>Ga0210057_1002624_pt1 | contig 25537 bp, 23 predicted proteins | sample CryGeyCG2114_010_2_FD_183968 | JGI IMG/M metagenome (GOLD analysis project Ga0210057, IMG submission 183968) | Groundwater microbial communities from aquifer - Crystal Geyser CG10_big_fil_rev_8/21/14_0.10 (SPAdes) (version 2) | ecosystem: Environmental > Aquatic > Deep subsurface > Groundwater ...
ATGAGAACAATTCTTACATGAATATCTTTGTATCTTTCCCCTATTCTCTGTTTTTCTAAATCCTTTTTTAATAATATTTTCAGAATTACAATTAGGACACAATACTTTTTTATAGTTCTGTTCAGTTACTTTTATTGATTTCATTTGTTTGACGACGGGTGAAATCGGGGCTCTTCGGAGCCCTTTATAATTTACTTATTAGGTATACTTATTAGGTAATACAAATATATAAATCTTTCGGTTATTAGGTTAACCTAAATAGTAAACTTTATATATTTCAATTATTTAGATTGATTATGGCAATACAAAAAGTATTCGGAAATAAGGAAGTCTACAAGTGTGAAAAATGTGGACACACTTGGATGAAAAGAGGAGATGAAACCCCTTTAATCTGTCCAAAATGTAAAACTGCCAGATGGAACAAACCAAAGAAGAAATAATTTTTTTAGTTATCTAAGTCCCGCTTAGGTAACAATGTACTTTTTAAGTTCTCTATAAATCAAGTCTATTTGCTGTTGTGACCAACCTTGCTGTAAAAGAAGCTTATTTATCTGCTGTCTTGGTATATTTTTTTCTAAAGATTTAGTGATATAGGTTTTTAGATTAATTTTATCTGCTTCTGTATTAAATCTAACTAGAGGTTGTTTCTTGAAGAATTTTAATTTTTCTTTTGGTTTTTCTATTTTCATATCTGGTTTGAAGAATTTCTTTTCTTTTTGTTTTATTTCTTTCTTTTTTCTTCTCTTTTCTACTAATTTTCTTAAGGTCCACTCCCCTCTATAGAAGTTAAAATACCAAACAGCAACTACAACTATTGCTAAAAGAATGAATATAACCAACCAAGGCATTTTTTTAGTACAATCCTGAGGACAGGTAACTGCATCTTCTACATTTGATGTACATACGCCATCTCCACACTCAAATTTAATTGAGGATTCTACTGTTAAATCCACAGGTATCAAAAGTGTTACTGTATCTGCTACTTGGTCTAAAATATTTCCTGATACAAGATAGTTTATTGTTTCTGTTGTTGCTGACCCCCTAAATTTAATGATTGGATCTTTTTCTATTATCATATAATCTCCAGAAATAATTAAATCGTCAGATGAAGCTACGATTGATTTTGGTATTTTTTCTATTATGTTAATGTTTCCTAACGGGTTTAATATTTTTTTAGAGATTAAAGTTTTTTCTTCTTGTACACCTGCATAATTTGTCATAAAGAAGTTTATTGATGTACTTTGAATACTTGCTTTTTCTTGTAAAACATATATTTCTGTTTTTATTTCTTCGTTTATCTGAGATTCTTCCAAAAGATTATCTGTGATATCTGATAGTTGCGGAATATGTTGCTGATTTACTTTTCCTTTTATTGCAATATAAGTTGGCAGATTATTTAAAATATCATTAACTGCTAAATTTATTTCTGTTTTTTGCTGAGTTGTATCCATTGTGGGATCTAAAGAATTTAATTGTGTTTCATACTCTTGTAATTTTGTTAAAGTAGAAGAAGGTTCCATACCCATCACACCTAGTATAAGTAAAGTATCTTCATCTGCTACTATTAGATTATTAAGTATAGTTTTTGCTTTTTCTAATGAAACTGAAGCAGGCGGGCCATACTGATAAATTGTTACTGGCTTGAAATCCTGCTCACTTCCTACAGTTGCTTTAAGTTGCATTGTTTCAGAATCACCTAAAACAGATGGAACTAAAAGACCGAATAATGACAGAGGAATTTTTAATTCCTGATCTGTTATATCTTCTCCATCTATTTCATAAACTGCTGCTTTTTCTATTGAACCTAAATTATAAAATCTACTTACTGAGTAAGCACTCTGGCCTATTAAATAATCCAATTTTAAATTTTGCAGAATTATTTTACCTTCTGATGCTGTAGAAATTGAAAATGGAATTGGGCATTCATCTTCTGTACATGTTGCAACATAATCTGTTAAGTATTCTGCAGTTTCTTGTGGTGTTTTTAATGAATTATCTAAAAATGTTGAAGAAGTTAATTCTTTTTCATATTGTGCAGTATAAATTTTTATGAAATAGTCTGCGGTTTTTGTACATGTTCCTGCTCCTTGATTGGTTGCTGCTAAGTCACATTGATAGCCTGACTTTGGAGATTCATCATCTGTTATTAATTTGAAATATTTTATTCCTTCTGAGGGTACTGCTGTGGTATAAACACAGACTAAATATTCTCCGCTAATATATTCGTCTAAATTAAAAATACAGCTAGACCAATCGGAAGTTGGAGTTATAGGAAGAGTGCAGAAAGTATTTGGCTTAACAAATGAAGCTGTATTTGCAAGCCTAAGTATTGTTGCTTTAAGATCTGAACCAAATTCTTTGGTATACTTAATTGAAATGTTAAATTCTTTGGAAGAAGGCAGGTATATTAAATCACAATAAAGGTATTGATTTCCTGTAATATAAGCTGAGGAGGTTTCTTTTGAAATATCCAAGCCATCAGAAGTTCTCGACAAAGACCATGAAGAAAATTCTCCTTTGTAAACCCAATCAGTAGAGTCATCTAAATTAAGATCTATGATTGGTGATTTTGGTTTTGGGTCTTGACCTATAATATCAAAATTTAAAGATTCTATAACTGCCCCTTTTGGCACAGAAAAAGCTAATTCCTTTGTTTCTGCAGAAGAGAATGTTAAGGTTTTTGCTGTTTCTGGATTTGTTATAGAAGTAGAAGCTTCTGAAGAACTATAGTCTCTTCCTAAGCTGTTTAGAATTTCTGGCAAAGTCATAGAAATTGATTGATCTCCTAAGGATAGAATGATAGGAGAAGCTGTATCAAATTTATCTTGAAATGATAATGAAATATATCCATCTAAAGGTTCGTCTGGTGAGTATGTTGATTTTGTTAATACTAATTCCATAGAAGGAGGAGAAAATGCAACTAGAGCAATTGGTTGCAGCTTCAAAAAGGTAAAAACAGTAAGTGAAACTAAGAATACTAATAATACATAAGATTTTCTCATTTAAGCTACCTCTTTTATATAGGATAGAGAAATTTTGTATATAAATGTTTTGTAGTGAAAAAGCTTATAAATGACTTTACCAAGTAGATTTGTATGAATCTAGAACAGTTTTACAATAAGAATTACAAATTATTAATGATTATTCCAGTTGTAATATTTATATTAAGCTTGATGGTTATTAGTTCTCAATATAGTCAAACTGGAGATATTTTGAAAAAAGATGTTTCTTTAGCTGGTGGAATTAGTGCTACAGTTTATACTGATAAAGTAATTGATTTGAGTTTATTAGAAGAAGCAATTAATGCTAAGTCTCCTAAATCTGATATTTTTGTTAGACAATTAAGCGAATTTGGAAGCAGTAAGCCTCTGGGTATTTTAATAGAAGCAAGTGAAATAGAAGAAGGCTTATTAAAGAGTATATTAGAAAGTAAGATAGGAATAAAATTAACTGATGAGAACTATTCTGTTGAGCAAGCAGGAGGAAGTTTAGGTGAAAGTTTCTATAGACAAATGATAATTGCTATAACTTTAGCTTTTGTCTTTATGGGTATTGTTGTTTTAATTACATTTAGAACATTTATTCCTTCTATTGCTGTTGTTTTATCTGCTTTATTTGATATTGTGATTACTATTGGGATATTAGATTTACTTGGAATAAGAATAGGTACTGCAGGTATTGCAGCATTATTATTATTAATTGGTTATAGTGTAGACACAGATATGCTGTTAACAACTAAAGTGTTAAAGAGAACTGAAGGCAGTGTTGTTAGCAGAATGATAGACTCAGCAAAAACTGGTCTAACAATGACTATAACAACTATTGCTGCTGTAACTATTGGTTATTTTGTATCAAGTGCTTTTGTATTAAAAGAAATGTTCTTGATTATTTTTATTGGGTTATTAGTTGACAGTTGTTCTACTTATCTAATGAACACTGGATTATTGAGATGGTATATGAAGAATGAAAATTAGAGAATTATTAAGTGTAAGGATGGTAATACTAATTGCAGTATTAGTATTAGCTTTATTGGCAATAAATCCACAACCATATGCAACTGGTGTAGAGATTAGATATGTTGATGAGATAACTGCTGAGAATGGACTAAGTCCTGGTTTAATTGCTTATAGTGTAAATGGCAAAGAAATTGAAAGTATAAGTCATTTTGATAAATTAATAACTGAAGAAAGTAAAAATAAATTATTTAATGGTTCTGCAAAATTAGAAATTGAAACTAATGAAGGCAATTTTGCTTTTTTAGTTAAAGAAGCTCCTAACATAATTGTTAGAGCGGCTCCAAAGAGTAATATTAAATTAGGTTTAGATTTAGCTGGTGGAACAAGAGTTTTATTACAACCAGAAGCAAAAGAAGGTGAACTTACTGATAAAGATGTTACTGATTTGATTACTGTACTTGATAATAGGTTAAATGTTTATGGTTTAAGTGATTTGAAGATTAGAAGTGCAAAAGATTGGGAAGGAAATAAGTTTATTCTTGTTGAAATTGCCGGAGCTACAAGAGAAGAAGTTAAAGATTTAGTAGAAAAACAAGGTGTATTTGAAGCTAAAATTGGTGGCCGAGTTGTTTTTGAAGGTGGTAAGAATGATGTTAGATTTGTTTGTAGAGATGATGGAACATGTAGCGGAATAATGCCTCCTTGTTCACAAATTTCTAATAACGAGTGGAGCTGTAAATTTGGATTTAGTATACATCTAAGTGCTGATGCTGCTAAGACTTTTGCAGAAGTTACAAAAGACATTTCTATTAATACAAGCGGTGAAAGTAGATATCTGGAAAAAACTATTGATTTTTATTTAGATGGTAATGAAGTAGATAGTTTACAAATAAGTGCTGATTTGAAAGGTAAAGAAACTACTGGAATTGAGATAACTGGTCCTGGTTATGGTTCAACTGAAACTGAAGCATATGAATCTGCCAGTGCCAATATGAATAGGTTGCAGACTATATTGATTACAGGAAGTCTGCCATTGAAATTAAATGTTGTTAAATTAGATACAATAAGTCCTATGGCTGGACAAAGTTTTATTAGAAATTCTGGTGTAGTAGGTTTATTTGTTTTAATTGGTGTTTTAATTGTATTGTTTATTAAGTATAAAAGACCAAAGATTGTTATTCCAATGATTTTAACTTCCTTGTGTGAAATATTTTTGATATTAGGTTTTGCTGCCTTATTTAGAAATTTATGGAATTTAGATTTAGCATCTATTGCAGGTATAATTGCTGCTATAGGTACTGGTGTAGATGATCAGATTATTATTACTGATGAGGTTATTAGTGGTGGTTTAAGTGGCGCTTATGTAAATATGAAAACCAGAATTAAAAGAGCATTCTTTACAATATTTGCTGCATTTGCAACTACATTTGTTGCTATGATTCCCTTAATGCTTGCTGGTGCAGGATTAATTAAAGGATTTGCAATTGCAACTATAATCGGTATTTCTGTTGGTGTATTTATTACAAGACCAACTTATAGTAAAGTAATTGAAACTTTATTAGCAGAAGAGTAAGGTTTTTATAATTAAGAAGTTTAAAATATGTTAGAGGTGATAAGATAAATGGATGTTGAAACACAGATTGTTCTTTTATTATGGGTTCTATTAGGCGCTGTAGCTGGAATGTTATACAGTCTTAAAAGAATATTAAGAATTGAAAGAATGATATTTGCATTGGATAAGAAGATGAGTAGAAAGAAAAGATAATTAATTTTTAAAATATTCTATTGTTTTTCTTAATCCATCTTCTAAAATTATTGTAGGTTCCCAGTTTAATTTTTCTTTTGCTAAACTTATATCAGGTTTTCGTTGTTTAGGATCATCTTCTGGTAATTGTTTGTAAATAAGTTCTGATTGAGACCCTGTTAAAGTTATAATTTTTTTAGCTAATTCTATTATTGTAAACTCTCCTGGATTTCCTAAGTTTACTGGACCAATAAAATCTTGATTCATCATTCTATACATTCCTTCAATCAAATCTGAAACAAAACAAAAAGATCTTGTTTGTGAACCTTCACCATAAACTGTTATTGGTTGATTATTTAATGCTTGTAAAATAAAATTAGAAATAACTCTTCCATCATTTCTATCCATATTTGGACCATAAGTGTTAAAGATTCTAATAATTCTTATTGGTAAATTAAATTTTCTATGATAATCCATAAATAATGTTTCTGCTACTCTCTTCCCTTCATCATAACATGCTCTTGGACCTAAAGTATTAACATTTCCTCTGTAAGATTCTGTTTGTGGATGAACTAAAGGATCTCCATAGATTTCTGATGTAGAAGCTTGTAAAACTTTTGCACCATTTAGTTTTGCAAATTCTAAAACATTAATTACTCCTATTGTATTTGCTTTTACTGTTTTAATAGGATCAAATTGATAATGAATTGGGGAAGCTGGACATGCTAAATTGTATATTTGATCTACATCCCCTATTTCTTTTATGTCTAATGGTTTAGTAATATCATGAGGAACTATTTTGAAATTTGGATTTTGTTCAAGTTCTTGTATATTTTTTCTTTTTCCTGTGAAGAAGTTGTCTAAACAAATTATTTTATTTCCATCTTTTTCTAAAAGATATTCACATAAATGACTCCCAATGAACCCTGCTCCACCTGTTATTAAAATTTTCATTTGAATTTTAGGTTTGCTTCCTCCAATTGTTTTTTATCCCCAATATCATGCCATTTCTCTGTTAATATGTGAACATAAACATTTTGCTTTTCTGATAGGTATTTTATAAAATCTCCTGTGTGTTCTATATTTTTACATTGCTTTAGAAGTTTTAATGCTTTTTTGTTAAGTAAATAAATAGCTGTTGAAGCAATATCTGATTTTGGTTTTTTGGGTTTTTCTTCAAATCCCGTTATTTTGTATTCTTCATTCAAAATTATATTTCCATATTTTCCTTTTATTTCTTCTTTAGTTGATTGTCTTCCTGCTACAATAGAAGTATTTTTTTCTTTAAATAAACTTGAAATAGGTGTTAAAGAAAAGTTGAATAAATTATCTCCTGCTATTACAAATAAATCATCATCTATATTTTCTTGTTCTATTGTTAATTGTAAATCACCAACAGGCCCTAATCTTGTTTCATTTGTAAAGGTATTATCATTAATTATTTTAAGTGGAACTTTACTTTGATAATTAATTGCCCAATCTACAAAGTTTTGATAGAATTTTCCATTTGTTACTGCATAGATTGTATCTATTTCTGTTATTTCTTGTAATTTTTCAATAATATATTCTATAATTGGTTTTCCAGCTACTTCTAATAATGGTTTTGCCTGGTTTAATGTTAGAGGGTATAACCTTGTTGCATATCCTGCTGCTAAAATTAATGCTTTCATCTTTTAAATCTTATTTTTAATAGTGTTTTGAACATTCCAGGAATAGCATTTCTCATTTTTAGTTTTGAGCCACCTTGTTCTTCCCAATCAATTGGAACTTCTTGTACTTTGTAACCTTTTTGTTTTAGTTTGTATAAGATATTAACATCAAAACCCCATCCAAGTATATCTAATTCTGGTAAAATTGAGTGTATTGCCTCTTTTTTGAAAACTTTTGCTCCTGCTTGAGTGTCTAAATATTTTAAATTTAAGAGTATTCTTGTTAAAACATTAAAACCTCTACTTGCTATCCTTCTTAAAATTGGTTGTTTTGTTAAAAGATTAGAACCTTCTAAATATCTTGAACCCATAACACCATCATAGGTTCCTAAGTTCTTTACTAAATGGTCTAAGAAAAAAGGTTTTGTAGAATTATCTGCATCTACATATGAAATTAAATCTCCATGAGCTATTTTGAAACCTTCTACTATTGCTCCACCTTTTCCTATTGCTTCTGGGATGTTTAAGTAGTTTATTTTTGGAGAATTGAATGATTTTACTATTTCTAGAGTTTTATCTGTACAACCATTTAAGATTACTAGAATTTCTATGTTTTCTTCTTTAAAATAATCCAAATAATCACTTAGAGTTGCCTTAATTCTCTGTTCTTCATTATATGCTGGAATAAGGATAGTTAGCATTGAGAAATCTTATCTTTAAAGTGTTTATAAAGATTTATGGGGTAAAGACGCCGAGGCAAGGATTTGAACCTTGATGTCCAAAGGACATGGTTTTCGAGACCATTGCAATACCAGATTATGCGACCCCGGCAATATCGTTTTATAGTATAATTAAATTTATAAATATACTTCTAACCGAATTTAAAAGGTGAGGCATTATTAGAGACAAAGATTTTGGAAAGATAGTAGGGCATGTTTTTGGATATTTTGTATTTACTACGGTTCTATATTATGCTTTAGATTTGATGCATAAACTGCCAAGAGAATGGAGTTATCTTCATATTATGCCTATAACTGCTTCTATCATGTTTATTGGAAGACTTATCAGGAGAAAGCTAAAATGAATGAGTTTGGAGAAGGATGTAAAGAAGGTTTTAAAGAATTTGGGCATACTATAGCTGCATTTGTTAATACTATTCTATTATCAGTAGTTTATTTTATTGGGGTTGGAATTACTGCATTATTTGCTAAATTATTCAATAAGAAATTTTTAGATATGAGGTTAAAAAAAGGTAGTTATTGGGAAGATCTTAATTTGAAAAAAGAACCAATTGAAAACTACCACAGGCAATTTTAAAATGTATATACTAGGAATAAGCTGTTATTATCACGATGCGTCTGTAGCATTATTAAAAGATGGAAAAATAGTTGCAGCTGCTGAAGAAGAAAGATTTACCAGAAAAAAACATGATACTTCTTTTCCTAAAAATGCGATTAGATATTGTTTAGAAAGAGAAAATATTTCTATAAATGATATTGATCATGTTGGATTCTATGAAAAACCTTTTTTGAAGTTTGAAAGACTTTTATATCAACATTTAGAATGTTTTCCCAAAAGCTATAAGACATTTTTAAGCTCTACTGCTACATGGATTAATGAAAAATTGAGAATAACAAGAAAAATAAGAAAATTAGGATATAAGAAAAATATTTTGTTTATTCCCCATCATTTATCTCATGCTGCAAGCAGTTATTTAGTTAGTGGATTTAAAGAAGCAGCAATTTTAACTGTTGATGGTGTAGGAGAATGGACAACTACTGCTTATGGTTATGGAAAAGGTAATGAAATTAATTTATTAAAAGAAATTAAGTTTCCACACTCTTTAGGTTTATTATATTCTACTATTACGGCTTATTTAGGTTTCACTGTAAATAATGCAGAGTATAAAGTAATGGGATTAAGTCCTTATGGTGATATGAATAAAGAAACTAATGAGTATTATAAGAGATTAAGAAAAGTTATTGACATTAAAGAAGATGGAAGCTATAGAATGGATATGAGTTATTTTGTTTACCATTATGCTGATAAAATGCCTTCTAATAAACTATGCTGGTTATTAGATGGTCCAATCAGAAAAAAGGAATCTGAAATTACACAAAGGCATAAAGATATTTCAGCTGCTTTACAGTTAATCTATGAAGAAGTTTTATTAAAAATGTTAAATCATGTTTACAAAGAAACTAAATCTAAAAATATTATTTTATCTGGTGGTTGTGGATTAAATAGTGTAGCTAATGGTAAAATATTAAGCAATACTCCTTTTGAAAAAATTGGGATACAACCAGCTTCTGGGGACGGAGGAACTAGTATTGGTGTTGTAAGTTATATTTACAATACTTTACTAGGAAATAAAAGAACAAAACAAACTAATGCTTATTTTGGTCCTGAGTATTCTACTCAAAGAATAAAAGAATTTTTGGATAAGAATGGAATAAAATATTCCAGATTCAAAAATGATAAAGAACTAGTTAAGACTACAGCTGAATTAGTTTATGAAAACAATGTAGTTGGATGGTTCCAAGGAAGAATGGAATGGGGACCTAGAGCTTTAGGTTCAAGAAGTATTTTAGCTAACCCTTGTAATCCTAATGCTCAAGCATTATTAAATGAAAAAGTAAAACACAGAGAGAAATTTAGACCATTTGCACCTGTTGTTTGCGAAGATGATGCTTTGAAATACTTTGAATGTGATAAACCAGTTCCAGAACCAACAGATTATATGTTAATGGTTTATCCTGTTAAGAAACAATGGCATAAAAAGATACCTTCTGTAACTCATGTAGATGGAAGCGGAAGATTGCAAACTATAAGAAAGAATCAAAACAAACTTTACTATGAAACTATCAAAGAATTTGGAAAATTATCCAAGATACCAATTTTAATTAATACTTCTTTCAATATTAGGGGAGAGCCTATTGTATGTACATATAGAGATGCTTATAGATGTATGATGGGTACTGGTATTGACTATTTAGTGATGGACAAGTTTTTAATAAAGAGAAGTGATAATCCTAAACATATGTGGGATAGTGAGGCATTAGCTAGCGATTAAAATGAATAGAGGAATATTAGGCGAGTTTTGGGATTTTCTGAAAGTTAGGAAAGCTTGGTGGCTTGCTCCAATTATAATTTTATTAGTTTTAGTTGGAATTTTAATTATAGCTGGACAAAGCAGTGCATTGTCACCATTTATTTATGCACTTTTTTAAAATGTTTCCACTGCCACACCTCATATTATCAGTAATTCCATTTATTTTTGTAGCTTTAAATTATGGATGGATTAGTATTTTTTTCTGGTTAGGAGCTGTTTTTGTAGATTTTGACCATTATATTTGGTATATCATGAGAAAAAAAGATTTTAGTTTAAAGAAAGCTTATGAGTATGGCAAAAAATCTGATAATAATGAATCATATCTACATATTTTTCATACTGTTGAGTTTTGGATTTTAATTGGAATATGGGCTATGTATTCTAAATTAATATTTATGATAGTACTTGGCTTATCTTATCACCTTGTGTTAGATTTTATTTATATATTTTACAAGAAAGCTTACTTTGCCAGAAATTTATCTTATTTTATGTGGGTAAAAAATCAGTCACCTTCGAAATCAATTAAATTAAAAGCTTGATAACCTGCTTCTTGTAATTTCTTTTTTCCACCTAAATCAGGCAAGTCTACAATAAAAGAACATTCAACTATTTCTCCACCAAGTTTTTTAATTAAATTACAACCAGCTAAAGCAGTTCCTCCTGTAGCAATTAAATCATCTACTAATAGAACTTTATCTCCTTGTTTTATTGCGTCTTTATGAATTTCTATTGTTGCTGTTCCATATTCTAGGGCATAATCTTCTGAAATTGTTTCTGCTGGAAGTTTTCCTTTTTTTCTTATTGGGATAAAACCTATTCCTAATTTATTTGCTAAAACTGCTCCAGTAATAAAGCCTCTTGACTCTATCCCTGCTACAACATCAATTTTCATATTTTTATATCTCTCAACTAATTGATTAATCATGTGATTATATCCTTCTGGGTCTTTGATTAAAGTTGTAATATCTCTAAACATAATTCCTTCTTTAGGCCAATTAGGAACTGTTCTAATTTTTTCTCTTAAATCTATTTTTTTAACTTGTTTTACAACTTGAGGAGGATTTAGAATCTTTGGTATTGCTTTGATTAGTATTTGTTTTACACTTTCTGCATTTTTATTGAAAACTTCTAAAATTTGCTCCCAAGAAACTGCTTCTTCTGCTTCTTTCCAGCAATCATAATCAGTAGACATAGCAATAGCAGCGTAAGGAATTCCTGCTTCATTAGCAAGAATTGCCTCTGGTGCTACTGACATGTTGATCACATCTGCTCCCCAGGATTTAAACATAAAGGATTCTGCTTTTGTAGAAAATCTTGGACCTTCAATTGTAACTACAGTTCCATTTTCATGACAAGGTAAATTTAATTCTTTACATGTTTCATATAAAATTTGTCTTAGCTGTGGATTAAATGGTTCTGCCATTGGAGTATGAACAGGACCTCTATCAAATCTTTCATGGTAGGTTATGGCTCTATGTTTTGTGAAATCAATAAATTGATCTATGATAACAAAGTGACCTCTATCAATCTCTTCTTTTAATGAACCACAAGCTGTTGTTGCTAAGATATGTGTACACTTTTGGTCTTTTAGTGCTTGGATATTTGCTCTGTAATTAACTTGGGTTGGAGGAATTTCGTGTTTTCTTCCATGCCTTGCTAATAGAACAACATCTATTCCTGCAATCTTTCCTACTTTTAATGTAGAAGAAGGATTTCCGTAAGGAGTTACCACAGGTAACTCTTGAGCATCTTGCAAGATATTAGGATTATCTAAACCAGAACCACCTATAATTCCTATTTTAACCATAAGTTTTGGATAGAAAGACTATAAAAAAGGTTTATTATTGTATATCATATATTTTGGGATTACTAAATTTAGGATGAAGTATGCTTTTTATTGTTCCTACTACATATCCTTTAGTTAAAGGTATTAATAAATCAAAGTGTTTTTTAAAAAGATATTTAGTAAAATGAATTGGGAATGTAATGAAAGTATTAATTAGTAAAAATATTGGAAACCTTAACAGTTTATGTTTTCTCATAAATAATATTCTATTTCTTGCTAAATGGTAGACTACAGTTGGGGATTTTTTTCCTTCTGAAGAGCCGTAAATTTCGTGATAAACTTTGGCGTTTTGATTATTAATTATTTTAAAACCTGCTTTTCTTGCTGCAATGTTCCAATCAGGATCTTCAAAATATAAAAAATAAGTTGGGTCATGCAATCCTGCTCTCTCTACTACTTCTCTTCTGATTAATAAGGCGCAATCATCCACATATTCTTTGTATCCATCAACTTCCTGTACGGTTTTATCCTTTGGTCTTTTACTTTCTACTGCAATTCCTGTCCAAAAATTCATATAACCCCCACAGGTTTGTATTTGGTTTGGATGATTCATATCATAAATAGCAGGAGCAACAAAACCAATATTTAGTTCTATTTCTGCTGTTTTAACTAATTCTTTTAACATATCTTTACCCACTACTTGATCATTATTTAATAAAAGAAAATAATCTGGTTTTTCATTTGTTAGAATTAATTGAACTGCTCTTCTAAATCCACCAGCCCAACCAGAATTTTCTGGATTTCTTATAACATTAATATCTTCACCTAGATTGCCAAATGATTCTGGCTGTGAATCATTATCAACAATAGTTATGAAATAGTTTGTGTAATTTAATTTTTTAATTGACTCTATTAATCTAAGTGTTTTTTCTTCTTTGTGATAATTTACAGTTATTATAGCGACTCTTGGTTGTTTCATTTTTCAAAGAATTCCTTTACTGAACTGATAATATACTCAATTTGTTCCTTTGTTAAATCTGGGAACATAGGTAATAGAACTATTTTTTTCCAAATTCTATCTGAAACTGGCACATCTGCTTTGATATGTTTGTAGATTGGGTGCAAATGAAGAGGAAAGTAATGAACTCCTGTAGAAATTCCTTTTTGGGCTAAGAAATCCATAAGTGCGTCTCTTTTTTCTTCTGGAACTTTAATTGCATAATTGTGTATCGCTGACTTAATGTGTTCTTTTTCTATTGGAGTTTGTACTATATTTTTTAATTCTGTGTTATATTTTTCAAAAATTTCTCTTCTTCTATTATTGAAATTATCTAGTTTTGCTAATTGAGCTAAACCTATTGCTGCATTAATGTCATTCATATGGAATTTATAACCAAGTTCATCAATTTCATAATACCAAGAATAAGATTTTCCTTCTCTTGTGAAAGTGTCTTTGTTTATTCCACACCATCTAAGCTTTCTTAATCTTTTATTTACTTCTTCATCGTTGGTTGTAATCATTCCTCCATCTCCTGTTGCTAAATTTTTAACAGGATGGAATGAAAAAACGGCCATATCTGCTAAAGAACCTACTTTTTTTCCTTTGTATTCTGCACCTGAAGCATGTGCAGCATCTTCTATAACAAAGAGATTATGCTCTTTTGCAATTTGATTTATTTCATCCATATCACAAGGATGTCCTCCATAATGGACAGGTATTATTGCTTTGGATTTTTTTGTTATTTTTCTTTTTAAATCTTCTATATCCATGGTTAAAGTGTCTTCATTAACATCAACAAATACTGGAGTACAATTATTGTAATCTGCGGCTAAGGCTGTAGAAATAAAAGTAATTGCTGGAACTAAAATTTCTCCAGAAGTTATATTTAAGACCTTAAGGGATAAATGCAATCCTGCTGTTGCAGAGTTTAATGCTATTGCATACTTAGAACCAATATAAGATGCGAATCTATTTTCAAATTCCTGTGTTTTAGGACCTAATCCCCACCATTTACTTCTAAGTACTTCTGTGACTGCATTAATTTCTTCTTCTCCAACATGCGGTGTGAATAAAGGAATTTTCATAATTCTACTTCTGAATCATCTGCTATAATTAAGCAATGGCCTCCTAAAGTTGAGTTTATTGAATTTATTTTTGAATTTTTACCTATAACTGCATCTATGATTCTTTTATTAATATTAATTTCTGTATTTTCTAAGATTATTGAATGCTCTATTTGGGTTTGTTTTATCTTAACATTATTTCCTATTGCTGTATATGGACCAATATATGCATTTGGACCAATTTCACAATTATCACCAATAATTAATGGTCCTCTTATTGTTGTTCCTTGTTTTATTATTGTATTTTTACCAATGCTAACTCTTCCTTGTATGTTTACATTATCTTCTACTTGTGCTTCATTTTTTTCTATTAATTTATGGTCTAAGATTAACTGATTTGCAACTAATAATGCAGAAGGTTTTCCTGTATCTTCCCACCAACCTTCAATTACTTCTGAATCAACTTGTTTATTATGATTAATTAACCATTGAATAGCGTCGGTAATTTCTAATTCTCCTCTTGCTGATGGTTGAATTTTAGAAATTGCTTCCCAAATTGATTTTCTAAATGCATAAACTCCTGTAATTGCCAAATCTGATGGTGGATTTTCAGGTTTTTCAAGAACTTGTGTAACTTTAGAACCATTAAGAACTGCTATTCCAAATCTTTGAGGATCATTAACCCTTGTTAAGAGTATTTTTGCTTCTGCTTTAGAATTATTAAAAGTTTCAACAAAGTTTTTTATATTTTGACTAAATAGATTATCTCCTAAGTACATTATAAAATCATCATCTTGCAAGAAGTCTTTTGATACTAATACTGCATGCGCCAATCCACCTGGATTATCTTGGATTATATAGTCTATTTCTGCTCCGAATTTAGAACCATCTCCAAGTTCAGATTGTATTTGTTCTTTATTTGGTCCAACTACAATTCCTATCTTATTTATTCCTGAATTTACTAAGTCTTCTATAATGTAAACTATTATTGGTTTATTTGCAATTGGAATTAGTTGCTTTTGGATTGTGTGGGTTATTGGTCTTAATCTTTTTCCAAAACCTCCTGCAAGAATTAAACCTTTCATATCTTTTATTTTTAACTTATTTTTATTTTCTTGGTAGGCTAATTTTATTGGTTCTATTTTACTTAAACTTCCTTCAATAAGAAATTTGTTTGGATCTTTTTCAACTTGAGAAATTAAATCAAAAAAGGATAAGTTAAAATATTTTTCGAATGCTTTTATTCTTTTAAACAAAATCTCTAGATTCAACGTACCTAATTCTTGATTTCTTACTAGAATATCTTTTTGATTTATTTGGATATCATTTTTATGAAGCTGATCTAAAAAGGATAGATCACCAACCCAATGATCTAAATCTTTGAAATCTAAACTTTGTATTGCTTCTTTATTTAATAAATATAAACCTGGCTGTAAATCTATTAGGGGAGTATTATATCTTGTTCTAATATATGCATTTTCTAAATCTTCTAAAGTAATTCTATCTATTTTTGAATCAGAGATGTAAAGGATTCTGCTTTGTCTTTTTGGTATTGCTGTAGTACCTTCGCATAAGGCATAGAATTTTTTTATTTCTTCAAAAATGAATTGGTCATCCCCATCAACCATTATTAAATTATCAAAATCTTTTGCTTGTTCTATTGCGATTTCCCAAGGTTTAGTTAGTCCAATTGGTTTTTCACTATAATGAATTATTTTCGCATCTACTACTGGCTTTTTTCCACAAACTGCCACAATTATTTTTGCATCTGGGAAATGTTTTTTAGCTTCAGCTACTTGAAACTGCAAAACTTTATCCTCTTCTTGTTTACAATAAGCCCTAAAACAAATTAGTAATCTAATTTTTATCACCGTATTGCTTTTTATAATATTCTTCAAAAGATCTATTCTTTACTTTTTTCCACCAAGCTGGATTTTTAAGGTACCAATTAACTGTTTCCTTTAATGCTTGATTAAATTCAAATCTTGGTGCCCATCCAAGTGCTTGTATTTTAGAACAATCCAAAGCATATCTTTTATCATGTCCTGGTCTATCTTTAACATGTTCGATATGAGATTCGTTTTTTCCTAATTCACTAAGAATAAATTTGGTAATTTCTATGTTTGTTTTTTCATTTCCTCCACCTATATTGTACACTTCTCCTAGTTTTCCTTTTTCCATCACATGATTTATTGCTTCACAATTATCTAGAACATATAACCAATCTCTAACATTTAATCCATCCCCATAAACTGGCACTTTTTTTCCTTCTAAAAGATTTGTTACAAATAAAGGGATAAGTTTTTCTGGGTATTGATTTTGACCAAAATTATTAGAACTTCTTGTTATTAAAACTGGGATATCATAAGTAGCGTAAAATGAATAAGCTAATCTGTCTGCAGCTGCTTTTGAAGCTGAATAAGGATTTCTTGGTTTTAATTCATCTGTTTCTTTGAATTCCCCTTCATGAATTTGTCCATAAACCTCATCTGTATTGCCACAAATATCAAATTTTCCATTTCTTTCTACAATTAAATTTTTATTATCTTCAACTTTTACGCACCATATTTTTCCATTATAAAGTTTCTTTTTGGCATTTATTTTGCTTATCCCCTTGGGTTGCTTTGAAAAATAAATATAAAAGACTCTCCCTTCTATTTTTCTTTTATTAATATAAGATTTACATTTTCTATCTTTAAATACCACTCTGTACCCTAATTTATAACCTAATTCTGTAATAGAAGACAATAATCCATTTGAGATAGTTGTATATTGAAAATCCGATTTTCTTTTGTAGCCATCGCTATCTATTAATCCGTCAAATAAATATTTAAGAGGTTTCTGGTTATATTTTAACATCCATTTTGGTATGTGCTTATCTTTAGCATATTTACCGAATTGTTCAAAATACTTTAACCAATCTTTTGATGAAAAATAAATATGTTCTCCAGATTTTCCCTTATGTCTACTAAATTTTATATTTAGTCTTTTAAGGATCTCTTCTAATTTTTTTCTTGCCTTATCTTTTTCTGGAATATCAAAGAAGATTCTATAACTTTTACAAAGAGATTCATAATCTTGTTTTTTTTCTAGACTACAAAATTTTCCTAGATTATCTCTAGCTTGTTTTAAAAATTCTATTCTATTTAACCCTGATTTTGTTTCAACTTCTTTTTCTTGATAAGCAGTAAAACCATCTCCAATAAATAATCCACTTAAATAAAATAAATCGTAGGTATTAACTTGGCCTATCCCTTCTATTTTTATAGACTTTTTACCAATACCTTTCCCTTTCCATTTAAATTTATAAGGTAAAGATAATCCTGTTTTATTGGAAATAACTCTAGCTTCATCAATATGAATTTTATTAGTCTTACTAAATCTTTTTTGGTAATAGATTCTATGATTGGGGGTAACTAACAGATCAACTCTATTACTCTTAAAATGAATCATCTCTCCTTTGTAATCTTGAATGATAACTTTCTCTACTCTTTTCTCTTCTAATCTGTTTGTTTTAAGGTTTAAGGAGAATACAACATCTCCTTTATTCAGTTCAGAATAATTTTTAAGTCCTTTAGAAGTTAAAGCCCTTGTTTTTTCGTCATAACAACTAATATGAACGAACTTTTTAATATCATTTTTTCTTGCTGCTTCTAATAAAGTGTAAGTTCCTACTACATCTGTTTGTATAAATGAACCTGCATCTGTTATAGAACGATCAACATGAGTTTCTGCAGCAAAATTAACTACTGCATCTGCTTGTGCCATTAAACTTTCTACTAATTCTTTATCACAAATATCTCCTTGAATAAAAGTATGATTAGGATTGTTTTTAATTTCAATTAAATTATCTAAGTTTCCACAGTAGGTTAGTTTATCTAAGTTAATTATTTTATATTCTGGATATTTAGCAAGTATATGTTTAACAAAATTACTTCCTATAAATCCTGCTCCGCCTGTGATTAAAAGTTTCATCTGTTTTTAGTCTCCCAATCAAAACCTATTTTTCTATTATTAAATGGAATTCTTTCTTCATCTGGATTATTTGGATTATAAGTCTGGTCAACATGATAGAATAAACCTGCTGGTTTATTTCCTAAAACTCTGTAACCATGAGCAACGCCTGGAGGAATTAATAATAAGGCATAGTTTTTTTCTCCCATATAAAATACATTTGTTTGTTTATATGTTGGAGAATTTCTTCTTAAATCATATAAAACAACTTGAACCATTCCTTTTGGCACAAACCATACATCTGTTTGTTTTTTATGGTAATGGAAGGCTTTTATAACTCCTGGATAGGTTTCTGTGTAGTTTGTTTGTTTGATTTCTTTAAATGTAGGTTCTCCTAACTTGATTACTTCTGTAAAGAAGCCCCTATCATCAGGAAAAATATTCAGTTTTTTAAATTTAGTACCCTCTATGATTTTAACCTACCCCTAGTTGGTAGGAAAAAAGAGTATTTATAAGAATTTAGATAGGGAAATGGTTATTTTAATTTTTGGGTAAAATATCTAAAAGCTCTTTTAATAAAAGAGATATTACAAGGGTAAAGATAAGAAGCAGGCATACCATATTTCTCTTTACAGTTTTTACATAACTTATTTTTAGAGAAATCATTCAAAATATGTTGTTTTCTTAGTTCAATCATGGATTCTGAGTTCCATATCTCTTCTAAAGTCTGCTCTTTAAAGTCACCAAGGATATATTTTCCATCATAATCAAAGCAACAAGGAACTACTCTTCCATCCCACATTATTGTAAATCTATGCCAAGGCCTTATACAAGGATGTTGCATAGCTTTTTTGTATGCTTCTGATAATTGTTTACCTGAAGCTAATTTTTCTATTGATTTTTGAGAACCATCCCAAGTTGTAAACTCTTTTGCTTCTAATTCTGCTCCAGAATCTTTCCAAGTTTCTACGAATTTATCTAATTCTTTTTCTGTTTGTTTTAATCTGATTATTGCTATTGTAGTTTTTGGTCTTTTCTTTAGTTTTAGATAAGTTCTAATGTATTTTACAGATTTATCATAGTCTGCTGCTTTTCCTCTAAGTTTTTTTAATGTTTCTTGGTTTGTTCCATCCAAAGAAATATGCAAATAATCTAGATTTTTTATTTTTTTAGTATTTTCTTTTGTTAATAAGATTGGATTTATTGATAGTTGGGTTTTAAGTCCTTTGGATTTTGCATAAGCTAGCATTGGTTTTAGTTTTGGATGTAAAAGAGATTCGCCAAAATGATGCAACCAAACTGCATGAGTGTATCCTTTAAGTTCATCTACTATTTTTTTGAATGTTGAAAGCTTCATGAATCCTATTTTTCTCTTCATGTATCTTCTTGGACACATAATACAGGTCATAGGACAGGCATTTGTTAATTCTATATTGAAAACTTCTGGATAACCATCACAGATTACTCTTCTATGAAAATAAGATTTAAGATTTCTATACTTATTGAGATATTGTTTTGGTTTCATCTTAATTTGCTTTTTACAAGAGCTAATCCTCCATTGATATATTCTTTTAGCATTGGCATTGACCTTATATTAAATAATAACCTTAGCATTATCTTAGGTCTAAAGTAAAATTTTCTCATTGCTAATTTTTGCAAGTATTTTAATTCATTTTGGCTTCTATTTGCGGGTATATAAACTAAATCCTTTGAGGTCCAACCAGCCCAGGTTTGATAGTCTTCCCAGTTTAAAGATTTTAAAGTTCCATCTTTGCTTGCTAAATTATATAATTCTGTACCTGGATATGGGACTGTGATTGTAACTTGAATCATATCTGGATCTAATTTTTTAGCGAATTTTATGGTTTGTATACTTTCTTTTTGTGTTTCTGTTGGCAATCCAAGCATAAAAAAGGCTTTTGTTTCTATTCCTGCTGCCCTTGTGTATTTTACAGCTTTAATTGCTTGTTCTAAAGTAATATCTTTTTTAATTAAGTCTATTAATCTTTGAGAACCAGATTCTATACCATAATGAATGCTCCAGCATCCTGCTTTTTTCATTAATTTTAAAAGTGCATAATCAACTAAGTTTACTCTGGTCATACAAGTCCATTTTATTTTTAATTTTTCTTGTATAATTCTTTTACATAGTTTGATTATGAAGTCTCTTTCTATTGTAAACGTATCATCCCTGAAAATTATTTCTTTTGCTTTATATTTATAGATTAAAATCTTCATTTCTTTGATTATTCTATTAACAGAATGATGCCTGTAGTTTTTTCCACCTATTTTTGAACAATAAACACATCTAAAAGGACATCCACGAGAAGTTAACATTACATAACTTGGAAGATGCCTGTAATAAGTTGGGGCTGGCTTATATTTTTTCATTGGAAGCAAAGATCTCGCAGGGATAGGTAAATTATCAATATTTTTTTCAAGTTCTCTTGGTTTTGTTATAATTATTTTCTTATTTCTGTAAACTATTCCTTTAATTTTGCTTAATGAAATATTATGTTCTAAAGCATTTACAACTTCTACTATTGTTCTTTCTCCTTCTCCAATTATCCCTACATCAATTTCTTGAGTTTCTTCTAAAGTTTCTTTTGGCCTAATTGTAACATGAACCCCACCAACAATAATTTTTATATTTCTGTCTATAGACTTTATTGCTTCTATGGTTTTTTTAGAAATAAGATAACTTGGAGTTAAAATCGAAATTCCTACTACATCAAATTTTTCTTTAAGAATTAATTTTTTGATATGTTCAAGTGTGTACTTCATAGCTGCACAATCTACTATTTTCACTTCATGATCTGCTTCTAATAAGGAGGATGCTAAATAAGCTAAACCGAGCGGTTCTGTAGTTGGACCGACTTTTCCCAAATCCTTACCATACCTATCAGATGTAAGCAGTGGCGGTGTTAAAAGTAAGATTTTCATTTCTTTTTTGTATCAGCAAAAAAACCAAATAAAATTATTTGTATACCAGATAAAACTAATAATGCTGTTAGAATTGAAGTAGGATAACGCCCTCCAATATTTCCTGTTGTAAAAAATAAGTATAATAACCAAAATCCTAAAACTAAACCTGCTATAAGGGATACTAAACCAATAGAACCAAAGAATTTTAATGGGTTATAATCTCTGTGTATTCTTAAAATATTAATCCATGCTCTTATTGCATATTCAAATGGATTTTTCATTAATCTGCTTTCCCCAGATTTTCTTTTTGCAAAAAAGATTGGAATTTCTTTTATTTTGTATTTTTGTCTAACTGCTCTTATAATTTGTTCTTGAGTATAAGTATGGCCTGAAGTTATTTTGATATTTTTAGCTACATCTTTTGTAAAAGCTCTAAAACCAGTTTGGCAATCAGTTACTTTATATTTGATAATTTTGGATATTGCTTTTGAGAATGCTCTATTCCCAAATTTCTTTAACCAAGGCATTTGCTCTATTTTTCCTGCAAACCTACTTCCTAGAACTAGATCATATCCATTTTGAACTTCTTTAATTAATAAAGGAATCTCTTTTGCTTGGTATTGCCCATCAGCATCTGTGTGAACAATAATATCTGCTCCAAGCTTTAAACACTGATCCATTTCTGTTCTAAAAGCTTCTGCTAAACCAAGATTATGGGGATGAGAGTACACAACAGCACCACTAATTTCTGCTATTTGTGCTGTCTTATCTTTAGAACCATCATCAACTACCAGAACCTTATATTCTGCATCCTCTTTGTCCATAACAGTCTTAATATCATTAATTACTTCTGCTAGGCTATCTTCCTCATTATATGCTGGGATAGTAATAATAATCATACCAGATTGCCATATCATTGTCTTAAAAAGGTTTTCTGTGATAGAGTAAAGTTTATAATTAAGGGGCATATGTCAGATTCAACTTGAAAAAGAACTATTGGGGTTATTTGATTGGATTATATTTTTTATTTGTCTTAGTTAAGGGAATCTTATCTTATTTTGTTTCTACTCCTACTATGTTTAATGATGAACTTTTATTTAAAGAGATGGCTAGAAGTTTTTGGTATCATCTTAATCTGGATATTTTTGGAGAAGCGTATTCTTGGGGAAGACCATTGTATCCTGTGATAATTTCTATAGCTTATTTTTTTAAGAGTATGGTTAATATTTATACTGCTATGAAGATCATTAATGTTTTATTGTCTTCTTTGATAATTTTTCCTGCTTTTTTATTAGCCAGAGAATTTTTTGGAACTAAAAGATCTATTTTAGTTGCTATTTTAATTTCTGTGCTACCTATGAATTTTGCATTTTCTTCTTATATTATGTCTGAAAATATTTTTTATGTTTTATTCTTATTTTCTATTTATTTTATATATAAAGCTTTAAACGCAAATGGATGGAAATGGGTAATTTTATCTGGTATTTTTATTGGATTGTGTAATTTAGCAAAGATACAAGGGTTAGTTTTATTCCCTTTAATTATGATTTTATTTTTAGCAAAGAAAAGATTCAAATCTTTATGGGATATTTTAATGATTTCTTTGATTATAGTAACTCCTTATTTTTTAAGTGCGGGAGTAGTGGGATATGATTCTCTTATTTACAAAAATTCTTTTTCGTTAAGTTCATTTATTTTCTGGGTTTTACTTTATGTTAGTTATATTATTTTGGCTTCAGGGGTTTTTGCATTTTTAACTAAATTAGATCTTAAGCATTTGTTTTTTTGGATTATATTCTTAAGCACAGGGTTTTTAGTTGCTGTAGCTTCTTTCCATAGTTCTTCGTATCTTGATGGAAGACCAATTGGAAGATATGTTGACGCTGTAATCCCATTAATTTTGATTTTTGGTTTGTTTAGTTTGAAAAATGTTGAGTCTATATGGAGAAAGATGATAACTTTAGGTTTTGTTTTATTTTCATTTAGATTGTTAAGCTATTCCTTGTTTCCTGTAAGTGATTTGATGTTAAGCCATGTAGGGGTAGTAAACTATCTCTTTGGTAGTTGGGGTGCTTTTGTTTTAATTTTAGGTGTTTCTATGATTTATCTTTTAATTAAAAGATTGACTATAAAGAAGACGATTATATTACTTAGTGTGTTCTTTTTATCTATAAGCTTACTTTGTTATGCAATTAATATTTATAATGCTAAAAGCTGGAGTAATACAGATCAAGTGAAAGCAGGATTATGGTTAAATGATTTTGATGACAATCCAGATAAAACAGTTTTAGTTGATAAAGATATTAGTTTAGGAATAGACAAAGATAGATTCTTAACTTCTGCATTCTGGATTAACGGGAATATTTCTGTTAAAGAGTTAAAAGATCATAGCGGAGAGGAGTATATAATAACTACGGGAAGTTGTAGAGCTATAAGGAAATTTGGAGACTTTAGAGTATGCATAAGTTAATGCTTTATAGGATAACTAGAAGATTTAACAAGAAAAATTTAATTTTATTATTTACAACGCTTGTTATTTGTTTTATTTTATTAGAAATATTTGCTAGATTATTCTTAGTTGAAGCAGGGTATGGTTACCCTGTAGATATGTTTATTCCTGATGATAAACTTGCATTTAAGCTAAATCCTAATTTTAATGATTATTTTAGTGGTGAAATGTTTAAAGATATCCCAATTAAAATTAATTCTGATGGTTTAAGAGATTATGAAGGAGTTCTAAATAATAAAATAATTTTAGGTGTAGGAGATTCTGTAACTTTTGGTGCAGGAACTAGTTTAGAAGATACTTATCTGGCTTTATTAGAAGACCGGTTAGAGGAATATGATGTAGTAAAGGCAGGAGTTCCTTCTTATGAGTTTGAACAATATTTAGAATACATTAAATCAAAAGGTTTTGCTTACAAACCAGAGCTGATTATTATTGGTTTTGTTTTAAATGATATTAACCAAGTAAAAAAAGAAGAAATTCAAGATTATATGTTTAGAGAAAGAAAAATAAGAGATATTTTAAAGAAAAGCTGCAGGTTTTGTGGATTTGTTTGGAAAAGTACAAGGAGTATTATTTCAAGTTTTAAAGATGAGGACTATTATGATGTATATGCAGAGTATTTGAAAGAAAAATGGACTGGTCCAGAGTGGGATTTATTAAAAAGGAATATTTTAGAATTAAAAGAATTATGTGAACTTAGAGATGTTAGATTATTATTTGTAATATTTCCATTTAAAGATCAATTAGTTAACGGCGATACTTTACAGCAAGAGAGACTCATAAGATTATTAGAAGAAGAAGGTATAGAATATATTGATTTATACTCTTATTTAGATGAAAATAGTTATTTAGTTAATGATGATGTACACTTAAATTTAAAGGGAAATACTGAGGTTAGTAAGGTATTATCCAACTATATAAAAGAGCATAATTAACCTTTTAAATAAGGCTATTTCTGCAAAGCTATGAAACCGATTAATACTTTGGCCAAAGGAGCTGTGATTGCTTTTATTGGATTATTCTTATCCAAAATATTGGGTTATATCTATCGTTTAGTTATAGCAAGAACAGGCGCAGAGGATTATGGTTTGATTAGTATTGCTTTAGGAATAATTAGTATATCAGTGTTATTTCCAATTTTCGGTTTAGATTCTGGTGTTCTAAGATATGTTGCTTATTTTAAAGGTAAAAGAGAGAATAGAAATGCCTATAATGTTTTGAGGATTTCTTTATTGATTAGTTTTGTCTTCAGTTGGATTGTAAGTGGATTATTATTTTTACTTTCAGATGATATTTCTATTTTAATATTCCATAATCCTAAATTAACTCTTGTTTTAAGATTGTTTTCTTTAACAATTCCATTCTATGCTTTGGATAGAATCGGTCTTGCTGCATTAAGGTCAATTAATAAAGTTCAATATGAGGTTTATTCAAAAGTTTTATTTCATAATATAACTAAGATAATCCTAACATTATTATTTGTATATTTAGGATTTGGCTTGTTTGGGCTTTCTTTTGCTTTTTTGATTAGTGTAATTGGTATGGGGTTATTGTCTTTTTATTTTTTATATAAAAAATTCCCAAGGTTATACCAGAATTCATTAAGCCTTAAAGATTTTAGGGCTATACCTCTTTTAAGAGAAATTTATCATTATTCATGGCCATTACTTTTTTTTAGCTATTGTTATGTAATTTTTTCTTGGACTGATACTTTGATGATAGGTCACTTTCTTAATGCTTCTCAGGCGGGAATTTACAACGTAGCTTTGCCTACTGCAGCATTTTTGGTTGTTGTTCCGGTAGCATTAAGAAATTTATTTATGCCAATAATAACCGCC
>Ga0210057_1002625_pt1 | contig 25534 bp, 30 predicted proteins | sample CryGeyCG2114_010_2_FD_183968 | JGI IMG/M metagenome (GOLD analysis project Ga0210057, IMG submission 183968) | Groundwater microbial communities from aquifer - Crystal Geyser CG10_big_fil_rev_8/21/14_0.10 (SPAdes) (version 2) | ecosystem: Environmental > Aquatic > Deep subsurface > Groundwater ...
GTTAATTTCTCTTCTGATTAGACGCTTGATAATATCATAGCGATCTAGCTGTTTTTGAGTCATAGTAAATTCTGCTGTCATACTTGAAACGGTTAATGATTAACCATTTCATTATATACTAGGTATGACATTTTAACTTGGCTGTACTATGACATTATCACGTTGGTGGGACATCAAAGCTGGCCCAAATCAAGAATTTCATCAATTTTTATTTGGCTGACAAAATCCAGCAAATGGCTGATCAAGATCAAAGCGCCGTGATATTCATTGATAGCTTGGGCAATTATGGGAATATGGCGGAAATTTATATGATTGGTCGGTTCATCCAAAACCAATAATCCGGGCTTTTGTAAAACCAATTTGGCAAAAGACAATAAGCCTTTTTGCCCTTCTGACAATTCTCCGACTTTTTGACCCATTAAATGCCTGGTAATCAAAAAATTAGCCGCCACTGAACGCATTTCCTCTTCGCCGATTCCATTGGCCAAACTGTCTTGCAAAGATTGATAAACAGTCTGGTCAAAATCAAGAGTGGCAAAATCTTGACTATAATAGCCGACTTCAACTCCGTCCATGATTATTGCTCCGGCGCTGGTATTATTTACCAGCGAACGAAGCAAGGTGCTCTTGCCGATGCCGTTGGGGCCGACAATCAAGAGACGAGATTTTTGCCTCATAACTAAATCCGTTTCTTTGGCGATTGGCTCATGATTTTTTATAATCTTAACTGATTTTATAGTTACCACATCTCCTATTATTTCCTGATTGGGAATAATAAAATTTCTAATTGTTTTGTCTTCTCTTCTGACTTCCACTTTATTTTCTTCCATTTCCTGCGTTTCTTCTTTTAGCTTGGAAGCCAATTTTCTCATCTTTCCGCCTTTATGCGCGAAAAAATTCACTTTATCCTTGCGATCTTGAATTTGCTTTTCCAATTGCGCGTTTTTCATTTGCTCGCGCTTAATCCTATTTTTAATTTCCTCCACCACGGTATAATAATCACCGACATAAGTTTCAATTTTTTTGGTAAAAACATCCAAATAAAGGACGCCTTCGGTAAAAGAATTCAAAAAATCAGCGTCATGCGAAATAACAATCACGGTTTTATCATACATAACCAAAAATTGTATCAAATGATCAATTCCGATCTGATCAAGATTGTTGGTCGGTTCGTCCAAAAGTAAAATATCCGGATTTTGGATTAAGGCAAAAGCCAGCAGAAGTCGAGCTTGCTGTCCGCCGGAAAGATCGCCTACCAACCGATCAATGGGAATAGCAAAATTTACCGCGCCCAAAGCCTTGCTAATACGGCTTTTTAGATTGCCGGGAACTGTTTGAAAAGCTTTGGCAAAATATTGCTCAACCGTTAAACGCAAATCTTCTCTGGCCACCATTTGCAAAGCCGTGCCGATCATCAAGCCGGGACCGACATTTACCTTGCCGCTGAGTGGCTTGAGCTCCCCTCTTATCAAAGCGAAAACCGTGCTTTTACCGGCGCCGTTTTGCCCCATTAATGTTAATTTAGCGCCATTACGCACGCTAAAACAGGCTTCGTCCAAAACCGATTTTTTATCTTGATATTCAAATGTCACTTCATCAAAACTTATAACTGTCTCGTTTGGCATAATATGATATCTTTAAACAAACTAGAAAAATCATTCTACCAGCTTTGAAAAAATAAAACAAGGCTTCGGCCTTATTATGAGTATTCAAAAAATTATAAATAATTTGTTTATCTGACGATCAAGCTGTTTTTGGCTTCATTCTGATCTCTATCTTTTGTTCTTTTTTAAGTATTTCAAAAGTTTTTTTACTCCAAGCTTTTTCAGAAAGAATTTTTGCCATCCAACTGCCTCCCAATAAATGAGGTATCATGACAAAATCAGCTCCGTTGGCGTAAAGATCTTCAGCGTCTCTCAATGAATGGGCGGTCATAATCATTTTTGCCTTCGCGCCCGCTGTCTGCATGTGTTTCATCAGAGTTCTTTGATCATCCACATCCGGAATGGTGGATATGATAAGTTTTGATTTTTCCAATGACAAACCGTCAAGAAATTCCACGTCGGCCGCGTCGCCGAAATAGGCATTGATAGCTTCTCTTTTTATTTTTTGGATAATCTCTGGATTAAAATCCACCACGGCAAATTTCTTTTTTTCTTCTTTAAGCATTTGGGTGATTTTCCAACCTATCCTGTGATGGCCAAAAAGCCAAACATCGTAATATTTTATTTTATATTCCTGCTGTCTGTTCTTGTCAGCGCCGAATAATTTAAAAAATGGTATTAAAAACCGATAAATACCTTCATTATGCGTGATGAGATATGTGGATAATATAATAGTTATCAAAGCCACTAAAGTAAAAATTGACAACTCGTTTCCAGAAATATATCCGAGTTGCCGGCCGGTCAACAAAACCACAAAACCAAATTCGCTTACCTGGGCGGCGGTTACTCCGGCTAAAAAACTATTGCGTCTGGTAAATTTAAAAAAACGGAATGAAAAATAAAGCACCAAAGGATTGCCTATCAAGATGAATAAAGACAATAAAAGACTGGGAATAATAATGCCCTGAAAATCCGAAACAATAAATTGACTGCCCAAAATTATAAAGAAAATAACAATAAAAAAATCGCGCAATGGTTTAATACGGCTGGAAATTTCTGATTGATATGGCGAAGATCCCAAAGAAAGCCCGGCGATAAGAGCGCCAACTTCCAAGGTAAAACCAAACCAATACAAAAACGCGGCGATGCCAAAACACCAAGCTAAAGTAAAGAGGAATAAAAATTCTCCTGATTTGGCGATATTATCAAGCGCTTTTGGAATAATGTAGCGAGAAAGAAATACTACTAAAGCGGAAAGTAAAACTATTTTTGTAAACATCTCAATAAAAAACCGTCCCAGGCTTGTTTCTAAAGAAAAAGATGACAATACTATCATAAGGACTATGGCGACAATGTCTTGCACTATCATTAGGCCGACCGTATATCGGCCATAAACCGTTTCCAAATCTTTTTTATCCGAAAGAAGTTTTACGATGATAATAGTGCTTGAAAAAGTAATCGCGACAGCCAAACAAATGGCGGAAAAAAGAGAAAAATCCAATAATTTCAGCAACAATGTCCCTATCAAAGCCGTAAAGAAAATTTGCGCGAGTCCGGCAAAAAGAGATATTTTTCCAATTTTTTTAATGTGATCAAAATTAAGACTAAGCCCGACCACAAACAATAGAAGAACTACGCCAAACTGGGAAAACGCTTCTAACATGCCGGTATCGCCACGAAAAATATTCAACATAAACGGACCGACTATAATACCGGTAATCAAATAACCGACTATCAACGGTTGCCGCAAAAGCCTGACTATAAGAGCGATAAAAAATGTTATGCCTAACAATATTGAAATTTGAAAAAAAATTGGATTAAGCATTTTTTTATTTAATTTATCACATTATTGTTTTATCACCACGCTACCACTCAAGCCTGTTTTGATTTTATCCAAATCCGCTTGAGAATAATCATTTCCGCTCAGATCTAAAATACGCAATTTTTTTAAATTACCCAATTCATACGGCAAACCGGTTAATTTGTTGTTGGCTACATTCAATACTTCCAGTTCACTTAATTGTCCTATTTCAGCCGGCAAGCCAGTCAACGAATTATTGCTCAAATTTAATTCGCGCAATTTTTTTAAAAATCTAATTTCCGCCGGTATGGAACCGGTTAAATTATTATATGATAAATCCAAAATTTCCACCGTAGTTGAATTTAAAATATAATTAGGCACTTTATCCAGTTTTTGATTGGATAGAGACAATGTTTTACCCGAAACAACTGGTTTATCGCTATTACCGGCGGTGCTAGTGGCGGTTTGACTATTCGGCGCGGCCTTGTATTTAATAATATTAAAACAACCGGCAGTAAATATTAACACCGCGCTTAATACGCAAAAAATTATAAAAAATTTAAACACAAATTTATTCAATTTATCTTAGTATAGTATATATATTATACTAAAATAAAAAATAAGGCAAGCTAAAAAATAAAATTTTTGTAATTCATTTATTAACGATCTTAAGAGCCTTGCCTTCCACCAACGCAATCGCGATTTTTTCATGCGCCAAAGCAAGAATCCTTTGAAAAGTAGCCGGCGAAGTATTCATTTTTTGAGCGCATTCGCGTTGGTCAAATTTCTTAATATTTTTCAATCTGATTGCTTCCAATTCTTCGGCTGTCAATTCAATTAACCCTAAAATAGACACCGGCACCCCTTGTGGCTTAAAATATGTTATTTTAGGATTAAAATTTATTTTTCTTTTCAAACGCGGCCGGCCTTTTTTATTGATCATAATTTTATTATAAACCCTTCCCTGCGACAAAGACCGCAAGGTGTTGGCGTAACGGAGTTGCTTATTAAAATAACTCATAAACCCCAAAAGACTTAAAGATTAAGCCTTTTGCGAGTTTAAATGGCCGGATCAACCATTTTCCTTTTCTTTGTTATCATCCGTTTCTCTTCTGAGACCCATACCACGTCCCAATCCCCGGCCTCTCTGGTTTTTTCCGGGCGCTTCGTCTTTGCAAGAACCTAACCCTCTTCCGGTTTTTGGACCTTTTCCTTGAGGCCCGGTTCCATTTCTATTTGGCATATTTATCACCTCTCTTTCTAGAGATAAATGAAAATTACCGTTAAAATTCAGTATTCTCTTTCTCTACTTATGAGTATATACCCATTATTACATTCAGTCAAGTTTTTCTATTTAATACCGCGAAATATGCTTATGCTAAATATTATTTTTTTTAATCATCCTGATGATATTTTTTATCACAAAGCTTAACAAAAATATTAGCGTGCCTGTCAAAACAATTACCGCTCCGGAGGGCAAGTCTAAATAGTATGAAGCTAACAATCCGATAAAAACAATCAAAGCGGAAATAATAATAGCCAGAACAGTAAAATGCTTGAATGATCTGGAAAACAATTTGGCAATCGCGCTGGGAGTAACCAATAAAGCGCTAACCAATATAATGCCAATAAGCTTGATGGATAAAATAATGGCAACGGCGGTGGATATATAAAGAATCAAATCATATTTCCAAGGTTTAATCCCCGATAAATAAGCCCCGATCGGATCAAAAGTGCTAAACAATATCTTTCTATAAAAAATAAATAAACAGACTAAAATTACCAAACCGATAAAAATAATATTTCCCAAATCATAGTTGTTGATCGTCAAAATATTGCCAAATAAATAACTGACCAATTCCGGCTGATAACCTTGATAAAAATGCAACAAAATAATGCCGATGGCCATGCCCGTGGTGAACATGACGGCAATCGCCATATCGCTGGATATTTTTGTCTTTTTCTCAAGAAAATAAATAAAGACGGCAATAAATATGGCCAGAACAACCGCCACGGGAATTGGCGCGAGACCCAAAAGAAGCGCCAAAGCGATACTGGCCAAAGAGGCATGAGCGATACCATCACCAATCAAACTCATTTTACGCGTTACCACAAAAGTTCCGAGCCACCCCAAAAGCACCGCGATAAAAATTCCGGAAATCAAAGCTCTGACCATGAATGGATATTGTAAAATCTCCCACATATCAATGAGTATGATAAAGTTTTGCCCCAATACCGTAAAGATGCCTAAGATTTTCCGGAGTAATTACCGTTTCGGGCGTGCCGGAACAAATCATTTTCTTATTTAAACAAATTACTTTGTTAGCATATTTATTAACGATATTAAGTTCATGAGAAACAATCAAGCAAGTAATTCCTTTTTCTTTATTAATTTTCTTTATTAAATCGTAAATTGTTTGTTCTCCGGCAATGTCTATTCCGGTGGAAGGTTCATCAAAAATCAAAATGGCTTTTTCATGCAAAAGCGCTTTAGCGATCATTACTCGTTGAAATTGGCCGCCGGATAATTCACCCAGCTTCTTTTTTTCCACTTCATTCAAGCCAACTTCTTTAAGAGCGCGATGAATGTTGATTTGGCTGTGGTTTTCTTTTTCGCATTTTTCCAAAGCCATATATTCATAAACACTAATGGGGATATCTCTGTCAAATTCAAATTTTTGAGGCACATAACCGATATTTTTTATCACTCGGCTGGGGTGCTTGTCCAAAACTTTTACACTGCCGGCAGTCGGTTCATAAACACCAATAATATTTTTAAGCAATGTGGTTTTGCCGGATCCGTTAGGCCCGATAATCGCTGTCATGTCTCCTGGCTCAATTACAAAATTAACATTGTCCAAAGCAATATAATCGCCAAATTTATAAGTTAAATTTTTTACGGTAATTACCGGCTGGTTCATATGAAATTAAGGCCTCGCGCGAAAGACAAGACCGATATTCTCTATTGGTATTATACTCTCAAATACCGGCTATCTCAATGCTTCGTAAATATTGTTAATATTATAATCAATCATATTTATATAGCTATCTCGCTTGTCTATTCCGCCCAAAGGATCCAAAATACTTACTTTTACTTTTAAATCTTTGGCCAAAGTGGTGACGGCTTCTTTTGATAACTGCGGTTCCACAAATAAAGCGGTAATCTTATGTTCTTTCGCCTCTTTTTGCAAATTAATCAAATATTGCGCGCTCGGACTTTTCCCGGGAAACGGTTCAAAAGTAGCGACTATTTTTAAACCAAAATGACTGGCAAAATATCCCCAACTATCATGAAAAACTATTAAATCTTTTTTAGTTAACCGGTTTATTTTATTTTTCCATTCCAAATCTTTGACGCTTAAAGCGCTAACAAAATTTTGCGCTTGTGATTCATAATATGATTTATTGGTCGGATCAAGCAAGGCTAATTTGTCGGCCACTTGTTTGGCCATAATTTTGGCGTTGTCAGGGCTTAACCAATAATGAGGATCCATTCCGCCATGATGGTGCTCATCTTTTTCATCGTCTTCTTCAAGTGTTTCTTCCTCGTGTTTATATTCTTGATGCTCAAACGGCTGAAGAGTTATATATTGATCCAAATCAAATACTTCCGCGTTTTTCACGCTTTTGGCGATATTTTCTCCCCAAATATCCACGCCGGCGCCAATTACAAACAAAAGTTTGATATTTTGCATTTCCTTAATCTGTGTCGGAGAGGCTTCATAAATATGAGGGCTGGAACCGGGAGGTAAAATTAATATGGGATCAATCTTATCCCCGCCGACTGTTTTTACGATATCATAAAGCGGATAAATAGTGGCGGCCACTTTAATTTTTGTTGAACTGCCGGTATTCTTGACCAGCTGATTAAACGCGCAACCGGATAAAAATAAAATTCCCGTGAACAGAAACGCCGTTATCCCTTCCAAAATAATTTTTTTACGCATATTTACGTAAGGCATTTTTTACATACCCCGATTAGTGTTAATCGATGATAAATATTTGAAAAATTTTTATAATTTTCAAATGAATGTTTACATTTTATTTTTTCCATATATCCGCATTTTTTACAGATGATGTGGTGGTGCGGTTTATCAGCCAGACAAAATACTTTTTCTTTGTCTATAACTTCCATATTTACCACGCGCAAATCTTCAAACAAATTTAATGTTCTATAGATTGATGCCTGATTAAAATGTTTTAATTTTTTATGCAAGTCTCTGGCTGATATTGGAGAATGGTAGCTTGATAAATAATCCAAAACCGCCAATCGCGCTTTGGTTAACGGATATCCGGCTGTGATTAATTTTTGTTTTAGTCTTTCCATAACAAAATCATTATAACACAAATGCGAATAGTTCGCAAGTATGTTTTTATACTCATCATCCAGTATTAAAATGATGACCTTAAGACTAAAAGTTTAAAAAAACAGAGTTTTTAACTCTGCTCGTCCTGATATATTTACAATAACTCACTTTTTTCTCTTAGCCGTTTGGCATAATCACAAATTTCCTGCATTAGTTGTCCGGACTCGGTTTTACTAAATAATATTATATATTCATTGATATTTATGCCATAGAGTTGAAAAAACATTCTATAAATAGCTTCACGGACAATTTCGGTACGGGATACATGAGAAAGAATCTCTACATGATCCATATAAAATTTTTCTAAATTTTTGGTTTATTCTTTATCAGTAAACACTACTGGTCGGCTGGTATAACTTTTAGTAGCCTCACTCCAATCTCCTTCACAAGTGATAAGATTAAGATGTGGTTTTTTATCATTTGAATCAAACAATGCCGAAATGTCTGCTTTTGGGTCGTATCTTCGCATGGTGCGCACTACAAAAGTACTGGGGTGACAATATATTTTGGTTGAAACATGTGATTATTATAGTGTTTAATTATAGACGTATTATAGACGAAAATTAGACGAATGTCAAGAAGTATGATTTTTAGATAAAGGAAAAACACAACGACGAAATGACAAGGTTAGAACCGGAGAAATTTGGCTATGATTACAACAAAAACGAAGCCTTATATAGGCTCCGTTCGTCTTGGCTCGGTGGAACGGACTATGTTCGAACTGAGATTAAAATTACGACCCTTTCTCCTTCATCCAAATAGTAGCCAAAAATGTAGAAATTGGCATAGATAGAGCAACCCCAATACTTCCCACCAATGTTCGGACAATTTCAGTTGCAATCATCTCGTGGTTTATTACCTGCACAAATGAAATCGCACCAGTGGGGTACATAGAAAATAGCAATAAGAGCGGTAAGCTGGCACCGGCATAAGTGAGAAATAAAGTATTAACTATTGCCCCCAAATGAGTATTTCCAACCTCGTAAGCTGATTTGAATATCTGTCTATTAGTTAGATGGGGATTAGCTTGTCTTAATTGTCTTACAGATTCAACTTGTCCGACTATAACATCATCCAAAACACCGACAGCACCAATTAAAATACCTGCCAAAAGTAACCCTCTAAAATTTATTGAGCCATTATTAGCTCCCAATAAAAAGGTAGCTTCTTCTTGAGCGAGACCGGTCAAACGAGTGAGATTGGTAAAAATCCAAGATAAAATAAAAGTGGCAATAAGGGAAAAAAATACGCTGACCACCGCAATATGTGATTTTTTATTCCATCCTTCGGTTAGATAAATAATGATAGCCAAAATTATTAACGCACCAAAAATACCAACTAAAAGTGGGCTTGATCCGCTCATTATTTTTGGAACAATAAATTTAATAATAATAAAGAAGCTAATAACCAAGCTAACTAATGATTTGATCCCTTTTTTCTTGCCTATAATTATAATAATCACAGAAAAAAGAAATGCTAGCCAAAACAAATATCCACTTCGGACTAAGTCAGTAATATAATAATATGTATTACCATCTGAATTTTTTACTTCACTAACCATGACTTTGTCGTCGACTTTATAGGTATTAGCACTGGCTACATCCAGATCAGAAACTCCCTTATGTGCAAATTCTTTATCTTTCCACTCTTTTTCTAATCCTCGTAAAAGTAAATCCTGCTGTAGAGCTTTTGACCCGTCCGATCGTTCAATTGTTTTTTCTTTGATAATTTTTATAACTTTAGCTTTAAAAACTTGATCAATTGTTGGTCGGACATTAGCTTCGCTTTGAGCAAAAACAAAAACTGGTAAAAATACCATCAAAGAAAGAAACACCAAAGTTATTTTTTTGAACATATTTTAAGTATAATAAATATACACTAAACACTACTATATTATTTTGCATAAAACTATTGCTTGGTAATTTCAATTGCTTTGCCATTAACCAGTGCATCAGTCATTTTTTTGTAAGCTGACTCTAAAATTCGCTGGAAAGTGATTAACAATTTCCAAAACAGACATAGGAACACCCTGTGGTTTGAAATATGTTATATTTGGGTTTATTCGCACCCGTCGGCAGCCTCTTGGTCTTGGGGACATAAATTGATATTTTAGTTTATCTTTGCTAATATTATACCATAAAGAAAACCTCACCGTCCCGACATTACTGCCAGGACGGCCACACCGGTCTTCTTTTATTTTTGAGCTTTCAATGCTTCTTTTTCAGCTTTAATAACTTCCAAATCTTCTAAAAGCATTCTCTCTTCATCTTCTAATGCAGATAACTCATTTTTGGGAGAAATAAATCTCCTACGACCTTGTCCATATCCACCACAACATCCTCTTCTTGTTCCCGTACTATTCCCGCAAGAACCCATACCTCTACCACTACCAGCACCTTGACCCATAGGGCCTGTACCATCTAATTTAGGCATATTTTTTTAGTTTAAAAATTTATTTAATGGCAATCGACCTTTAGTCTATCTGTTATGAGTATATACCCAAAACAGATTTGCACCAAGTTACAAAAATACAGTTCGAACGTCCCACCCCTGTTACCAATTGTTCGAACCAAAAAATCAGCTAAAACTAGCTGATTTTTGAGGTTTTTATACCTTGGCTCCGGGGGCGGGATTCGAACCCGCGACCAATTGATTAACAGTCAACTGCGCTACCGCTGCGCTACCCCGGAATAAATATTGTTTAAATACTATTTCACTGCCGTTGTCCCGCTAACTGGCGGAACCTAAATAAATTGTGCAAATATTATAACTAATCATGCCTATTTAGTCAATACTTCTAACTCAAGCCAAGCTTCAAATAATCATCAACAAATTTGGCTAATTCAGCATCATATGGAGTGATTTGGCCCAAATTATCAATAATATCAAATTTTCCCTGCTGGTCGTATTTCTCTCGCACAATAAAGTCAAAATCAGACTTAACTATTTCATCAATAAATCTGCTTATCAAAGAATTTTCCGGTCGTTCTACCGTCTTTTTTTTCATCCGTCTCTTCATTTTTCTTTCCATATCTTCAATCTTTTTAGTAATATTTGTTCCCTCTTCCAATCTCTTCAAAGCGCCAATATGCTCTTTCAATAATTCCCTCTCTTCTGTCTCTCCTTGACCCAGATTCTTATTAGACCTAGCCATAGCCGTGCGAATCATGCGTATCTCCACTCCGCTTTTAAATCCTTCATTTAATTCTTCATCCTCTCGCAAAGCTTGTTTGATTTTAAATTGCAAGCCATTTATTTGAGCTTCGCGTTTCGCGTTATTAGGAATATTTTCTATTGCCAAAGTCAATTCATCCCCGCCCACCAAAGCCAAAATCGGCTTATCATTTATTGACACGTTCATCTGTTCTTCAACAGTCTTAGCTATAACAGCGCGAATTCTACGCAAACGTCTGGTTGTTTTGTCGCCGGCTCGCAAAGCTATTTCTTCAAACTTTTTTATTTTTTCTTGCCCGTCGTCAATTTTTGATATTTGATCCAACAATTCTTCACATTCCCTAATTTGATCCAATCCCACATCAAGCACGTCAATCCCAATATAGCTTAAATTCGGCATTTTCGTCGCTTGGGCATGAAAAACATCAGCCGAACTATAACTTACATCTCTGGAATCCGCTTGAACTTTTCCGGCAATATCTTCTTTTAAGCTATCGGTCAATTCCCCTAAGCTATCGGTCAATTCCCCTAAGCTATCGGTCAATTCCCCACTTTTTTTAATTTGTTCGGCCAAAACGAAATTCGCGTTTATCTTTTTTTTCAATTCTCCATTTTCCAATTCCTCATAAGTAAACGGCTTCAACAAATCAATCAAATTAATGGATTTGACATATCTTTTTAATGTGTCAAAAAGCCTCGCCTGTTCCGGCGGACAATTGAATTTATCTTTTCTGATCAGGCGCAACAAATCTATATTGAGAAGATTGTCTGCTCCGAATATATCATAAGTCTCGCCTTCATTATCGGTAATTGTCTGTCCCGCCAGCTCGTTTTTAAAGTTTTTTATATTTTCCAGTTCTTGCAATAATTCTTCATGACTGTATTCACCGCCGTACTTTTTTTTATCTTTGATTGATCTGGCCACGGTGGACATGCTATAGGCTCTTTGAATGGCCAAGTGTTTGTCTTTTAAACTTACCTCTCCTTCTTCTCCATCTTCCACTTTAACCGCGCCATAAGTAAGCCTGTACCCACCGCCGGATTCCAATTTATTTTTAAAATCATTTCGCGCCGGAGTTGATTCTTTGATTAAGGCTAGTTTTATTTTTATAAATTCCACCATTTCCTCGTTGATCTCTTGGCAAATCGCGTTTATCTCATCAAAATCAATCGTCATGCCCGCGGGAAATCTAAAAACGTCTTGTTTAAAATCTTGAAACAATACCAAAGATTTTAGATCCTCAACACCAAGCTTGGCGCCTAACTGACCAATTTTTTCATCCAATAATTTTCTTTTATGAGCTATAATATCATCAGTTGTTTGCGAGCCACAAATATTATTATCATTAAGATATTTTATTCTCAAAATTTCCAAGGCCGGCGAAGAAAAAAATATTACTTGTTCTCCACCACTCATTTTACTAAAAACATTGCCCCAATTCTGTCTTTCCAAATACGGCGCTAATTTGTCTTTCCTAAAATCTTGATCCAGCCACTCCGGGCTGTCTGTATTTTCCAAACCGACCAATTTTCGGCCAAAATCATATTGACGCGATTGCCTGGTGGTCGGCGTTAATTCTTCTGGAAAAAATTCTTGATTTTCTTGGATTTCTTCTTCAGACATATCTTAATTATTTGATTCTCTTATTATTAGCCAACAAAAACCCCATGGTTTTGTCAAATTTGGATGGAAAAATCTGAACGCCAAAACCGTTTTGGCGCAAGCTCTCCTCTATTTCCCTATAATCTCTCAAACGCGTATTGTGATACTCCATAATTATGGTCTCAATCTTATTAAAGTCCTTCCGGCTCCAATTGTCAACCACTTCATATTCCCCGCCTTCAATATCCATTTTCAAAAGAGAAATTTTTTCCAAGCCGTATTGACGTAATAAATCCGACAAATTAAGCGCTGACACCTTTATGCCTTGTTCCACTTCTTCATTTTCATCAGCTAAATAATGATTATGGCTGTCCTGCATCAAAGCCAATACGCGCGAACCGCTATGATCAGCCAAAGCGACCGGCGCGATGGTGACGCCGTTAATATTATTCAAGCGCAAGTTTTGACGCAAAGCCTCTAAATTATCAGGCGCCGGCTCCAACGCGTAAATGGCAACCACTGGATTCAAATCGCGCGCGTATAGGACAAAAAAACCGGCATGAGCGCCAACATCCACAATCGGAAATTTGGCTGAAGCGATTATTGATTCAACGGCGCGATATTCTTTAAATTTAAAAATTTCATTCCATACGCTTTGATCGGCCTCATCGCGCGAATCAGCTTTCAGTTTAAAATTTTTTCCTTGATAAAAAACTTCGCTCATAATAACTGATAATTTTTAGTCGGTTCTTTCGCGCCCTTAAACAAGACGTCCTCAATGCTGTAAGCGCCAAATTGGCGTTCATCTAAAAATCCGGACATAGCCGCCCGCGCCAGCCAACCGCTTTGGATCCAGTCAAACAGCCATTCATGCGTTAATTTGGGATCATTTTGGGAAATGCCGGCGCCGATAGTTTTGAGCCAAGCGCGATTAAAATCTTCTTGCGAACCGACTGATGGCGCCATAATAATCGGCAAGCCCAAAGCCGCGTAAAAAACCAATTCGCTCGGCTTGGTCCAAAGAACATCAGTCGCGCGCAAGGCTTGGTTAAACAAGGCAAAATAATCTTCTTTGTTAAGGGCAAAAATTATTTTTAAATTTTTGTTTAATCTTTTGCCCAGACCGGCCTTTTGTATCAATTTTTTAAAATACAAGCAAACATCATTGCGATTGCCGGCCACTAAATTTAAATTTATTTTGCCTTTGGATATTTTGTCCTTAAGACTGAATAAAATATCGCTGGCAATCTGCCTTTGCGCTCCGGCTCCGCCTACCGCGAAAGTAATTGTGGGCACTGATTTGGCGCAAGTTTTGGGCAAGGCGCGCACATCTCTGTTTTGGCGCAAAAATTCGCTTACTGTCCGGCCGTATTTTTGCCGGTAATGTCCGCATGGATCTAAATTTAAAATTCTTCGGGCCAAATCTTTTTTCAAAATTTTTAATTTTTTTCCGCCGATGTTTTCTTTGGGCAAAGGAAAGCCGGTTAGAAAAATATTTTCTTTTTTTACGCCGTAAAGTTGAAGCCTTTCCATTACTCGCTGGCAAGGCGCGAAATATTTGATCCGGCTTTTTTGCGGATTAAGAGGCGCCCAAGCCCGACTGCAGTCCGCGTCGCAAATCACGCAATATATCTCGCCTTTATAGCCATGTTCTTCCGCCATAAAAGCCGGAATAAAAAAAGTGGACACTATGGGTCGTTCACCATTGCCACGGTTCATAAAATCAATCAAGTCCTTGCCCCATTTTTTGTTCCTGATCCATTTGTAAGTGGTAATCAGCTGAAGAGTTGGTTTGGATAAATCACGATAAGGATAAAAATCGGGAATACGCTGAAAATAATCCATGGCATTAAAAACCATATTTCCCAGCCAAGGAATATTTTTAAACCGAGAAACCAACTCATACACTTGGCGTGAATTGTTCCAAATTCGCTTGTCTTTGGCCGGAATACCTTGATAATTATTAGCAATTAAAACTCGGCTGTCCGGACTCAAAGCGCGCAAAGGATAAGCGGCCCGCTGATGTCCATAACCCATATCAACCGTTACGACCCAAGCGTGAGAGTGTTTAGGCATTTTTTTATCATTAAAATTTAAAACCAAATATCAATGCCTATATTGTAGCATTTTTTTTATAATTTAAAAAGTTAAGAACAGACCATTTTATCAACTGCCCAAGCCAAACGCCGTCCACGGCGCAAAATGGCTTTGGCCGGATTGGAAACGAATTCATGAGACAAGGCGGTAATTTCTTGATCCAAAGCCAAAGGACTGGCTGAATAAATGCGCGCCGTTTTAGTTTTGATATCCAAATTGCCAGCCAAAACATTGGCTTTTTCATCCAGCAAACTCAAATTGCCAATAGTATTGAGCAAGCGCGCCGGACAATTTTTCAATCTGCCTCGGCTGTTCGCGAATAAAGGAATAATATGTTCAATACTCGGATCGGACAAAACCAAACCCCTATTTTTGCGCCGACTGATTTCCATAAGCAAAAACATAATTAATTCATTATCACGACCGTAAACCAGCTGGTGATTGAATTGCTTCAAAAATTCTTCTTGACTGGCAATAAATTTAGCCACGAATTGAAAAAAAGATGGCTGGGCGCGTTTTGTGCGACCGTAAATATCGGCGCAATAATTAAGCAGACTGGACTTAAATTTGTTCGGACATATATTTAAAATACGAATTTTAAGACCGATCGCCCATAAATGTTTTAACTCCGCCGCCAATTGTCTTTTGGTAAAAGATTGGCTGGAGATATATTTAAGGCAAAGAGCCAAAACCGCCGGCCAAATCCAATTGACTTTAAGGCAAAAAAAAGAAGCAACCAAATCAGCCAGTTGGCTGGCGATTTTTTTGTCTTTGGTTTTAGGTAAAAACTTATTTGTCAGACAAACCAAATCTTTTTCGCGCACAGCCAAATACAAAGTCGCCTGCTGATGAATTAAAAGTGAATAGTTTCGTCCGCAGGCGGAGCCAAAATGCTTTTGGCATCTCAACAATTCTTTTTTTAAGCCCATAAAATATTCGCCGGACTCAGAACCGGTTCGTCCGCGCCAGCGGTCAAGTAAAAAAGAATTTAAAAGATTCGGGTTATGGCGGTCAAAATTAAGTTTGATTTGATGCCAAATTTTTTCCACTGGCGCGCGTTGATTCCAAGGGCAAATTTTTAACGTTTCCGCTTTAGTTAAGTCAAAAACTGACAATTCTTGACTGGTTGTGTTAAGACTGGAAAAAATAGAATAAATATTTTTCTCTTGCCGGCAAACCACCACCACAAAAAGCAAGCGAGAAATCTTTTCTAAAATATTTTCATAATCGCCGGCCAAAAGCGCGCGTTGCTTCAATAACTTTCTAAACAAAAAATAATTAGCCGTTAAAGAAAAATTTTTTTGTTTGATTTTTTCCAAATCATCGGATTTTTTATCCCTAAAACAACCGCTCAGTATGGCGGAAAATATTTTCTGATCCGGGCGCGAAAAAAGCTTGATTCTTTCAACCGCGGCAAAAGGAAATGAATCGGATTTGTTAAACAAAAGATAATTTATGCTCTGTTGAAACGCCAAAGCTTGTTTAGCGTCATTTGCCCGCGCTTCAATCCATTGATCGCGCAAAGCGCTCAAAAACAAGCAGGCCGTCAACAGTCTTTGTTGCCCGTCAACCACGCAAAAACTAGAAGGCTGGTTTTTGTCCAAACGCAAAATCAATGTTCCGCCAAACATGCTTGGTTCATTGTCAATCACACTGCTATAAAATACCATTACTTGTCTAACTCCCCAACAATATGGCCTATGCCAGCTTGTTATCTTGAATTGGCGAAAACCAAGCAAAAAATCAGCTAAACTATGCTTTGTCACTTTCATATTCTCTTTATATTTTATTTATTTTAATTTTAAATAAATTTCATCTGCCTTGTGTTAAAATGATATTAGTCAAGTTTAAACGCCGCGGCTTTAAAATTTAGCTTGACTGGCAAGCCAGATAGTAATAAAATACTATCTGAATACAATCTATCAAACCTAACCCAATAGAATTATAAACAAAAGATAAAATAATTCTAAAGGCATGGTTTTAAATCCACAACGATAAAGACGGTCTTCCGACCGGTACTGCGTCGTTGTGGTCTATGTTCGAAAGGATATAGGATGGTTCCCTTGGGAGCTGTCGCCGGTTTTCGGAAGACCTTTTTTGTACGCAAAAACGACCCGAACCGGCTGGAATGCCGTTGAGCATCTTTAATTTTACACCCCTAAAAGGGGGTTAATTTAAATATATGAAGAACGGTTTATCCAAACAACGACAAAAAAGCCTTGGCAATTTTATCGGCGCGCAAAATTATTTTTCCACCCTTAGCCAGGTGCTGGAATTATGCTCGCAGAGCTTGCAAAAAAATCTCGCGCAAAATTTACGCGATAATGAAAAAATAATTATTCAGCTTAAACAAATTCAAAAAGACCTGCAGTATTTACAAAAACGATGTTTGATAGAAATTAAAAATTGTTAAAACTAAAAATTAAATTTCTCAGCGTATTGGCCGATCAAAGGCAATGGTTCTTTTTTGTCATTAAGAACATTAATGATGCCCAAAACAACCATAACCAAAACAAACAATTGAACTAAGCCCGCCAGTAAATATAACACACTGCCCAAAATACCGCCGGCTAAAGCGATCAAAAATACCATCAAACCTTGTTTAACGTGATATTTAACAAACGGATCGTTTTTGGCTGATGTTAAAAGAGGTATAAAAAATATAATATAGGCCAAGACTCCCATGACTTTGTCTGATGAGCCGGTTGGCGTATTTGGCTGGCCGGATTGAGCCGGCTGTCCGCCTTGAACTTGTTTAGACTGATTTTCCATATTTTCCATAAAAAATAATTAATAAATTAAACTGCCACCAATATTATAGCACAAAAAAAGATTTCTTACAGATTGATCAATGAATTATCCCCAACTATCAAATTGTTGGCTGAATCATCTTTGGCTTGTTCTCTTATAACAGCATTGCGACCAATAATGCTATTCCTGATCTGACGATTGCACTCTATTTGACAATTATCAAATATCAAAGAATTTTCCACTTTAACCGATTTTAAATGACAATTATCGCCAAGATAAGTGTGCGGGCCGATATGGCAATCATCCAGTCGGCAATCGCGTCCGATAATAGCCGGGCCGATTAATTCCACATTGGCGCCGATTTTTACGCCTGCGCCTAATTTAATTTTATCTCGCGTCCAAAAATCAGCTGGCTTTTGATCCATCAAAAGAGCGTTGGCCAAAAGCAGGTCATCCGGCTTGCCCGTGTCTTTCCACCAACCGGTGATTTCTTTGTATCCGACCTGATAATTGTTTTTAATTAAATATGAATAAATATCCGGTATTTCATATTCTCCCCGAGCGCTCGGCTTAATATTGTCAAACGCTTTAAAAAAAAGATTTGGCCCGAAAATATAAATGCCGGTAATGGCAAAATTATTAGGCGGATTAGCCGGTTTTTCGCGCGCGTCAATCAATTTGCCGGTTTCGTCAAAATACGGAATGCCAAACCTTTCCGGATCAGGCACTTTAGCCAGAGCCAACATGCAGTCCAAATTCTGTTGATTGTAATCATTGACTAATTCATCCAGCTTGCCCAAAATAATATTATCGGAAAGATAAAAAATAAAAGGATCGGAACCAATCAAATTTTGCGCCTGTTTGACCACATGGGCGATGCCTTGCGGACCGCCGACTTGTTCAAAAAATTCAATTTTTATTCCCCAGCGCCGGCCGTCGCCAACGGCTTTTTGCAATTCAGTCTCGCCCGGGTTGACATTGATATATATTTTTTCCACCCCCACGTCAATCACTTTTTTAATGGCATGAAAAATCATGGGCTCACCGGCCAAGGGTATTAGATGTTTGTTGATGGTGGTGGTGATCGGACGCAACCGCGTGGCTCGTCCCCCGCCGGTCAAAATAGCTTTTTTAATCATAAAATTTTACCAAAAAATTATTATTTTAATAATTTGCCAATACCCTGTCATGATCGGATTGGCCAAATATTTCAAAATCCAGCAATCCACTTCTTCAAATTCAATTTGCGCCGTTGCTTTGGACAATAACCGGCGATCGGAAATAGTTCTGGCTTTTTGCGCGATTTTACGCTTGCGCCAAATTAATCGCCAACTGGCCGGCTTGAGCCAATAAATATAAGCGCGTAGTTTTTGTTTTAACCACCCATCCATTACGGCAAAAAATACCAAGCCGATTTCCGCCATCAGCATCATGGGCGCCACCAACAAAAGAGTTGGAATTTTGTAGTAAGTCAATAGGACAAACAATCTGTTCCTTTCCATCAAATAATACTTTTCTTTATTTCGGCTGAATTGATACTGGTGAAAAAAAACCGCGCTTGGTTCTATTTTAGTGGTATAACCGCGCGATTGCAAGCGCAAGCTGTATTCCAAATCATCATGATAAATAAAATAATCTTCATCCAATAAACCGTGTTTAGTTAAAAGATCAGATCTCATCATTATGGCCGATCCGCTCAAATAGCCGACCGAACGCGAATAAACAGATTTGATTTGCTTGATATTTTGCCGATACTGCCCGCAATAAGCAAACCCCAAATAATGAAACTCATTGCCGGCGCTATTGATCAGATGATTGGCCGGATCCAAAACAATCAAAGGTTGACTAGCGCCGATTTGTTCATCTGATTGCATTAAGGCGCTTAATTTTTGGATGGCCTCAGAGTCTAGCCGACCATCCGCGTTGTGAAGCAAAATATAGTCAACTTTTTTTTGCAGAGCGGTTTTTATACCGACATTATTTCCTCCAACATAGCCGAGATTTTTGTCCTGTTCAAGAAAAGTAGCCACCGGCAAGCGATCTTGATATTCAAACAATTTTTGCGCGATCAATGGCGCGGCCGACGACTCGTTTTCTTTGTGCGCGTTATATACCACGATTAACTCCATTTGTTCTTTGGGATAAGTTTGCGCCATTATGGCTTGCAAAGCCGCGTCCAGATATTTCAACGGCTCATCCGACCAACACAGATAAACAATAGCAATGGTTTTATTAAACATAATATTTATTGGTGGAGCGCCATTTCCACATATATTTCAGCCAGCTTTTGATATGCGAGCGAGCTAATTTGTTGGTAAATAGAGCTTTGATAATACCTTTGGATTTGGCTGAACCTCGGCCATGGGCGTGTTGTATGATAGCATCATGAACAAAATATACCGGCCAGCCGTCTTCCCACATTCGTCGGCACCAATCGCTGTCTTCAGCATACATCCAAAACCGCTCGTCAAATAATCCAACTTTGTCTATGGCCTTTTGACGGACAAACATAGCCGCGCCCATTACCCAATCAACCGGTATGGTTTCATCATGATCAAAATCGCGCATAAAATAATGATCGGCCGTGCGCTTGCCCGCGCCTATTTGACCAAGGCGGGTTCGACTATAAATCGGCTGAAGAAATCTGGGAAATCTAAAGCAAGAATTTTGCCGACTGCCATCCATATATAATATTTTCGGACCGGCCAAACCCACCTCAGGATTCGCTTCCATAAAATCATATAATTTTTTGAGCAAATTTTGACCGTCGGGCACGACTGTGTCCGGATTGAGAACAAAATGATATTTGGCGGGCGTCGCGCGCAGTCCGGTATTTTGCGCCTTGCCAAAACCAAGATTATTTTTATGTAAAATATATCGGATATTGATATATTCGTCTTTAAGCAAATCTTGCATGCGCTCGCCTGAACCGTTGTCAACAACAGTTACATGAACTTTTAAATTAGAATTTTGGATATCTTTAAACAAGCTAGACAAACATTTGTCCACTTGATCTTTCATTTTGTGATTTACGATCACGACATTGATATCATGACACTGATTTAACTCCATAAAATTGGCCGGTGATTAATCGCGCTTAATCCAGCGGGCTGGAAATTTGACGCAGGCTATTATTGCATACTTTAGTATAAATTTGAGTCGTTTGCAAGTTAGCATGACCCAATAATTCTTGAATATATCTAATGTCCGTTCCGTTTTCCAACAAATGAGTGGCAAAACTGTGGCGCAAACTGTGGCAGGCGCCGGTTTTTTTTAAACCGGATTTTTTAAGGGCTTGGCTGAATATTTTTTGGATTGTCCGTTCGTTTAATCGGCGATTGCGCGAACCGGAAAAAACATAATCGTCTGATTTTTTGTTTTTTAAATATTTTTGTAACACACCGGCGACTTTTTGAGAAATTATGGTATTTCTATCTTTACGGCCTTTGCCCTGTTGAACCCGCATCATTTTGGCAGTCAAATCCAAATCACTTACTTTAACATTGACCACTTCTGAAACGCGCAAGCCTGATGAATACATCAAGCCTAAAATCAGTTTGTGTTTAACATTATTAAGACTAGCCAAGATCCGCCCAACTTCGTCTTTGGTAAAAACTTGTGGCAATTTTTTGGCCTTTTTAGCGCGCGGAATAGCCATAAAAAATCTCCGGCGCAATATTTTGGCAAAATACAATTGCAAGGCGCTATAAGCCAAATTTAAAGTTGAAGCTGACCGACCGGCATCAGCCAAATATTCCAAATAAGTTCTAACATCTTCACCATTGATATTTTTTGGACCTTTTCTTGTCTTTTGCAATAAATTAGTGATATAATGAAGATAAGATTTTATGGTTTTTTGGCTAAATCCACGCAATTTCATTTCTTGGCGCAGTTTAATAAGAGGATCTTTGCTTGGATATATATAATTTCCTTCCATAAACCGATTATGATTAGAAATAATGAGATATATTTTAAATAGATTATAACAAAAAGTCAAGAAGTTCGGATATAACAAGTTCGGCAAAATTTGGCTAATATTATTACTATGAATCATAAAATTTTAGGAAAATTTAACCTAACGGAGGAGGAACAAAAATTTTTGCAGGAATCAAACTGCCATGAAACTGGTCCGATGAATTACACCCGCATCATATCTAACTTATATCTTGCAAAAACTATAGAAGATTCAACCAATAAAACCATAGAATCTAACAAAAAATTAGCTGAATCAAACAACGCTTATACAAAGGGAATGCTACGGTTGACTGGTGGTTTAATTTTTGTTGGTTTAGCTGATGTAGCCGTTCAAATCTTTCTAAAATTTTATAAATAATATTAGCCAAACATCGCCTAACACGGGATATCCGATTCGCGAGCTAAATAAAATTATTTTAATTATATAATTATGAAAAAAATACTGTTAACAATCGGCGGCATAATAATACTGATCATTTTATTTTTGTTAATGATGATGATGTTGGGCTACAAATTTAATAAACAATTTATTAGTTTCAATAAAAATAAATGTATAGAAGAAGAATACCCAACATACTATCATCATTCTGGAATAGAAGGCTGTATATTTTGGATGAGACATGATTATATAGAGAAAGAGCAATCGTGGCAAACGCTTTTTAAAAGGGATGATGCTTATTGTACATCAAAATACAAAAATGAAAAAGGGGCAAATTTTGAAAATTTATTTGGCGGAGAATATAATGATCCAAAATGTACATATACAGCCTTTCAAAAACAAAAAAGAGATGAAAATTGGAATTATCTAATCTCAAAAGACAAAGATGGTTTCTATGACTATTGCGTAAAACAAACATGTTCGAGACCTTCTTTGTTTAAATAATTAAAATAATTTTATTCTTAACGCTCGCTTATCCAAATTGATTATTATTTCGGTGGTCGCCTTCGGCACATTATACCACCGAAAAATAATCAACTCCGGATATCCCGATATTCGGCAAAATTCGCTCGCTCGCGCTCGCGGTGTCTGGTGGTAAAAATATGGAATTACTGATAAAATAATCAATAATAAAAACAATGGCTCGCTCATTTTACCGAATGGGCGCGGGCCAAAGCCCTCGTTCGGCTCGTCCGCTCGCGCGTCTCGCTTTGCTCGAACGCTCGCGAACATCGCCGAACTCGGGTTATGCGAAACCCCGCCTTCTCCCGACTTCGTCGGGATCAGACGGGGCTGTCGCATAACCCGCGCCCATTATCGGAAATAAATTATTTTTCACTTTTTTTGTGATTGGTGGAGGGGGGGCGAATGTGAGTGAACGAATTGAGAAAAACATATTAAAATTCTATAAAAATCATCTCTATGAGCAAGCAATTTGATAGACCGAGTTTTCTGTCACAGGAAATTGAAACAAATCCAATTGGGAAAGCACAACATGTAAAAAGTCTTGACATTCCAGATAATTTGAGAGGGCCCGAATATCAAGGATCGGTTATTAAGCAGATTGATGATGATCCGACTGATTTATCGATTCAGTTAGGAGAAGATTATCTTGTCGCTAGGTATGTAATTAGTGCCGAAAAAAAGCTTATTGAAAAAACAGGTAATAATCCAACATTGGAAGAATTAGCATCTTTTTTAGAAGAATCTGAAAACGATTGGATAAAAACCATGGTCGAAAGAACCGAAATAAGTGGAGATCTAATGCACAAAATAAAATACTTAAAGAAATTATTTGAACCTGCAGAAATAGCCAAAGTAATCAAAAACAAATATGAATTTATTCGTGATTTTTTTGAGGACGCTTTGCCCGACTTCATCGTAGATACACAAATTGTGCTTGGTTTTAAAGACGACCAATCATCGACAAAAATATATTATATACAACCTAAAATTTTAGGGTTAGATTTAAGTAGTTCCCTGTGCACATTACACTTAATGCATTGCGATATTGACGAAACTGGTAAAAAATTAATTGAAGCAATAAAAGAGAAATTCAGTCCGGAACAAATTGTAAAAATTATAGAACAATTAACTAAACTAAAGGAAAAAATTGAAGAATTGATTATTAAGGAAAATAAAGTTTTAGATTTAATTGGACCAGGAAATATTATGATTACAGATGATGGGGATTTAAGACTTGTGGATGTGGATAGATTTCCCAATGCTTATGAAATTTTTGAATACCCTCTTGGTAATCATAAAAAACAAGAAACTGCGTCTTTGTCATATACAAAAGAATTTTTACAAGCTTTTGATAACGTCATTGAGGCTTTACGTAATTAAATCACCTATCTTGACAAACACACATCAAATATGTAAAATATTTTTGGTTGTGATATAATATAAACAGCTTAATATAAGCAAAATATATGCGTCTAAATAGATACATCTACAATTTATCAAATTTAGCCAGAAAAATTGGACATAGATTCAACGAGGCAAGTGATGAACGAGTGGTTAAAATGAAGAAAGAAATTGATAGAATTGGCAAAATTGAGTTTAAAATTGAGCAAAATCCAGACGGATCGTGGACTGCTGAATCTACAAATTTTGACGGTATTATTACTGGCGGTGTTAGTACACAAAACATGTCCTTAACAATTAAAGACGCTGTTTTTACTTATTTTGAAATTCCTCCACATCTTTGTGTTGACACTCTTCTACGAGGAGACAATGAACCAGTGACCGTAAGACAAAATGTCTATGCCTAGCAGAAGTTTTTCCGACATTACTCAATCTCAATGGCTTAAGGCATGTATAAAACTTGGCTTAGTCATAGAAACTAAACATGGCAAAGGTAGCCATGTTTTAATTAAACATCCTAAGACTGAACATAAATACACCATCCAAAATAATCTTCACAAATTCATTAACATGAAAATCTTCAAAAAAATGCTAGAATGGGGTTTTGAAGAAGAACAAATTTGGGACGCTTTAAAATAAAATAAAGTGATTGACGAATTCGCCCCCCCCTTGAGTGAACGAAAAAAAAGTGAGAAATAATTTACATCCGATAACACTGTGTATACGGTTCAAAAAATAGCACGACTAATATTTCAATGGTTGTGCTATTTTATTTCACCCAAATCCCGCAACTTGAAAGCGGAGGGCTGAGGTGTTAAAATAGATATAGTTCTGATACAAAGATAAACCCGCGATGATTGGCGGGACTTCGTATACACAGATACGTTCGGCAAAATTCGCTCGCTCGCGCTCGCGGTATCTGGTGGTATATAAATGATGGTGAAATTAAGCAGTCCCAGCCAAATTCAAGAGCTCGCTCATTTTACCGAATGGGCGCGGGCCAAAGCCCTCGTTCGACTCGTCCGCTCGCGCGTCTCGCTTCGCTCGAACGCTCGCGAACATCGCCGAACTCGGGTTATGCGAAACCCCGCCTTCTCCCGACTTCGTCGGGATCAGACGGGGCTGTCGCATAACCCGCGCCCATTATATGAAATAATTTTCAAGGACTAACTACCTAGAAAAGGAAAAACAAATTTTAAATAAATAATTATGTGTTATAGCAAAGAAGTACAACTCACCACAGGTGCAACTATCTGGGCATTCAGTTTCTTTTACTACATTTTCTATTCGATTAAATATCAAGCGATACAAAAAAAGTGGCTATTGCCTTTTTTGAAAAACGTAATAATGGTATTTGCTCTAATTGGTAGCCACCAAATATTTGAATTTTTATCGCTAGTCACAAATAATCAAATCATCTATAAAATTGGTTTGGTTCTTTCTATTTCATCAATGTATTTCCTTATTCGTTCTCTTGAAATTATACTCAATAGAAATTTGCGAAGTAAGTTATCATTAATAATTATCGGTGCCATCACAATCCACGCTTTTTTGATTGAAATGTCTTTTGAGGGATACAGTTTTTATTTAAGGCACAATTCAGCATTTATATGGGCATCAGCGTGGATGTTACTTTTCATATATTTTCATATCTGTGCCTTAAAAGGTCGAAAATTTCTACAAGATGATAGTTCAAAAAAGGCAATAATAACTTATCTCTTAGCAACCTTTGGAATGTACCCCAAAAATTAGACATATTTGTTACCTTTGGTAATATATATAGTCTATGGCAAAACACATCAATCAGGCCATAAAGGACGAAGTCCTTTTGGCCGTCAAAAACGGCATGTCAGTGGC
>Ga0210057_1002627_pt1 | contig 25518 bp, 18 predicted proteins | sample CryGeyCG2114_010_2_FD_183968 | JGI IMG/M metagenome (GOLD analysis project Ga0210057, IMG submission 183968) | Groundwater microbial communities from aquifer - Crystal Geyser CG10_big_fil_rev_8/21/14_0.10 (SPAdes) (version 2) | ecosystem: Environmental > Aquatic > Deep subsurface > Groundwater ...
TTAATTTTTAAAATTATGCGCTAATTATCTCATCCAGAATTCAAATCGTAAAATATTTAAAAGAACATTTTAAAACTAATATTAAACAATATTTTTTTAAAAAACTTCGCTTAACGCAACACTAGTGTGCCGAAACGTTATGTGAACAACTAATTTAATTTTATTCTCCGAATAGTTTTAAAATTAACTGGCCTAAATAATATGAAAAATTCTAATAAAATCTATACTATCGGCATAGACATCGGCGGCACCAACCTGAAAGCCGTGCTTTTTGACGGCCAAAAAGTAATCGCCGACTATCAACTAGCTACGCCCAAGGATAATTTGGAGCATTTCCTGGTCATGGTTAAGGCTCTAGCCGAGCCTCTAATGGAAAAAGCCCGCCAGGATAAAATAAAAATCAAAGGCATCGGCCTGTCTGTCGCCGGACCGGTTAATTATGAAAAACAAATTGTAATAAAAGCTCCCAATATTCCCCTGCTTGACGGCCTGAAGCTGGGAGACCGGCTAAAAGGCAGCCACGATCTGGACGTAAAAATCGACAACGACGGCAACTGCTTTGTCCGGGCTGAAGCTATTTTGGGGGCGGGAAAAAAATATAGCGACATCTACGGCTTAACGCTTGGAACCAGCCTGGGGACAAGCTGGTGGCGGGGTAATAAAATCCATTACGGCTTCCACGGCAGCGCCGGAGAGACAACCCACATGATAATAAGCTACCCGGAGAATTTAAGCTTTGAAAAAGCTTATCAAAAATTAACCCAGAACAATCCTGGCAACCTGGCCGAAGAAGCTTATCGCGGGGACGCTCTAGCCGAAAAAACATACGAGGAAATTGGCAAAATTCTGGGGGTCGTCATGGCCAATATCGTAAACCTTATTGACCCGGAAATTATAATAATCGGCGGCGGGGTAATAAAATCAAGCGGTTTATTCTTGCCGGAAGCGAAAAAAACCATGCGTGAATTTATAATCAACCCGGAAGCGAAAAAAATTAAAATAATAAAATCAAATTTGGGCGAATACGCCAGCGCCATTGGCGCCGCTTTATTGGTTTAATTTTCTAAGTATCTTAAGAACGAGGCAACTAAGCCTCTTTTTTTTATTATAAAAATAAATCTTTATTCAAATAAAGACCCCTAAACAAGTCAACACATTTTTATCTAAATTATCACTATCTTTAAATTATTAACGCTCTCTGATATAATAAAAACATTACAAACTAGTAATTATAAAATCATATGGCTTCAAAGAAATCCGAAATTCGCCAGCATTATTTCCTGAAAAAATACGTTATTATCACTCCGGGCCGGGCTAAAAGGCCCCGGGACGTAAAAGAGCAGACGGTGATAAAAAGAACCGCCAAATGCCCTTTTTGCCCGGAAAACATTGACAAAAAAACCATAGTTGATAAAGTTGAGTCTGGCAATTCCGGCGGGTCCGTCTTGGCTGTAAAAAATATTTTTCCGGCTGTCAGCCTAAATAACCCCAAAGCCTTTGGCGCCCAGGAAGTGATAATTGAAACCTCCAAACATACCCAGGAACTGGCTAATTTAAGCGAGGCTGAAATCAGCCGGGTAATAAAAATGTATATTCAACGGACCAAGGAACTGTCTAAAAACAAAAAACTAGATTATATTTTATGCTTTAAAAACCAGGGCTCAAAAGCCGGGGCCTCCATAATCCACGCCCACTCCCAGGTCTTTGCCTCTAACTTAATCCCGCCTGATTTAAAAGAAGAGGCTCTGGCCCTAAAAAAATACAAAGCCAAATCCGGCCGCTGCGCCTACTGCGACATTATAAAAAAAGAAACAAAGTCCAAAAGAAAAATTTATTCCGACAAATACATAGCCGCCTTTGCCCCTTATGCTTCCCAATACCACTATGAGGCTTGGATTTTTCCGCGCCGGCACCTGGACAACATCACCCTATTAAACAAAGACGAGCAAAAATCCTTGGTAAAATCATTAAAAATAATTTTAAAAAAGATGCAAGCCCTGGATCTTTCCTTTAATCTTTTTCTGCATAATGTAATTTCGGACAAAAACCAGCATTTCTACATCAAGGTCCAGCCCCGCGACAGCGTCTGGGCGGGCGTGGAGCTGGGCTCGGGTCTGGTAATCAACTCAGTTCCGCCCGAGGAAGCCGCCAGATATTACAAGTCCTAAATCCTAATTTCCAAATCCTAAACAAATCCAAAATTCAAATTTTCAAAACTCTAAATCATCTTTTTGCTTATTTAAATTTTGAAAACTTGAATTCCTGCCTGCCGACAGGCAGATGTTTAGAAATTAGATATTAGAAATTAGAAATTTTTATAAAATGCCTATCCCCCAATTATCAAAACCAAAAAAAGACGGCCAGCAATGGCGCCGGCAAAAAAGAAAATACTATATTTCCAGGCAAAAACCGGCGGCCAAATATCGGTTGCCGCGAAAAACCGCCCGTCCCAAATTCGGACCCCAAAAAGGCCTGAAGGCTTGGCTGTGGTCAATTCTTTTTCATAAAACCACTATTAAAATTTTCTCCGCGATTATTCTGGGCGGGCTGGTTTTTCTTTTTCTTTTCACCCTTTGGATTTCCCGAGGACTGCCCGACCCGAACAAGCTGATAGACCGGCAAATCGCCCAAAGCACAAAAATTTATGATCGGACCGGAGAAAACATCCTCTATGAAATCCACGGCGACGAGCAAAGGACACTGGTCACCCTGGATAAAATTCCCGACTATGTTAAACAGGCTACCATTGCCATAGAAGACAAAGACTTTTATAAGCACAAAGGCATCAGCTTGTGGGGAATCGCCCGCGGAGTTATTTGGCAGACCATCAGAGGAAAAAAAGCCCAAGGCGGTTCAACTTTAACTCAGCAGTTTGTTAAAAACGCCATTTTGACTCCGGAGAGAAAAATCAGCCGCAAAATCAAAGAGTGGATCCTGTCTTACAAAATTGAAGAAAAATATTCCAAAGACGAAATCCTGCAGATGTATTTCAATGAAATTCCTTATGGCTCAACCGCCTATGGCGTGGAAGCGGCCAGCCGGCGCTATTTTGGCAAAAGCGTCCAGGACATAAACCTGCCCGAAGCGGCAATTCTGGCCGCCTTGCCCCAGGCCCCCAGCCGTTATTCGCCCTATGGATCCAACAAAGACCTCTTAATCCAGCGCCAGCACTATATTTTGGATTTAATGCTGGAGCAGGGCTATATCAGCGAAGCTAAAAACGAAGCCGCCAAGCTCTATGAACTGGAATTCAAAAAACAAGCCGCCAATATCACCGCTCCGCACTTTGTCATGTATATCAAGGAAATCTTGTCGGAAAAATACGGGGAAAAAACGGTTGAACAAGGGGGCTTAAAAATTTATACCACTCTGGATCTCTATAAGCAAAAAATCGCCGAAGAGGTGATCGCCGAACAGGTGGAAGAAAATGAAAAAAAATGGCAGGCTAGCAACGCCGCCCTGGTTTCGCTGGACCCGAAAACCGGGCAGATTCTGGCCATGGTCGGTTCGCGCGATTATTTTAGCGAAGAAATTGACGGCCAGGTTAATATCGCCACCAGCCTGCGCCAGCCCGGCTCATCTATGAAGCCTGTCGTTTATGCGGCCGCCTTTGAGCGCGGCTATACGCCCGACACCATTCTCTATGATGTGGTGACAAATTTTTCCACTAACTCGAGCGAACCCTATGAGCCGCACAATTACGACTCCCAGGAACACGGCCCGGTTACTATCAGAAAAGCCCTGGCCGGCTCCCTAAACATCCCGGCGGTTAAAGCTATTTATCTGGCCGGAGTAAATAACGTTTTAGACCTGGCTGAAAATCTGGGCTACACCAGCCTATCTGACCGCGACCGCTTTGGCCTGTCATTGGTGCTAGGCGGAGGAGAGGTCAAGCTTTTGGAGCACACCAACGCCTTTAGCGCTTTTGCCCGGGAAGGCCAATCCCGGCCCATCACCGGCATTTTAAAAATTGAAGATAAAGACGGGCAGGTAATTGAAGAATGTAAGGAAGAAAAGGCCAGAAAAGTCATCGACCCAAAAATCGCCCGCCTGATAAACGATATCTTGTCAGACAATAGCGCCCGCGCCTACGCCTTTGGCGAAAACAACTGGCTCACTCTGGGGGCGCGCCCGGTAGCGGCTAAAACCGGGACCACCAACGACTATCGCGATGCTTGGACAATCGGCTACACACCGTCAATCGTCACTGGTGTTTGGGTGGGTAATAATAATAATTCAGAAATGAAAAGGGGCGCCGCCGGCGGAGCAATTGCCGCTCCTATCTGGCATAATTTTATGCAAAAAGTTCTGGGAGACACGCCGATAGAAACTTTTCGAAAAGAAGAGCCTAAAAAAACCGGCAAGCCGATCTTAGACGGAGAAATCGGCGGCTCTCAAATTTTAAAAATTGACAAAGCCACCGGCCTTTTAGCGACCGACCAGACCCCGGAAAGCCAAATAATAGAAAAAAGGTTCAAGCAGGACCACTGCATCCTTTACTATGTTGACAAGAACGACCCCCGGGGCGAAGCGCCCAAAAATCCGGCCAAAGACCCCCAGTTTGAACTATGGGAATCGCGCGTCCTGGAATGGGCCAACAAAGCCACTTCCACCTCCACCGAAGAGCCCCCAACCGAGCATGACAACCTGCATATTCCGGAAAACCGGCCCAGCTTCACAATTACCACCCCCGGCCCCAACCAGACCATTACCGAGCCATTTTTAACGGTCAGGATCCAGGCGACGGCTCCCCGCGGAATCAACCGGGCCGAATACTATGTCAACAACAACTTAATTTATTCCAACAGCTCCTATCCTTTTGGTCTGGAAAAACAGATAGGCTTCCTGGGGAGTGGTTTTCATAATCTAAAAATACGGGTTTGCGATGACATTGATAATTGCTCGGAAAAATCCCTGGAGTTTAATTTAATTACCGACCAGGAACCGGTTAGCCAAAATATCGGCGTTTCTATAGAATTTCCTTCCAATGGCCTGTCTGTCAACAATATTGATTTTCCCTTGAACATAAAAGTTAGCGCTATTAATCCTGCTCAAACCGCTAAAATTAATATTTTTTTAATTCCGGCCGAAGGCAAAGAATCCTTGGCCGCGGTTATCCAGCCGGTTGAAGCCGAAATTGCCGAGGGGCGGTGGCAAAAATCGCCTCTGTCAGGCACCTACCGGCTCTATGCCCAGGCCCAGGGCTGGAACGGGCAGACCGCTAAAAGCAACGAGGTGGCTGTTACGGTGAATAATACGGAGTAAAACAAAAACAGTCGCAGTCCCTTTGTGGGAGACTGCGACTGAGCAGAAAAAAAACATTCGCAGCCTTGTGGAAGACTGCGACTGAGCGAGGAAAAATTGTCTTCCCCGTAGCCCAATGGCCCAAGCATGAATGCCAAGGCTACGCCTATTTTAAAGCCCGCTGAAGCGGGCTTTTATATTTCAAACATATTTTCTACCAGCCGCCTTCAGGCGGCTTACCGGCCTAAAACAAAAGCCCAGGGGTGAACCCCTGGGCACTGGTTTACGGAGACTGCGACTGGACTATAATACTAAGCAAAAATTTTTAAATAAAAAATGGTTGCGGAAAACTATTTCTGCATAACGTTACGAGTATCCGAAGTTCGCTGGAGTGAAGCGAAAGCGAATTTGCGCGGAGGCTCTCGGAAGAGCCGTAGCCGGATAATCATTGTTAGCTGATGTATTCCTTTTCTTTTTTCCGACAGCAGTCGGAATTGTTTTAAAAAATTTTTAAATTTCTTTTTCCGTTTTGGATTTTGGGCAGAGGGGTCAGGGGTGAATGCCCGACTCTAAAACACACTATTGTCCTTCTTGCATGTAATCCGTTACTATCATAACAATTTTTTGGACATTTTCATTACATGATTTAAATTCAATCTTATCCAAAATTTCATTGCCATATTTTCTAATCAAATCACTTATTAATGCATGCACGAATGACTGGGTGGCCGCATCTATATTTTTAAAATCCAAAATAATACTCTCATTTTTTTTTAGAGTAGGTATAATTTCCTTAATTCTTAATTCCCTAGCAATATCTTTATTTTCTGCAAATGAACCAACCCTTTCAAATAGTTTTATTGTTTTCATATAAATTTAGGTTTTCTATATTTTGCCTTTCTTCTCTCTTTTACGGCTTTTGAATAAATTTCTCTTATTAAATCAAGTAAAGTAGAAAATTCTTTAGTTTCATCTAACGAAATATCAACGCCAACTACTGTGCCTCCCCAGCATGGAAGATTTTCTGATTTCGAATGCTTATCGTCATACGGGTCTACACGAAGTTTATTTGGCCCTGTTTTTAAAAGTTTATACATTGCATTTCCGCTGTATATCATAAAAAAATCATGATTAACTTTAGCGATGGATTTAATAAAGAATAAGCCCGCACCGGCGTTATATTCGGTTCCGCCCTCTCTTTTTGTCGTACCGGTTATTCCAGGTATTAACGCAAGACGAATTGCCTCTAAATGTGTAGCCGCCGCATAAGATTGGTTTATTGTTTTTTTAATGCCTACGCCTGTGTCTACTATACCGATAGCAATTCTATTGCTTTTTTTATAATATTGGGCTGAAACAATTGCTCCGGTTGGCGACGCGGAGTGTTCTATTACATTTCTAACTAGCTCGCTAACAACATATCTGATTGGGTCAACCTGAAAAGGCTGAAGATGCAAAAGAGGAATGATATCTTTTATAAAATTTGACAGTTCATCAGAATTATTAATTTTAGTTAAAGGAACAAACCTACCGGCCGGTTCGTGTTCTTCGGTTTTTAATCCGGATTTTGTTCCCAAGAAATTAAACAAACCCATTCTTTGCAAGTAATGAGCAGATTTTGCTGTTAATTTTTCACACTTAATATTTTCTGGTTTAACAGGTAGACCTAATGCGGCAACCATTGATAAAACAACTGGGTGAACCGCAATCCATTTTTCGTTTGCAGCTATTTCCAGTTTGTTATTGTCAGAAAAATCGATACTTTTCAAAAAGGGATCGATATTTCCGATAAACGCACTATTTGGTAAATATAGTTTCATATGTACTAGTTTACCGGGAATTAGTATGTTTGTCAATTTACCGGGAATCCCGGTAAATAGGTTAGCTAATTTTAGCAAAATTAGCTGATATATAACGTTTCCGTAGCGGAGTGGAGAAAACACCCTATACCCCTCTTTAATTAATGAAAAAGAAATTTTAAATTTTTTAAAACAATTGGGCGATAGCCCAAAAAAGAAAAGGAATATTTCATCTAACTAGTTATATGCGAACTTGCTTATTGCTTCCTTAATCCAAAATAAACCAAAAATTTATCAACCCCCTACTGCTTAATCGGCATAATAATATATAAATAATCATCGCCTTTTTCCGGGCGCAAGATGCAGGGGGTGTTGTTGTCTATGACTTCAATTTTAACGTTTTCGGTTTCAATGTTATTTAGGCCGTCCAAGAGGTAGCTGTAGTTGACAATCATGCTGTTGTCGTCGCCTTTTGCGCTGGCTTCTATAGTGGTGATGCTTTCGCCGGTCTGGCCGGAAGCCGAAGAAACAATCACCTGGTTTTTGCCTTGGGGAAAATCCAGGTTAACATCATTAATGCCGGTCTTGGAAAAAAGGGCCGAAGCCTTAACCGCCCGAACCAGCTCCTGGCGATTAATAGTTATGGTTGTCCGGGGGCTTGAGGGAATAATCTGCTTATAATCCGGATATTGGCCTTCAATTAAACGGGAGACTAGTTCGGTTGAGTCTATTTCAAATAAAATCTGGTTGTCGGAAACATAAAATTTGATTTCTTCTGCTCCGGCGCCGGTATCAACACCGTCTTTGAAGCCGGATAAAATCCTGATTAATTCCTGCAAGGTTCTGGCCGGGATAATTATGCTTTGGGAATTTTTTTCTTTGTTGTTTGATTTAATAACAACGCTTTTTTCCGCCAGCCGGTAGCTGTCGGTAGCGACTAAAGTCAGGTGGCCATTATTAAAGCCAAAAAAAACTCCGGAAAGCTCCATCCGCGATTCACTGGTAGAGACGGCAAAGACTACCTGGGCCAGGGCTTTTTTGAATTCGTTGATTTTGGCGCTATAAAAATTATTTTTATCCACTTGGGGGATTAGCGGATATTCTTCGGCTGACTGGCCTTTGATTTTAGTTTTATAATTTTCGCATTTAATATCCAAGTCAGTTGTTTTTAGGGTAATTTCCACTTTTTTATTGGGCACTAGATTTATATAATCGGTAATTATTTTTGAATCCACGGTAAAGGCGCCTTCTTCTTCGGTTTTTCCGCGCAAATTATGAACCACGCCGATTTCTAGGTTGGTGGCTACCAGCTTAATTTTTTCTTTTCTGGCTTCAATCATTATATTATTTAAAATCGGCAGGTTAATATTTTTGCCGGCTATATGGCCAACCACAAAAAGCCCGTGTTTTAAATTTTCTTGCAGAGTGGAAAACTTCATAAGTTAATGCCCACAAATTTACGAATCTTTTTACAAATTTACAAATTTTAAATAAAACACATTAAAACAATATTTATAAATTCGTACCGGATTTGTAGATTCGCGGGGGTAGATAATTTGTTATTTAGTAAATACTAATCCACTTTTTAGTAATTAGTTTTAGATTTAAATTATTATTATTTAATAATTTAAATATTTATAAAAGTAATAATAATAAGGGGAGGGGATAAGTGGAAAGGTGTTTTTTAACCTTTTTTTCCTATGTTTTTTTAGGGTTGGGTTGTTAATAATTTTTTTAAAAACAGTGTTTTTTATTTAACAAGCTGGGGGCAATTTAACCAATTTTTAATTTATCAACAAAGTGTTAAATTAAATTAATAGTTTTTAAACAGCCTTTATGCACAGCTATTATAGAGAAGTTGTTTTATAGATTCAATTTCTTGTTTGGTTTTTTCATTTTCTTGTTCCAGGTCTTTGGAAATTTTGTTGTAGGCGTGCATGGCGGTGGTGTGGTCGCGGCCTCCCAGTTCTTGGCCGATAGTCGGGTAGGAAGTATTAATTTCTTCGCGCATCAGATAGATGGTAATCTGCCTGGGCCAAACCATTTCTTTTTTTCTGCCCTTGCCGAGTAAGTCTTTGAGGGCGATATTATAAAAACCGCAGACAATATTAATTATATCTTTGGGGGTAATGGCTTTGGATTGGGCGCTTATAATCAAGTCGTTTAGGATGCTCTTGGTGGTTTCTACGGTCGGGGTGGAGTTGTTGAATTCGTGGAAAGCGATAATGCGGTTTAGAGCTCCTTCCAGCTCCCGGATATTGTTTTGGATGTTGTTAGCGATATAGTTTAAGACGTCTTCTCCTAAGGAATAATTTTTTTCAAGACATTTTTTACCCAAAATAGCCAGGCGGGTTTCGGTGTTGGGCTGGGAGATATCGGCAATCATGCCCCACTCAAAGCGGGAGAGAAGCCGTTTTTCCAGGGCCGGAATTGATTTGGGCGGCCGGTCGGAAGTGATGACAATTTGCTTGTTGGCCTGGTGGAGCTCGTTAAAAGTATGAAAAAATTCTTCCTGGGTGCCGTCTTTGCCGCCCATGAACTGGATATCGTCTACCAGGAGCAGATCAATATTGCGGTAGCGGTCTTTGAAGTCCTTGGCTTTGCCGCCGCGGACGGCCTGGACATAATCATTGGTAAATTTTTCGCTGGGAGCATAAAGGACGCGGTTGGTTCTTTTGGACACCTCGTGGCCTATTGCCTGCAAGAGATGGGTTTTGCCCAAGCCGACTCCGCCGTAGATGAAGAGGGGGTTGTAGGCTTTGCCTGGATTGGCGGCGACGGCCTGGCAGGCGGCGTGGGCCAATTCATTTCCTTTGCCGACGACAAAATCCTCAAAGACATAGCGGGAATTCAAGCCAAAGCGGTTGGCTGAGAAGCTTTCATTTTCCAAGCGGTCGCTTTTTTTGATTTTGATTTTTTCCAGAATATCATTAACCGGGCTGGATTTTTTGGTCTCTACTTTATAAAAAATTTCCTTGATTTTTTTACTGGTAATATTTTCCAGGGCCGAGCAAATTTCCGTGTGGTATTTTTTTTCCAGCCAGGCTTTGGTAAAAGTGTTGGGTACGCAAACAACAACCTTGTCATCTTCAAAAGAAGAGATAAAAGTGTTTTTAAACCAAGTGGTGAAGTTAGCCTTGGAGAGATTGAGCTCTATTTCGCCGAGGGCGGCTTGCCAGATTTGGTTATTGTTCATAGTTATATTTTTTAGTTTTATAGAGAGATTGAAATATAAAAGTATTATACAACAACAAAAAAATAATTGCCAACCCCAAAAGTGTTTATAAGATGTTGATAAAAAGTGGAAGAAATTAATAAAAAATTTTTATTATCTTGGTGGTTGACCAAGAATAATAAAAGTGTTATGTTGGAATAGTAAGTTAATTATAATTAATTGTCAAATAAGAATATGCCAAAAAGAACCTATCAGCCTAAAAAAAGAAAAGCTAAAAAAGAGCATGGATTTAAAAAGAGAATGAGAACCAAATCCGGCCGTAATGTTTTGAGCAAAAGAAGGGCTAAGGGCCGAAAAAAATTATCAAAATAGCTATGTTTGCCCAAAAAAATCGCTTAACCAAGGATAAGGAATTTGAAAATGTTTTCAAAAACGGCCGTTCCAGCTATGATAAGATTATTGGCCTTAAAATAACTAAAAACGGTCTTGATTACAGCCGTTTTGGTGTTTTGGTTAGTAATAAAATCAGCAAAAAAGCGGTGGCGCGAAACAAAATTAAAAGGCGGGTGCGGGCGGTAATTGAAAAGATCGGCCTGGATTTAAAGCCTGGTTATGACTGCGTAGCAATCACCCTGGCCCCGATTTTGGAGAGAACTTATCAAGATATGGAAAAGTCATTAGTGAAGCATTTTAAGAAATTAAAAACGTTAAAGCAATAAGCAATTAGGCAAACGGCAGCTAGTCGCCGGCATCCTGACCAGCAACACGTACGCTGGCTTAAAAACGAACATCTGCTGTGCAGGCAAGATGCCAGCACAAAGCTGGCTAGTTGCCGGCCTCCAGACCTGCAACACGTATGTTGTTTTAAAGTATACATCTATCGCGCTGGCGAGGACGTCTGCGCGCAACATATTTATGTCTTATTTTTTTAAATATTATCCCCGTCTAGTGGCCATTAAAATATTGAAACTCTATCAAAAAATTCTGTCTTTTGACCACGGGATTTTAAAAATATTTGCTCCCCTGGGACGCTGTTGTTTCCGGCCGACCTGTTCTGATTATGCGATTGAGGCAATTAAAAAATATGGTATTATAAAAGGCGGGCCCAAAGCTATTTGGCGGGTTTTGCGCTGTAATCCCTGGAGCAAGGGCGGGTGGGACCCAATAAAAAATTCTAAATCCTAAGCACCAAATTCTAAACAAATACAAAATTTTAATTTCTAAATTCAAAAAGTTTTTAGTGTTTGAATTTTGGACATTAAAAATTGTTTAGGATTTAGAGTTTAGAGTTTAGAATTTTAATGTGTTTATGTCATATATTTTCACAACATTTTTTTATCAGCCGGTTTTGAACTTACTGGTTTTTATATACAATATTGTTCCGGGCCATGATTTGGGGCTGGCGATTATTTTATTGACCGTGGTCATTAAATTAATCCTCCTGCCTCTGTCCAAGCAGTCAATTAAATCGCAAAAGGCCTTGCAGGATTTGCAACCCAAGATTGACGAGATTAAGAAAAAACACGCCAATAACAAGGAAGAACAGGGCCGGGCAATGATGGCGCTTTATAAAGACAACAAGGTTAATCCTTTTTCTTCCTGCCTGCCCTTGCTTATCCAGTTTCCGTTTTTAATCGCGGTTTTCCGGCTTTTCCAGACCGGTTTTGACAACGGCAACCTTGATTTGGTCTATTCTTTTATCCACCGGCCCGACGCCATCCACACTTTGTCTTTAGGATTTCTGGAATTATCAAAACCCAATATTGCTTTGGCTCTCTTGGCTGGCGCGGCCCAATTCTGGCAAGCCAAAATGATGCAGACCAAGAAGCCAGAGGTTAAATCGCCTGGCGCTCAAGATGAAGGCATGGCCGCCATTATGAATAAGCAGATGCTTTATTTTATGCCGGCCTTTACGGTTTTTATTGGCTTGACCCTGCCCGGCGGCCTAACCCTTTATTGGTTTATCACTACCCTGTTGACAGCTTTACAACAGCTATATATATTTAAGAAAAAGAATAATAATAAAACAGGAGGGAAAATTATAGAGGGGGAAGTTGTTAACACGTAACACATAACACGTAACATGTAACGGGGAGAATATAGCGCCTTGATTGTTATATGTTATGTGTTACGTGTTTTATGTTATGTGATTATGATAGGCATATTTGACTCCGGCCTGGGCGGCCTGACAATTTTAAAAGCATTTATAGAGAAATTACCTGAATACGACTATATGTATCTGGGCGATAATGCCAGGTCGCCTTATGGCAATAAATCGCAAGACTTGATTTATCAATACGCCAAAGAAGCGATTGATTTTTTATTTAAGCGGGATTGTCAGCTGGTAGTTTTGGCCTGCAACACGGCTTCAGCCAAGGCCCTGCGTAAATTGCAGCAGGAGCGGCTGCCTAAAAACTATCCGGACAGGCGGGTTTTGGGGGTGGTGATTCCGGCGGTTCAAGCCGTAGCCGAAATTATTAAAAAAAATCCCAGGAAAAATAAGCTGGGCATAATCGGCACTCGCTCCACGATTGAATCTGGGGTTTATGAAAAAGAATTGGCTAAAACTGGCCTAAAAATAGAGATTTTTAAACAGGCTTGCCCTCTGCTGGTTCCCCTGATAGAAGAGGGCTGGACCAAGCGGCCGGAGACCAAAATGATTCTGCGCTATTATTTGCGGGGTTTAAAAAAAGCTAGAATTAATAATTTAATCTTAGCCTGCACGCATTACCCGATATTATTAAAACAAATTGAAAACATTATGGGGCCACAATGCCGGGTTTTGGATTCGCCCCGGTTTACGGCCGAAAAACTGGCTGACTACCTAAAAAGGCACCCGGAAATTGAAACCAAATTATCCAAAAATAAAACCAGGCTTTTTTATACGACTGACAAGGCGGCTATGTTTAAAGAGTTGGGCCAGAGGTTTTTAGACAGTGAGATCGGGGAGGTTGAAAAAGCAAAGTTGGAATAAAACTCATCGCTAAAATTTTTTTGTCATCCTACGGCTTGCCATTGGATTCCCAATCAAGTTGGGAATGATAAAATAAAAATCGCCAAGGCATGAATGCCTTGGCTATGTTTAAAATTTAAAGCCCCGTGAACGGGGCTATTATTTTTTTAAATTCTAATTAAATAGCGCCATTTATGGCGCTTCTAAAATCAACACAGCCCTGGCATTCATGCCTGGGCGGGAATTATGGTTAAACGGATTAAAAAGATATTATTTATCTTTATCCTCTTTGGTTTTCTTTTCCCCGACAATTTTTTCAAATTCTTCCTTTTCCAGGGTTTCTTTTTTCAAGAGGGTTTTAACTATTTTTTCCAACAGGTCTTTTTTGCTTTCAATAATTTCTTGGGCTTTTTTAATGCCCTGGTCCATGAACTGGGAAATTTCTTGGTCAATTTGCTCGGCTATTTTTTCCGAATAGTCCCTTTGCTCATGAATCTCCCGGCCCAGGAAGACCAACTCATCTTTTTCGCCAAAGGTTCTAGGCCCCAGGTTTTCGCTCATGCCATAATCGGTAATCAGGCGGCGGGCCAGGCTGGTGGCTCGGCGCAGATCCGAGGTGGCGCCGGTGGTGACTTCGCCGAAGATTTCTTTTTCGGTAGTGTGTCCGGCCAAGAGTACGGCCAGTTCTTCTAAAAATTCAGACTTGGAATAATAATGCTTGTCTTGAGTGGGAAGCTTCAAAGTATAGCCGCCGGCCTGGCCGCGGGCAATGATAGAAACTTTTTGCACCGGATCGGTGCTGGGCAGAAAATGGGCGACGATGGCATGGCCGGCTTCGTGGTAGGCGGTGATTTTTTTGTCTTTTTCCGATATAACTCTGGATTTTCGCTCCGGGCCCATCATTACCTTTTCAATTGATTCTGTCAGCTCGTCCATGGTAATCATTTTTTTGTCGCGCCGAGCGGTTAAAATGGCGGCTTCGTTTAGCAGGTTAGCCAGATCCGCTCCGCTAAAGCCGGGGGTGCGTTCAGCGATTTTTCGCAGGCTAACTTCCTTGGCCAGAGGCTTTTTCTTGGCATGGACTTTCAGAATCTCCTCGCGGTCTTTGATGTCCGGCATGTCAATCACCACCCGCCGGTCAAAGCGCCCGGGCCGCAAGAGAGCCGGATCCAGGACATCAGGCCGGTTGGTGGCTGCGATCACAATCACGTTGGTGTGGGGCTCAAAACCGTCCATTTCCACCAGAATCTGGTTCAAAGTCTGCTCCCGCTCGTCATGAGAGCCGCCTAAGCCGGCGCCGCGCCTACGGCCGACCGCGTCTATTTCGTCTATAAAAATTATACAGGGCGTATTTTTTTTGGCTTTTTTAAATAAATCTCTGACTCTGGAAGCGCCGACGCCGACAAACATCTCCACAAATTCAGACCCGGAAATATGGAAGAACTGGACCTTGGCCTCGCCGGCCACGGCTCTGGCCATCAGGGTTTTGCCGGTGCCCGGCGACCCCAAAAGCAAAACTCCGCGCGGTATGCGGGCGCCCAATTCATAAAATTTCTTTGGTTGGCGCAAAAACTCCACCACTTCTTTTAATTCTTCCTTGGCTTCCTTGGCGCCGGCGACGTCTTTGAAGGCGGTTTTTTCCTTTTGGTCTTTGGAAAATTCCTTGGCCTGGGATTGGCCAAACATCATCGCCCGGGAATTGGCGCCGGCGACCGAGCGCATCATTATGTAAATAAATACGCCAATCAGCAGAAACGGCAAAAGAAACGGCAAGACCGTTACCAGCCAAAAATCCAGTCCGCTCTCATCCTGGACGGTAATATCAATTTTAGCCAGTTTGTCTTTGTCCGCGCCGAAATTATTCAATAAATCAGACAAAGGCTCCCCGGTTTCTTTTTTAATGGTTTCTTCCGAGCCGTCATTCAAGGTGATTTTTAATTTATCCCCTTGGACGATTATGTCTTTGACTTGCTCATTATTAATCTGGTTGATCAGGGCCTGAATGCCGACGGTTTCTTTTTCTTGGTCGGTTTGGCCAAAGCCGGAAAAGACGGCAATAATAATCAAGAAGACCACGAAAAATATTAAAAAGTTTTTTACTAAGTTTTTCATAAAACAAGGGTAATAATTTAAGTTTAGCTGACATAAATAAGTATATAATAAGATAATGGGTTTGGCAACTACTGGGCTTGGTTCTATTTTAAACTACAAAAACCTTGATTTTATTGGGGTGAGGTGGTAGATTAGAGGTGGGGTATTGATTTTTTAATTTATTATGCTATAATAAAGATGTCGCCTAAAAGTCATATATAACTCGCAAAATTTTTTATTTCCACCGGCCCAAAGATGGGCGACGGTGCCAATAAAACTCTCATATTTTGCGAGCGACTATTGGGCGACCACCGTCGTCCTTTTTTGTTTTAAAAATTTATAATTAATTTCAATAATATGAGCACTCAAAAAAATCCATTCAATCAATTTACTAATCTTTATGAACTGCAAAAGACTTTGCGGTTTGAATTACGGCCGGTGCCGGAAACCAAAAAATTACTGGAAAAAGGTGAAGGAAAAAACTTAATCCAAATGGATTTGGAAATTGATCGATTATATGAAAAAGAAATGAAGCCGATGTTTAATATTTTGCATGAAAAATTTATTAATGAATCTTTGGGTTTGGTAAAGCTTGATTGCAAAAAATTAAAAAAATTGGAAAATTTATTGGCTGAGGCGGATAAATTGCGCAAACAAATTAAAGAAGGGCGCAAGAATAAAAACAATATTAGTGAAGTAGAAAAAAGATTGAAAATTATAATTGGTGATAATAGTCAGGGAAAAAATAAAAATGGCGAAATTGCCGTTTTGCAAGATGAATTAAGGGTCCTTATTGTTAAAGCGTTTAATTTGACTGCGGACAAATGGAAAAAAGAATTGAATAACAAAGAAACGCTTTTACCGGAGAAAAAGGGGAAAAGAAAAATTAAAATAAAAAAAAGCGGCCCAAAAATTTTGCAAGAAGAAAATGTTTTGGCGATTTTGGCTTATTTTAATCCTGATAAGGCGGATATAATTAAAAAGTTCGCCGGATTTTTTACTTATTTCAGTGGATTTAATCAAAATCGGGCGAATTATTATACGGTTAAAGCCTTGGCGACCGGCGTAGCAAATCGGGCAATTAATAGGAATTTTTTGATTTTTTTGGCAAACCGGAAAGACTTTGCCAGATTTAAGGAGCGATTGCCGCGCTTGGCTGAATTTGACAATTATTTTGAATTGGAAAATTACGAGAAATATTTGTCGCAAACCGGCATTGAAGAATATAATGATCAAATTGGCAAAATAAAGCAGATTGTCAACTTGGAGCATAATCAACAGCAAAAAGATAATAAATTTCAGCTTAAAGGTTTGGCAACTTTGGAAAAACAAATCGGCTGCCGGACGAAAAAACAGCGGGAAGAGGGCGGAGATAAATCGGCGCCAAAGTTTTTGGAAAAAGTCGGACTTGGTTTTCAAGTATCTCAGGACGATGACGGCGAATATTTAATTTGGGAATGTTTGAATTATATAAATAAGGAATTGGCTGGAAAGTTGAAGAGCATAAAAGATAATTATCAAAAATTTTTTGCGGATTGGCGAACTGGCGCCTATGATTTGGAAAAAATCTGGTTTCGCAAAGAAGCGCTCAACACCATTTCCGGCCGTTGGTTTGGCGGCAATAATTGGTTTATTATTGGGAAAGCATTGGCCTTGACTGGCGTGGGGAAATTTGATAAACGAGAAAATACTTATAAAATACCAGAATTTGTCAGTTTAGCCGAAATAAAAACGGCCTTTGAGATGCTGGAGAATGGTGTTAATTATGACTTTAAGAAAAGCAAAAAGAAAAAAGAAGGGGATGATACGGATGTTGTAAAATATTCGGCTGATAATTTATTTAAGGAAGAATACAAAAAAAAGGGATTGATCAAAAATAGCTTGTTTGAAACAATGCTGGCGGTTTGGCAGAGTGAAATTAAAAGAAAGTTTGAACAAATTTTTGATGGATATAAATTAGAAAAGGATGATGTTTTTGGCAGGAAAAAAGGAGAATGGGTTGAACCTTTTATAGAAAATTTTCAAAAAGTTAGCCAAGAAAAATTTGATCGCGGCGTAAAAGATGAAAACGGGCGGTCAATTCATACGGAAGTGGTTAAGAATCTAATTGAAGAAGGTTACTTGCGCCTTTTTCAGCTGACTAAGTATCACAACCTTGATAAAAAAGGCGAAAGAGATCCGCGGCCGTTTGACGGCAATTTTTATGCCACGCTGGATGAATTTTGGAAAGACAATATTGTTGTTGTTTATCACAAGGCCCTACAGTCAACTTTGACTAAAAAACCATACTCGGAGGATAAAATTAAGTTGAATTTTGAAAACGGATCTTTGCTTGGCGGATTTAGCGATGGGCAGGAGAGAAGCAAGGCCGGTGTTGTATTAAAAAATAAAAATAAGTTTTATCTCGGAATATTAATTGACAGGGGATTTTTCCGAACAGATAAGGCTAATCCTGTCTATGACAATGCTCAAAATAATGAATGGGAGAGATTAATCTTGACTAATTTAAAATTCCAAACTTTAGCCGGCAAGGGATTTTTGGGGAAGCATGGGGTTAGCTATGGTGAAATGGGTAAAGATAACCCGATGATGGCCGTAGAATATCTGCAAAAATTTATAAAATTAAAATATTTGGATAAATACCCAGCCTTGAATGAAGTGGCACATAAAAAATATACCATCAAAAAAGAATTTGATGCTGATGTGAAAAATGCTTTGAAAGATTGCTTTACAATGAATTTCAAACCGGTTGATTTTGGAATGATTAGACAAGGTTTAACGGAGAGCCTGTTCTATTTATTTGAGATTGTTAATAAAGATATTAGCAGCCAAGCAAAAAATGGAAAGAATGTTCATACTTTATATTGGGAAGCTTTGTTTGGTGATCAAAATCTGAAAAAGCCGATTTTGGCTCTAAACGGGGGAGCGGAAATTTTTTATCGGGAGAGCCAGAGGGAAAAATTAGAAAAAAAATTGGATAAATCAGGCAAGGAAGTACTGGATCATAAAAGATACGGTCAAGATAAATATTTTTTGCATGCTTCCATAACGATTAATTATGGCCAACCGAAAAATATAAAATTTAAGGAGGTTATAAACGAAAAAATATCTCAAAATGCGGATAGAGTAAATATTATCGGCATTGACCGCGGCGAAAAACATCTGCTTTATTATTCGGTTGTAAGTCCGGAGGGCGTATTGCTTGAACAGGGAAGTTTTAATCAAATTGAAACAAAAAATAAAGTAGATATAAAAGCTGTAAAAGCCGAATATGGCGAACGCGGCGAACTGAAAAAAGTGGAATTAGTGCCGACCGGCAAAAAAGTAAAATATGTTGATTATCAGATTTTGCTTGATTATTATGAGAAAAAGCGAAATTTGGCCCGCCGCGATTGGCAGACAATCGGCAAGATTAAGGATTTAAAAGATGGCTATTTGTCGCAGACCGTGCATCGGATTTATCAGTTGATTTTAAAATATAACGCGGTTGTAGCGATGGAAGACTTGAATGTTGAATTTAAAGCCAAGCGGGCGGCGAAAGTGGAAAAATCAGTTTACAAAAATTTTGAAATGGCTTTGGCAAAAAAACTGAATCATCTGATTTTGAAAGACAGGAGAGCAGATGAAATCGGCGGCGCGCTTAGGGCCTATCAGCTGACTCCGGCTATTCCGGCTAATGATGTCGGGAAGTTTGATAAGGCGAAGCAGTGGGGAATTATGTTTTATGTCCGGGCGAACTACACCTCCACTACCGACCCTTTGACCGGTTGGCGCAAACATAAATATATTTCAAATTCTGAGAAGATTGATAATATCCAGAAGTTTTTTAGCCCTGGCGACGGCATACAAATTGATTACGATACCGAAAAACAATGTTTCAAATTCAGTTATGATCATGAACTTGAAGGCGGCGCAAAAAAACATTGGGAACTTTTCGCTTGTGATGGGTTGGAAAGGTTTTATTGGGATAATAGAGAAAGGCAAATTAAAAAGTATAATTTGTATGAGGAGTTTGAAAAATTGTTGGGCGGATTGAGAAAAGAAGAAAATATTAATATTCAGATTGACGGCGTAAGCGAATTTAGGTGGAAAGATTTGGTATTTTTCTGGAATTTATTGAACCAGATCAGAAATACAGACCGGAGCGCGCAAGGCGATGAGAATGATTTTTTGCAATCGCCTGTATGGTCGGAAAAATATAATTGTTTTTACGATAGCCGGAAAGCTCCTAATAATATGCCTAACAATGGCGATGCGAATGGCGCTTTTAATATTGCGAGAAAAGGACAGCTTATTTTAGAAAGAATAAAAAAATGTTCAGATATCCCTAAATTCGGTAATGACAATAATGGTAAAAATCCGGAAAACAATTATTTTATATCCGACGCGGATTGGGATAAATTTGCGCAGAAATAAAATGGAATCCTACATCCAAATCACCAAACTGAACGACTTCATTTTCTGCCCGATGTCTCTTTATTTCCACGCCCTATACGAAAATTTTTCGCAGACAGTTTATCATAGCGCGCCGCAGACGGTCGGGAAGATAAAGCACGAAAATATTGAAGAGGGAAGATATTCCACCCGGAAGCGGTATTTGCAGAATCTGCCGGTTTATTCGGAAAAATACAATCTGATGGGCAAGGTTGATATTTATGATAAATTGGAAAAAGCGTTGATTGAAAGGAAATTCAAGATAAAGAAAATTTACGATGGGCAGAAATATCAGCTTTACGCGCAGATGTATTGCCTGGAAGAAATGGGATATATGGTAAAAAAATTGTTTATTCACTCCTTGGCCGACAATAAGCGCCAGGAGATAAAATTACCGGATGAAGCCGAAAAGAAAAAGTTTGAAAAAACTATTGAGGAGATTAAAAATTTTAATCCCTTAAAATGCCAGTTTAAAATAAATAAAAATAAATGCGATAATTGCATCTACCGCGAACTGTGCAATGTCGCCGAAACCGATGTTAAGCCTGCCCGATTTCAAGGAAAAGCAAATTTTATTCGTTCAAGCCGAGCGAGGCAAAGATAATTTTTTAAAATTTCAGAACGATAATATTCTTTACCGCAAGGATGAGGAAAATACAGATATGATCAGCTGCCATAAGGTGTTCGCGATTTTTATCAGCGGAGATTTTTCCATCACCACGGTCTTAATTAGAAACTGCGAACAGCACGGCATCGCTTTATTTCTTCTCAAAAATAATTTTCAGGTTTACGCGCGGATCAGTTCGCCTCTGGAAGGAAATTATATATTAAGAGAGAGGCAATATAAATTTAGTGATGAATTTACAGCCGCCAAAAAATTAATCCAAAATAAAATTTATAACCAACAAGCGCTCTTAAAAGAGCAAAAAAAGATTAATGATTTTGAAAAAGAACTAAAGGCGGCTTATGAAAAGATAAATAAAGCCAAAACGGAAAAAGAACTTTTGGGGCTGGAAGGAAGCATGGGTAAAAGGTTTTTTCAGGAATATTTTTTTGAAATGGGCTGGTTAAGGCGAATGCCGCGGTCAAAATACGATATTAATAATGTTCTCTTGGATATTGGCTATACTTTTCTGTTTAATTTTATTGATTCTCTTTTAAATCTTTACGGTTTTGACACTTACAAAGGGTTTTACCATAAATTATTTTTTCAGCGCAAGTCCTTGTCTTGCGACCTGGTGGAGCCGTTCCGGTGCCTGATTGACCGGCAGCTTTTAAAATCATTTCGGCTGGGGCAGATTGACGAAAAAGATTTTAAATATATCGGCGGGAAATACGTCCTGTCCTATGACAAACAGAAGAAATATTTGCAAATATTTTTTAATTGCCTGTTAAAAAGGAAGGAAGATATATTTTTATATATAAAAGATTTTTATTATTTTATGATGCGGGATGGCAAAGATTTTCCGTTTTTTAAATTAAAATAAATATGCTGATTGTTTCTTATGATTTTCAAAATGATAAACGCAGGGCTAAGTTCTCCAAATTTTTAAAAAAATACGGACGGAGATTGCAGTATTCGGTTTTTGAAGTGAAAAACAGCCCCCGGGTATTGAAAAATATCATAAAAGAGGTAGAATATAAATATAAACCGCTTTTTAAAAATACTGACAGCGTTTTAATCTACAGAATGTGCAAGTCTTGCGATGAAAAAATTTTAAGATATGGCTGCGCGGTTCATGAAGAGGAAGAATTGGTTTGTTTTTGATAGCTGAACTTTAACAATTAAAATATTCTACAAAAATAATCTTATTTTCTCGCCGATTGGCGGGTATAAAGGTATAAGTCACAATGTCGGAAAACCTATGTCTCTATTTTCAAGTTTCGCTATAATAAGCCAAAAGTCGCGGCGCGTTTTTACGCCCGTTTGCATCTTTTACGCTTATTATAGCGAAACCAAGAGTTTAAATCCGATATAAGATTTCTACTTTTGTAGATACAATCATATTATCATATGATAAACTAGTTTAAATCCGATATAAGATTTCTACTTTTGTAGATACTATTGCCTGGCCTTCTTTTGATAAGTTTAAATCCGATATAAGATTTCTACTTTTGTAGATTTATGCCGTTGCGCTTATAAAGCATTATGTTTAAATCCGATATAAGATTTCTACTTTTGTAGATATACTTGTCAGCACGCTATTTATGAGTTTAAATCCGATATAAGATTTCTACTTTTGTAGATGTAAATGATACCCTGGCCAGCTCAAGTTTAAATCCGATATAAGATTTCTACTTTTGTAGATAAAAAAGTTAAATTTTATAAAGAGTGTTTAAATCCGATATAAGATTTCTACTTTTGTAGATAACCGCAGCCGATACTCCGTAAAAAGTGTTTAAATCCGATATAAGATTTCTACTTTTGTAGATGATAACAGTTTTTAGTTATGTTTTATTAGTTTAAATCCGATATAAGATTTCTACTTTTGTAGATCGTTGTTTGTTTCAATACAACGAATAGTTTAAATCCGATATAAGATTTCTACTTTTGTAGATCCTAAAAATTATTTTAACTCCGGCAGTTTAAATCCGATATAAGATTTCTACTTTTGTAGATTAACCCCCTTCATCAATGAAGTTTAAGTTTAAATCCGATATAAGATTTCTACTTTTGTAGATTTTTGTTAATTTAATGTTATCCGTCCGTTTAAATCCGATATAAGATTTCTACTTTTGTAGATAAATAGCAATGATCTGATCATTATTGTTTAAATCCGATATAAGATTTCTACTTTTGTAGATCCGGCCACGAAGTCAAGGACTATGTGTTTAAATCCGATATAAGATTTCTACTTTTGTAGATGACACAGTTGACGAAGAGAAATTTAAAGGTTTAAATCCGATATAAGATTTCTACTTTTGTAGATCGGCTTGGTTTTTTTTTCTTTCTCATGTTTAAATCCGATATAAGATTTCTACTTTTGTAGATCTTGGTATGCTGATACCTTTCAAAACAGTTTAAATCCGATATAAGATTTCTACTTTTGTAGATGTAAGGCGTTTTCGCCTGGCCCCCCAGTTTAAATCCGATATAAGATTTCTACTTTTGTAGATAAGGTAGTTGAGTATGGTTTCAATCGTGTTTAAATCCGATATAAGATTTCTACTTTTGTAGATATTTTCCTCATTCCCCACTCCCTCGCGTTTAAATCCGATATAAGATTTCTACTTTTGTAGATGGTTAGGAGCTTTTCCCACGCTTTTTGTTTAAATCCGATATAAGATTTCTACTTTTGTAGATAGGCGTGTCTGTGATAAGTATGTTCTCCTTGTTTAAATCCGATATAAGATTTCTACTTTTGTAGATTTTTTGTCAGCTGTTAAAAGCCCCTGGTTTAAATCCGATATAAGATTTCTACTTTTGTAGATGATAAGCCGTAGAGAATGTATTTTAATGTTTAAATCCGATATAAGATTTCTACTTTTGTAGATATATTGCCTCTGCTTCTCAACCGCTTGTTTAAATCCGATATAAGATTTCTACTTTTGTAGATCCAGATAACCCACCAGCGATAGCCAGTTTAAATCCGATATAAGATTTCTACTTTTGTAGATAACAATGGCGATGTCGGGACCGGTATGTTTAAATCCGATATAAGATTTCTACTTTTGTAGATCACCAGATAGCGGATAATATCCCGACAGTTTAAATCCGATATAAGATTTCTACTTTTGTAGATTTGATTTCCCTTTTAATGGTGATAATGTTTAAATCCGATATAAGATTTCTACTTTTGTAGATATTATAAGAATGATAAGAGAAGACCGTTTAAATCCGATATAAGATTTCTACTTTTGTAGATCAAAATAGGCATTCACGATTGGCGGGGGTTTAAATCCGATATAAGATTTCTACTTTTGTAGATAGACGCATATTTTTATGCGTGTTTTGTTTAAATCCGATATAAGATTTCTACTTTTGTAGATTCGGCCTTCGGCTATTCCCTGTTGATGTTTAAATCCGATATAAGATTTCTACTTTTGTAGATTTGTTCCCAATACTCATAAAGAACGCGTTTAAATCCGATATAAGATTTCTACTTTTGTAGATTATTTATCAGTTTTCTGATATGTTTTGTTTAAATCCGATATAAGATTTCTACTTTTGTAGATGCCCAAGCTGGTTTTTCTATTTTTTTGGTTTAAATCCGATATAAGATTTCTACTTTTGTAGATAGATTATGCGAGATAGCGTAAGCTCGTTTAAATCCGATATAAGATTTCTACTTTTGTAGATTGCTCGCCGATAGAATAAAGCGCGCCAGTTTAAATCCGATATAAGATTTCTACTTTTGTAGATTCAGATGCAACAAATTCTTGTATTTGGTTTAAATCCGATATAAGATTTCTACTTTTGTAGATATCCCGCCGCCTTTACCGCTTTGACCGTTTAAATCCGATATAAGATTTCTACTTTTGTAGATACGCCTCATTATACTTCTGCCACGCCGTTTAAATCCGATATAAGATTTCTACTTTTGTAGATTTGCGTTTTGCCAATTAATTCTATTTTGTTTAAATCCGATATAAGATTTCTACTTTTGTAGATATCCAGGCTGGCTCGCTGGCGCGTTCGTTTAAATCCGATATAAGATTTCTACTTTTGTAGATTTGTCTTTTTGCGCGCCGTCCATTATGTTTAAATCCGATATAAGATTTCTACTTTTGTAGATTTTTCCGATATAAATCGGATAAAGTGAGTTTAAATCCGATATAAGATTTCTACTTTTGTAGATAAAGTTCATCCCAATTAACATTTCTTGTTTAAATCCGATATAAGATTTCTACTTTTGTAGATATTGTATAAATAGCTGTATCCCAGTTGTTTAAATCCGATATAAGATTTCTACTTTTGTAGATGAACCTCTTATCGAACCGATTGAAAGTTTAAATCCGATATAAGATTTCTACTTTTGTAGATGTATTCAGCCCTGGCTGGTTTTTGTAGTTTAAATCCGATATAAGATTTCTACTTTTGTAGATATAATTTCGTCTATTCGCCTCTCGGATGTTTAAATCCGATATAAGATTTCTACTTTTGTAGATATTTAATGAATTATAATGTAGGCAGGGTTTAAATCCGATATAAGATTTCTACTTTTGTAGATTTTTATTTTCTTTTATTTTAATATTGTTTAAATCCGATATAAGATTTCTACTTTTGTAGATTTGATTTCCCTTTTAATGGTGATAATGTTTAAATCCGATATAAGATTTCTACTTTTGTAGATATTATAAGAATGATAAGAGAAGACCGTTTAAATCCGATATAAGATTTCTACTTTTGTAGATTGTCGTCCAGTCCCGCGGTAACCAACGTTTAAATCCGATATAAGATTTCTACTTTTGTAGATGTGCGTTTATGACAAGTATTCCAAAGTTTAAATCCGATATAAGATTTCTACTTTTGTAGATCAATTTTAACTATGCCTTGTTTCACGAAGGACAAGATGGCTATCGCGCAGTAGATCAATTTTTGTCAGCTCTTGATATAGAGAGAAAGTCAGGCATTGACCTGGTTTTAGGTCTTATGAAAGGGCTGTAGGATTGAAAACCAAAAGGACAAGTACAGAAAAACCATAAAAAGAGCCCGATGATATTTTTATCAAAGGGCTTTTAAATTATGGGAATATGGTTTAATACGCAAAAATAGTTGGTAAATTAAGGATTATATTTGAAATAATTATACCAAAGAATAAAATTCTTTCTGTTCTTTTCAGTTAATCCCCTATGAATTGCGAGATTGTTTTTAAGGTAAG
>Ga0210057_1002628_pt1 | contig 25518 bp, 23 predicted proteins | sample CryGeyCG2114_010_2_FD_183968 | JGI IMG/M metagenome (GOLD analysis project Ga0210057, IMG submission 183968) | Groundwater microbial communities from aquifer - Crystal Geyser CG10_big_fil_rev_8/21/14_0.10 (SPAdes) (version 2) | ecosystem: Environmental > Aquatic > Deep subsurface > Groundwater ...
GCAGTTAAGCCCAGTTGCGGCGAAGGTAGTGCTCGGGAAACTGAGTGTGAGAATAGCAAGATGCACCAATTTTTATAAAAGCCTGGGTCTATGACCTGGGCTTTTTTTTGCCTAAAATTTTGCTTGGTAGACTTTTGTGTTCTGTGTTGGATATAATTTTTGCAATGCTGCTAAAATTGATCAAATGGCAATTATTAATACATTTCGTGCTTACCTTTAGCACCGTTTTTGCATTTTATTATTTTAATACGTTACCTGATAATTTTTTATCCATTTCATCCCAAAGTGATTCAAGTTTTATATCTTACTACGCAAGTAGCGTTCTAAGCGCCTTGAGCTATTTCATTGGTCCCTGGATTTTATTTTCTTTTATCGGATTTTTATTGGCGTACGCGTTTATTATTCGCAAGCGTCTGCATACTGCTGATTTTTTCATTTCTTTCTTCTTTTTAAGCACTTCGTTACTTATGGCATTATTGATTAATAGAACATTGGTCGGAACAGGTCTATCTCAATTGATCATGGCGGCTTTAAATCCACTTCAAATTGCAATGCTTCTTATGGCCTCGGCTGTTGGCCTCATTGGGTTATTGTGGAGAGAAAGTAGTTTTTATTTTATGAAAACTGCTTTCTATAGATTGAAAGACCTAAAACTTAGCAAGCAAGAGCGTGACTTTTCTCCAGGGAAGACCGCGGCCCTACTCGAGCACCTTAGAAGTGTTGCGACTGTAAGAAATTCATTTAAAATTAATTTGGTAAAATTTCTACGAAAAGATCCTGCCCCAAATGCCCTTGATTTTGAAAAGGCAATTGTTCCAATGGAAACACAACCGGAAAATGAAATTGAAGATGATTTTCCACTTGTGCCTGTTGAAGCCGTAGACACAGCTACTAACATGGTAGAGGTCAAAGAAAAGCCTCCAAAGAGAAAAGTTGCGGGCAGTGTTTTTGCTAAAAGTAAGCAAACTTCGGATGAAGAATATTATGGAATTTTATCTCAGAAAGCTTATGCAAAAAAACAGACCAAACAGCATAATCCTGACGACAAATATTTTTCGGATATTATCGGTAGAATTGAAGATAAATTGACCGAGTTCAAAATTGATGGACAGATAATCAATATTTTAAAAGGGCCTGTTGTTGACACTTTTGAGCTTGAGCTTGGAAGTGGAGTCAAAGTCTCAAAACTAACCTCGAGTGCAGAAGATTTAAGTTTGGCGCTCTATGGCTCGCCCATTCGTATCGTTTATCCAATGAAGGGGCGAACGACAGTGGGGATTGAGGTTCCAAGAAATCCGAGAGAACTAATTTATCTTGATGAAGTTATTGAAAGTTCCGAATTTAAAAAGAACCATGGTTTACTTCCCTTAGCGATGGGGAAAGATGCTTTCGGACAACCATTTATTGTTGATTTGGCGACAATGCCCCATATGCTTGTGGCTGGTGCTACTGGAGCTGGTAAATCAGTATTTGTGAATACAATCCTAGTTTCATTATTAATTAAAAAATCACCGCGCCAAATGCGAATGATATTGATAGACCCAAAACAACTTGAGCTAGCGCTGTATTCAAAGCTACCTCATTTGGCCCTGCCAGTGATTACCGATGCCAAGACAGCTTCTATTGCCCTTTTATGGGCGGTGCAAGAAATGGAGCGCAGGTATTCGATCCTTAAGGAATTTGGAGTTCGCAATATTGAGGGCTTCAATTTGAAACTCAAATCGGCGGGTCCCGATATGTTGGCAAATATTCATACGTATTATCAAGATAACGGCTCAGACGAATATGAACTCCCCTATATTGTTATTATCGTTGATGAATTTGCAGACTTAATTCTCACTAAGGCAGGTAAGGAGATTGAAAATAATATTTGTCGCCTCGCTGCTAAAGCTAGAGCTTCGGGCATCCATTTAATTTTGGCAACTCAAAGACCTTCAGTCGATGTGATTACAGGTCTGATTAAATCCAACTTCCCTACCAGGGTCTCCTTTAGAGTGACTTCTGCCATTGACTCCCGCACCATTCTCAATGCCATGGGAGCTGAGAAGTTATTGGGAAAGGGGGATATGCTGTATAAGCATGGAGTCGAAACTATTCGTGTGCACAGCAGTTATGTTGACGAAGAAGAAATTGAGGCCTTGACGGATAGACTATCAAAATTAGATATGGACTATGACGTAAGTGCTACAAATTTTATGGAAAATGGCGGGGATTTAAATGAGGATCCCTACGCTTTTGGATCGCATATACACTCCGTTAGGGAAGATTCCCATACTGAAGACAATCTCTACGAGGAGGCGGTCACAATTGTTATGGAGCATAGATCTGCTAGCGCTTCAATGTTGCAGCGCAGGCTTAAGATCGGATATAACAGGGCTGCAAATTTGATAGAAGAAATGGAGCAGAAGGGCCTGATCGGACCTGCCCAGGGCTCAAAGCCAAGAAGAATTTTACACTCTCAAGATGCTTCGCGCTAAGACTGGGTTTTTCTTTACGCGTTGAAGACATTATGTTAAATCCGTTAGCTCAATACTAAACGAACAGTCACCTTGTTTTTGAGGTCCGGTGAGTATTATCGGCCCAGGGTGATTAGATTAACCTCAAAGGAGAATTTATGTCTGAGTTGCAACTCAAGAGCCTGCTCGAGGCCGGCGCCCACTTTGGTCACCAAACCCACAAGTGGAATCCCAAAATGAAGAAGTATGTGTATGGCGAGAGAAATGGTATTTACATCATAGACCTTTCCAAGACTATTCCACTTGCAAAAAAAGCATATGATTTTATGAAGAGAACTGCGGCAGAAGGCAAGCCAGTTCTTTTTGTTGGTACTAAAAGACAAGCACAAGAAGTGGTTAAGAATTCAGCTGAGAAATGTGGTGCTTACTTTGTTACTCAAAGATGGCTTGGTGGAATGTTGACCAACTACAAAACCATTACTTTATCTGTTGATAAGCTACGCAAAGTAGAAAAGATGAAAGAGACAGGTGATTTTGAATTATTGACAAAAAAAGAAAGAATCAAAGTTGATAAAGATATAGTGAAACTTGAAAAAAACCTTGGCGGTATCAAAGATATGAGAAAGGTGCCAGGGGCAATTTTTGTAATTGATCCAACTGCTGAAAGAATTGCAATTAAAGAAGCCAATACTCTTGGTATTCCAGTGATTGCAATTACTGATACAAACTGCGATCCAAGTGGAATTGATTACGTTGTTCCTGGAAATGACGATGCTATTAAATCAGTAACTCTTTTTACTGAGTACTTCGCTCAATCTGTAGCAGAAGGGAATGCTCACGCCAGTAGAAATGCGAACATTCCTAAGCCCGAGAGAGACGCAGCTTTAGAGAAGGAAATTCTAACTAAGTTTGATCGGGACATCGATCTTCTAGGTGCTGAAGAAGAAGAAACAACAACTGAAGAATAATTTTAACAACATTCAAACAAGTGAGTGAGAGATGGCAATTTCTGCATCAGATGTAAAAACCCTGAGAGAAAAAACAGGGGCCGGTATGATGAATTGCAAAGAAGCTTTGGCTGATTGCAATGGTGATATGGAAAAGGCAATAGATTATCTTCGCAAGAAAGGTCTTGCTGCCGCTAACAAAAAGCAATCTAGGGTTGCGGCCGAAGGTTTAGTTGGATCCTACATACACAACGGTCGCATTGGCGTGATGGTGGAAGTTAATTGTGAGACTGATTTTGTTGCGAAATCAGATGATTTTCAGCAGTTTGTAAAAGATATTTGCATGCATGTCGCGGCGACAGATCCTAAATTTATTCGCTCCGAAGAAATGGATGAAGTATTTGTAAAGCGTGAAGCTGAAATTTATGCTGATCAGCTACGCAACGAAGGTAAGCCTGAGACTATGATTTCAAAAATTGTAGAGGGAAAACTAAAGAAGTTAGCTTCTGAGGTCTGCCTACTTGAGCAAGCTTTTGTAAAAAACCCCGATGTTAAAGTTAAGGATTTGGTTAATGAATTGACTTTGAAGATTGGTGAGAAGATTGATGTCCGGCGCTTTGTAAAATTTAATTTAGGTGAAGGCATCGAAAAGCGACAAGACAATTTGGCAGATGAAGTAGCCAAAATGACTGGTCATAAATAAGAAGACTTAAGAAGGGGACGAAAGTCCCCTTTTTTGTATTAGTGGAAAAAAAATGAAATACAAAAGAATCCTGCTGAAACTTTCTGGTGAGGCCCTTTCGGGGAATCAGACTTATGGAATATCGCCAGAAATCTTAAATACGTTCTCAACTCAGATTGAGGAACTGGTTAACTTTGGAGTCGAAGTAGCGATCGTGATTGGTGGTGGAAACATACACCGTGGCGTATCCGGTGCAACCAAGGGCATGGACAGGACAACCTCTGATCATATGGGCATGTTGGCGACAATTATTAATTCGCTTGCTTTGCAAGATAGCTTAGAAAGAAGTGGCGTGAAAACAAGAGTTCTTACTGCTATAGAGATGAAGGAGATTGCAGAGCCATATATTAGGCGACGTGCAGTCCGCCATTTAGAGAAGGGGCGCGTTGTTATTTTTGCAGCGGGAACTGGAAATCCATACTTCACCACTGATACTGCAGCAGCCTTAAGGGCTAATGAAATAGATGCAGACGTTATCATAAAGGCCACTAAGGTAGATGGCGTATATGATAAAGACCCTATGGTGCACAAGGATGCCAAAAAATTTGATGAGCTATCTTATATCGATGTACTTAATAAAGGTTTAAAGATTATGGATTCAACTGCCATTAGTCTTTGCATGGATAACGATATTGACATAATAGTTCTCAATGTTTTTGAGAAAGGTAATATTCAAAAAGTTGTTTCTGGCGAGAAGATTGGAACAAGAGTCAGAAAAAATTAAGGATTTTGGAGGCGGAAATGCTTAACGAAATTAAAAATGAATTAGAAAAATCGATGCAAAAAGGCATTGAATCACTGAAATACCAGTTAACCAAGGTTCGAACAGGAAGGGCTAACCCGGTAGTACTAGATGGAGTAGTGGTTGATTATTACGGAACGCCAACTCCAGTTAAGCAAGTTGGTCAAGTGAGTACTCCAGAGGCGAGACTTTTACAAATTCAGCCTTATGACAAAAGTCTAATTGCTGCGATCGAAAAATCAATTCTTGGAGCTAATCTTGGACTGACGCCTTCTAATGATGGCAACTTGATTAGGATTCCTTTCCCGGCTTTGACTGAGGAAAAGAGAAAGGATCAGGTTAAGGAGATTAAAAAATTAGGCGAGGACTCAAAAATTGCCATAAGAAATATACGGCGTGAACAGAATGAAAAAGTAAAGAGAGCTGAGAAAGACAAAGAAGTCTCCGAAGATGATTCTAAAAAAATTCAAGCTGAAATTCAGGCAACGACGGATAAATATGTAAAAGAGGTCGATGTTATTATTTCAAATAAAGAAAAAGAGATTATGACCATTTAAGGTCTGGGATGTTGATGGGTACAAATAACATTCGCCATGTAGCGATCATTATGGATGGAAATGGACGTTGGGCCCAGGGGCGTGGGCATGTCCGTATCTGGGGGCATGTGCGTGGTTCTTCCGTGGTGTCTTCAATCGTTGAAGAGGCGCAGGCAAATAATCTTGAAGCGTTGACTCTATATGCGTTTTCAACTGAAAACTGGAGTAGGCCCTTCTCTGAAGTGAAGGTTCTTTTTCGGTTGCTAAAAAAGTTTTTATTGAAAGAAAGAAAGAAAATATTACAAAACAAAATCAGATTCAAGGTCATCGGGGATACGGCTGATTTGCCAGAAGAAACGAAATGTTTGATTGATAGTCTGACACAAGAGACTTCCAATTTTAAAGGTTTAAAACTTACCTTTGCCTTTGGCTATGGGGGGAGAAGCGAGATTCTACACTCCGTAAATAAATTCATTACAGATAATCCAGGAGTTAAATTAGGTGAAAAAGACCTTTGGCAAAATCTATTTGCGCCAGAACTCCCTGAAGTCGATTTATTGATTAGAACAGGTGGAGATCAACGCGTGTCTAATTTTTTATTATGGCAAATAGCTTATGCCGAATTATTTTTTACCAAGACCCAATGGCCTGAATTCAAACGCGAAGAGTTTTGCCAGATATTAGATTTTGTATCAAATCGCGAACGTAGGTTTGGGGCCACAACAAGCTATTCTTGTCTTAATGAAACAAAGGTGCTGGCGGAAAAAAATAGGCAGATAATCCACGATCATCTGGGAACAATTTAATGTCAAATACGCAAGTTCGTTTTATCTCAGCTGCTGTTCTTATATTGGCGGTCACGCTTTGTGTCTATCTTGGTATGAACTATGCTCTGGGGTTTATTTTTGTACTTGGGATTATAATTATAGATGAGCTTGAGATACATTTTCAAAAAGGCGAACGCTTTAACTTTCTTTATAATGCTAATATTCTCATTTTTGCCATTCCTTTTTTATTGCTAAACTATATCCCAGCGCCAAATGAAGTTCTGAAGTTGGCGGTATATTTTGGTCTTGCTAGCAATTTTTTCTTGTTATTCTTTTTGATTTATTACGATCTGAAGAAAAGTTTTCTACTTAATTTGAGGAAAACCTTTCCATTTTTCTCGGGAACTATGGTTGTCATCTTAACCATGAGTTTATCCTATATTTTTCATCAGGAACTTTGGAGTCGTAAGTTGACCATTCTTCTTTTTTTGGTGTTTGGCATGGACACGGGGGCTTGGTTTTTTGGCAAGAATTTTGGAAGGCACAAGTTATGGCCCTCTGTTAGCCCGAACAAGACGATTGAGGGGTTGCTAGGGGGGGCGATAACGGCTGCTGTCTTGGCCAGTCTCTTTACTCATCTTTTGATAGGAAAGATGAGCCCGGTCTTTTTTGCTCTATTTGCCGTGCTGGGCATATTGTCTCAAATCGGTGATCTAATACAATCTAAGATGAAACGCCAGTGTGGAATAAAAGATTCAGGCACTTTAATTCCAGGACATGGGGGAGTGTATGACCGACTAGATAGCCTGTTATATCTAGCTCCATTTTATGCGATTTTAATTGAAATGATGTAATTTACCCAAGAGGGGTTTTAATGTTAGAAAAAATTCTTATCTTTATGATCTTTCTTTGCCCTTTGGTTTTTTTCCATGAATTGGGGCATTTTTTATTTGCACGTTTATTTGGTGTTAGGGTGGAAGTTTTTTCTCTTGGTTTTGGGCCTAAGATATTTAAAACAAAAAGAGGACACACTGAATATGCATTTTCCATAATTCCATTAGGTGGATATGTAAAAATGTTTGGGGATGACCCTCTCAGCAAGGACGCTGTACCTGAAGAATTGCGCCCCTATAGCTTTACACATCAAAAAAAATGGGCGCGTTTTTGGATTGTTTTTGGTGGCCCCTTGGCAAACATAGTACTGGCGTACTGTATTTTTACCACACTACTTATGGTCGGAGAGACCCTGCCAGAGGTTAGAATTGGCACGTTAAAACAAGATAACCCACTTTACCAGACAGGCCTAAGAACAGGAGATATTTTAAAATCAGTAAATGATAGCCCAATCAGCAATCTTTCTGAATTTATGTCAGAAAAAGAAATCGTCCGAAATATTGAAATTGAGAGACTCGATAAAAAAATAAATCTGGAGGTCGGTTTAGATGGACAATCATTTTTTGAATTGTTTTCTAAATCTCCGGCTATTTTGCGACGTCCTCTTGTAGTTGATAATTCAGGGCAGTATTTTGGAGTTTCAATCAGCAAAGATAAAATGGATTGGGATCTATCTCTTGATCAGATGAATGACCTGGATGGAATTTCTACTATTTATCTTTTTAAGGTTGATGGTGATTTAAAAAACTTTGAAGAGACGGTACAAAAAGTTTCTTCTAAAGAATATGCCCTCAATCCTGATTCTGGTGACAAACTTCTCATGCTTCTTAACAGCAAAAAATTCTTTCCTGTCGATATGCAGGTTAAAAGTGTCAATATGGATTCACCTGCGGACAAAGGCGGTATAAAAGCCGGTGATATCGTGGTGGCTATCAATGGTACAAAGGTCGTTAGTTTTGACGATCTAAGGGCCCAAGTTCAGCAGTCACCAGCGACTGGGGTTATGATGTCAATATTGCGCAATAGCAAACCTTTGGAGTTAAAACTTGTACCTCAGGAATCGAAACAAGACGGAAAGGATGTAAAATTAATTGGTGTATATAGTGCTGGTGAATTTGTGCCATTGCGTTTTGTGCAAATTGCTTCTCGTGGTTTTATCGACTCGATAACTGTTGGATTTGAGAGAACTGTGATTGGAATTGAAAAGACACTTGAAGGATTTAAAAAAATTATTTTCCAGGAAGTCTCACTAAAAAATATTGGTGGGCCGATTGCTATTGGAAAGGTAGCCTCAGATTCTTTTAATTTGAGTTTGAGTTACTTCTTTCAAATTATGGCATTTATTTCGATCAATCTGGGTCTTATTAATTTATTTCCCATACCTGTTTTAGATGGTGGGCATATTATGTTCATTTTGCTTGAAATAGTTAATCGCGGCCCATTGTCACGTAGGAAGATGGAAATTGCACAGCAATTTGGGCTCAGCCTGTTGTTGATACTGACTTTTGCTGCTCTTATTAACGATGTCAGCCGGTTATTCTAAAAATGTATATATATGCTGATAGTACCTCCTTTTTGACCTTGGGGATTTTGGATAATGACTTTAAGTGGAAAGAATTTACTGTCATATCTGAGCGCAAAGTGGGCACGCAAATCCACGCTCATATCTATCATTTGCTTAATAAGCATAATCTTGATCTAGTAGATATTGACGGCTTTATTTTTATCGCTGGGCCAGGTTCATATACTGGAATGCGAGTGACCGAAGGAATGGCACAAATCTTAGAGTGGCAAGGGCTGCCAGTTTTTAGTTTTTATCATTATGATGTGCCTAAAATTTTAGAAGAAGACAAGGGAACGTGGATCACAATGGCATTTAGAGGCGAGTGGTTTATTCATGAATGGGACAATGATAATGAACGGCAATCAATTCTTCCCATTGATCAAGCGGATAGTGTGATTAGGTCTGCATCCCAACCAGTTTTCACCAGTTACCAGCATACAGTTCAAGATTTGTTTGAAAAAAATATTCTGACTTCAATTAAAGAAACAAATGAGATGATTTTTACTGGAGCAGAGAAGATCTTTCCGGCAATAGTTAATAATAGGATTCGCAAACACCTATTTTATTTTAGAACTCCAGAACAAGAATTTAAAACTAGTGCAGGATAATAGATATGATGACAAATTATCTTTCCCGAAAATTTTTTTTTGTCATGTCTTTAGGTCTTTTTTTTGCATTAAGTGCAAGTGAATATATCGCTTCACTTGCAATCCTACTGCTTATTATCTCAATTTTTTATCTTTTTCGAATGAGAAAAGTTGAGATTTTTGAAGATAATGTGAGTAAAAAAGGCACTGTTTTGTCACCTGTAAATGGAAAAATCATTCAAATTCAGTTGGGGCCTGATAGTAAGGCAATAAAATTGGCAATTGCCCCGGGGAGAGAATCGAGTGTTCATGTTCCTGCTTCAATGGAAGTGCTCGCCTATCAAAAAAGATTTGGTTCATCTCGCTTTCGCCTATCTTCGCTTAAGGGTCCGACTTCATCAATGCGCGGAATTGACTTAAATATTAAAACACTAGCGGACGATCAGATTCAATTTCGCTTTCTCAAGTGTCCAACCGGGTTTTTTCCCGATATTTGGGCGCGATCCGGCGATCGTGGCAAAGCCAAGGCCGTAATGGGATTTATGCCACTTGGCGGTGCAGTAGAAATATACCTACCGACAAGTTATGATATTATAGGTAAAGTAGGAGATCGAGTTCGGTCGTGCGAGTCATTGATCGCAGCGAAAATATGATAATTTTTATTTGGAGAGTCTATAATGTGTCCGGCTGAAGTTGAAAAAGAAAAGAAAGAGGCCAAAAATAAATTGGCTTTTTTTCTTCCAAATACATTTACGGCCCTCAATATAGCCTGCGGCTTTGGCAGTATTATTTTTTCAATACATGGAGAATTTTACAAGGCCTGCATGATCCTCATTTTGGGAGCGATATTTGATTCTGTCGACGGAAGAGTTGCGCGCTTAACTGGAACTCAATCCCCCTTCGGAGAGCAGTTTGATTCTTTAAGTGATGCCATTTCATTCGGCTTTGCTCCTGCAATGCTCATATATCAAAAATTTTTGAGTGGAACTGGTCGATTAGGCTTAGCAATATCGTTCATATACCTGCTTTGCGGTGTGCTTCGACTGGCACGCTTTAATGCCAATATTGACAGAGTCAGCTCTCACTACTTTCAAGGATTGCCAATTCCTGGAGGGGCGATGGCGGTGATTGGTTATGTGCTTTTTAGTATTGAGTTTCCTGTCTTGGATTCTCTTCTACCTGTGACAATTGCCTACTCTTTAATATTCTCCTTACTTATGATTTCAAATATTCCATTTTTTAGTTTTAAAAAAACGACGTGGGTGAAAGAGCATAAAAAAGCTAGTCTTTTTGTCATTTTTACTATTATTTCTTTGATTTTTGTTTATGAACAGCTGATGATCTTAGTAATCATGTTATTCTATGTAGCGGCATGCTTGGGTTATTTTGTCTTACACAGAGGTGACTTTGCAGACATCTTTGAATGGAAAAATGAAAAAGAAGCGGAATAGTATTTTCATTGTTGTTGCAATCATATCTTCAACAAGTCTGGCGCAAGATTACTTGCCAGCCGTTGATCTTGAAAAGGATAAGCATTTTCAAGAAGTAAAAGTTGATGCTGCATATAGCTCAAGTGATGAAGCCTCTTTGCCAGATCAGATCTATCCGAATTCAAAAGCTAATTCTCAATATTTGTTTGATTCTGAGGGGAAAATCCCTGACGTTATTTCATCTTCAACAAGCAAACATGATTATGAAAATTATAATTTACCCGATAGTAAGCAAGATGAAATTTTGAATGATAAAAAGTATGAGCTGCCGATTGGCAAGGTGTCTGGGATACGTGGTGTCGGTGTGTCTGAGACACCTGAGAATTACAGCCAGGCCGATAATCGTGCCCATTTAAAGAAAATTTCATCATCTGGCAAAAGCGCTTTTAGATTTTCTTATTTTCCAGTCAATAATATTACGTTTAAGGATCAGGCAGGCATTTTTGATAGGGTTTATAAAAATGGCAGCGGCAACAGAAAAAGCGGAATGTTACTGCTTTCCAACGAAAAATTCTTTAGTCGCAAGGCCATTGAGTGGAGTGTGATCTTAACTGCCGGATTTAGTTATTACTCAGGTCTGGGCAGATTTTCAGATGGCACGACTAGCGAAACACGTTTTAGCCTTTGGATGATTCCTTTGGACCTAGGACTGGGCATTGGAATACCAGCTTCTCGATTTTTTAAAATCAAGCTTAGTGGAGGTCCCTCGATACTTTTTTTGTCGCAGAATCGAAATGATAGAAGCTACGGTGAAAATGGTAAAACTCGCAGACAAATTGGAACTGGCTACTTTGCAGAGGGCAAGGCTCAATTTTCACTGGGAAATATGTTTTCAAAATTGGGCTTTCAGCTTTTCTCTGAGTACAAGGCCTCACAATTTTTTTTCAATCTTGAGGCCCGGCTACAGAGTTATGCACGTTTTCAAGATGACATATCTATTGATTCCCAATCGTTTGGGGCGGGCTTCCAATTTGAATTTCTATGATTGAGACGAAAGACACCTTCCGATTGATCATGCAATATGATGGCAGCAAACATTGTGGCTGGCAGATTCAACCAGGGCGAGTTTCAACAATCCAGGGAGAACTTCATCAGGCCTTGGAAAAAATGTTCAAAAGCACTGATATTAAAACATGGGCCTGTGGTAGGACAGATGCGGGAGTTCATGCTTTAGGCCAAGTGGTTAAGCTAGAGGTACCGCAAGGTATGCCTGTTTCGGCCTTAAGACCGGGGCTAAACGCGATGCTTCCTGAACAGATTAGAGTCAAAAGCGCTGAATACTGCGAGGCTAACTTTCATCCCGTTTTTGATGCATGCTGGAAAACATATTATTATTATTTTTCGACATCTCAGTTTGCCCCGGTCCTACAAGATAAGATTACGGCCATCAAATTCGAGCTAGATATTTTGGCCATGCAGTTAGCTTCTAAATATTTTTGTGGCGTTCATGATTTTAAAAATTTTAGAACTGTGGGAACCGAAGTAAAGACGACTGTACGAGAGATATATGGAATTTCCCTCGAAAAGTGCCCATTGTCCGAGCCGATGTCATTATTTTGTGACAACTTATATTGTCTCAAAGTGACCGGTAGCGGTTTTTTGAAACAGATGGTGCGACTGATGGCTGGAGCACTATTTGAAGTTGGTAGGGGTAAAATTGAGGCCATAGAGATCAAAAATGCCCTCGAGTCCGAGTTGCTTGCCCGTCACCTCTCGGCAGTGGCGTCACCCCATGGACTATATCAAATTGAAGTAGGTTATTCTCCCTGGTCAAATTGACAAAAGGGCACCTTATCGCTATTTTGTGCATCTATTTATTGATTGTGAAGCAACGCGAAAGGATGACAGTATGACTTATTCCGTAAATGCCATTAATACCTGCACAAAGAAGCTAACATTTAGTTTTGAAAATCTTGACCTAACCACTGAGATCAAGGCTGCTCTTGTTAAGAAACAAAAGGCCTCCAATCTAAAAGGTTTTCGAAAAGGTAAAGCACCACTCGGAATGGTAGAGCAACTTTTTGGGCCACAAATTGAAACTGAGGCACTGAATAATTTTATCCAAACAAAATTTTATGATGCCATTACAAAAGAAAATTTGCGTGTTGTTGGATATCCATCGTTTGAAAATATGCAATATGAGAAAGGCAAGAGCGTCAGTTTTGATGCTATGGTCGAAATCTTCCCTGAAGTGGACTTAAAAGATTATTCTCATTATGAATTTAAAAAAGAAAAAGTTGAAGTCACTGCTGATGATGTTACCAATATGCTAAAAAACTATCTTGGCAACAAGGCCGAGATGTTGGAAGTAAAAACAGATACAGGTGTAGAAAAGGGGCAATTTGCAGTTGTGAACTTCGAAGGTGAAAAAGAAAATGGTGACAGACCTGATGAAATGAAAGGTTCTGAGCACTTGTTGGAAATTGGATCTAATACTTTCATTCCAGGCTTTGAAGAGGGTTTAGTTGGGATGAAGAAAGGGGAGAAGAAGACACTAGAGCTGACTTTTCCAGAAGACTATCATTTAGAAGAATTAAAAAATGCGAAAGTTAAGTTTTATGTTGAGTTGCTAGAGATTAAGGAAAAGAAGCTTCCTGATTTTACGGATGAACTTGCAAAAGAATTTGGATATGAATCAGTTGCAGATTTTGAAAAGAAAAATACTGAAGGGCTAAAAAAACAAAAAGAAAGACAAGCCTCTCAAAAGCTTCATCAGCAAATACTAGAAAAATTTATCAAAGAAAATTCTTTTGAAGTACCCCATGCTCTAATTAGTCAGCAAGAAGGTCATGTGAAGGAAGATCTTTCAAAGAATTTGAAGTCGCAAGGATTTACTGATCAAATGCTAGAGGAATATTTCGTCAAATGGCATAAGGATTTACATGCAAAGGCGGAATTTCAGGTTCGATCTGCTTTGATTTTGGATCAGCTGGCCAAGAAATATCAAGTAGAAGTTTCTGATGCTGAACTCGATGCCAAGTTTGATGAAATGGCGACGGGGACTGGTCTAACAGCTGATCAGCTGAAAAAATACTACACATCTAATCAGCAGATTAAAGACAATTTAATTTATGCCACAAGAGAAGAAAAAACTTTTGAAAAACTTCTCGCTGATATGAAAGTCAGCTAAAAAGCAAGACTGGCTATCAAATTTAGTCAAGCAAAGCACATTGTTAATATTGATGATGTGCTTGGTTTGAAACTGAAATCATCTTTGAATTTGTGCACCCATTAATCGTTGATATTCAAAGACATCTGTACAGCGGAACCAGTCGTTACCTGCACCTCTGCCAACGGGGCGATATTTTTGAGTTAAAATACGTCCTTCATCCAAAATTTCTTGATCAACATGAGCTTTAATAACTTCACCCGTAATTAATCTTCCTGAACCAACATCTTCGCCATAGCTTAAAATGTCTCTTAAGATGCATTCAAATTGAATAGGAGATTCCTTAACTCTCTTGGCCTTAACATGGGTCGAGTCCAGAGGAGTAAATCCAGAAAATAAAAACTCATCTTCACCATATGGCAATTCAGCAGAAGCTTGGTTTACTTTTGCCGAAATATCCTCAGTACAAAAATTAAGAACGAATTCTTTTTCTCGTTCAATGTTGATGACGGTATCTTTTTTACCACCGGTGCTTACACGTATAAGTGGGCAAAAGGCAATAATCATGGGGGACGCACTGATGGCAGTAAAGAATGAAAAGGGAGCCAAATTGTTGCTGCCATCAAGATTTCTGGTCGAAATGACGGCAATCGGTCTAGGCACAATACTACCTATCAATAATTTATAATTATCTTGAAAGGCCTGCTCTTTGGGAGTGAACGTTTTCATTTTCATATTTACATCCAACTTTTCCAGTAATCCTGATTTTGGTTTTCATTGAACCATTTACTGGGAATGAGAGGTTTTTTTGTATCTATCATGACTGCAAATTCATCAGTGTGAGTTTTATCATTTACGGCATTGAATGCTTTAGGGTGAGGGCCATGGTGAATACCTTGAGGATGAAAGGTCAGGCAGCCTGGAGCGATATTATCTCGACTGAAAAATGATCCCTGATGGTAAAAAATGACTTCATCAAAATCGATATTGGAGTGATAAAATGGGACTTTGAGTACACCTTCTTTAGTATCTTCTAAGGGACGTTCGACAAAGCTACACACCACAAAACCGCGTGAAACAAAGGTTGTGTGCCCACTTGGGGGAATATGATATTTATGGCTCATAATGGGGCAAATATCATAGATGGAGAGTTTATAGGGATAAAGGCTACCCTTCCATCCAAGGCAGTCTAAAGGGTTGAAAGGGTAAGTGACCAAAGTAATTTCGCCGCATCTTTTGATCTCAATTTTATATTCTTTTAAGTTTTGTTCGCTTCCTTTTTGGGCTTGAGGAATTTTAAGTGCCGTTTGGTCATAAAGGGCATTTGGACCGAGTAGTCCCCGATCAGGCTGCTCATACTCAGAGTCAGATTCTATTTTTAAAATCTTCAAAAAAGACTGAGTAAATATTTTGTATGTTGTTCCGCGTGGCAATAGGACGTAATCACCCTTGATAAGGTCTAGAGGACCAAAACTTGTTTCAATTTTACCATTTCCATCATGAATGAAAAGTAACTCGTCAAAGTCTGCATTTCGATAAAAATGAGAAAAGGAACTAGTTAAATAACAAATACTGATAATGGCATCATTATTTGAAAGAAGCGGCATAAATAAATTTTTTGGCAAGTGATCAGCATAAACAGGAGGAAGGCAACGCGGCCTAAGCTCACCTTCAAGATGTGTCCAGTTAACCGGTGGGTTTTCGTGGTAGAGATGGGCCACTTTGCCAAAAAAACCTTGGCGCGCAAACTCTTCTTCAAAGAGACCTTGTGGAATTTTCACATGTGCTTGCTTGGTAACTATGCCACTACTTTGAAAACTTTCCATTTTACCAGTCCTTTTTTTGTGGAAAACCGACAGTATTAATAAGGGAACCTATTTTTTCAACTCGAAGTTCAACTACGTCTCCAGGTTTAATCCATTTATCAATTTCAAGACCACAGCCTGTGCCAACGGTTCCACTGCCGATAAGGTCACCTGGAAGAATCCATTCATCTAGCGAGGCGAAAGTAATCATTTGTGCAAATGAATAATGGCTGTCACCGCTATTTCCTTCAGACCATTTTATATTATTAATAAAAGCTTGCATCAGAAGGCGAGGCTCTTGATTGTCAAATTCATCGGTAGTTAAAATAACCGGGCCCAAGATAGAGCAAAAATCTTTAGACTTGCTTGGGCCTAAGCGACATTTCATTTCTTTTTTTTGGATATCCCTGGCAGAAATGTCATTTAAAATGGTAAAACCAAATATATGCTCTAATGCAAATTCTTCTCGAATGTTTTTTCCCTCTTTGCCAATCACCGCCGCTAGTTCAAGCTCATAATCAAGTTTATTAGTAAATGATGGCCAGATAATTTCTTTGCCTGTACCAATGAATCCCGTTGTCGCACCCTTATAGTAGACTGGAATTTCATACCATTCTTGCGGGACCGCTTCATTGCGTTTTTCAAAGCCTTTCTTGACGTGCTTTTCATGAGAGTAAAAATCTCGATAGGTGGAAATTTTATCAATCGGGCAAGCCAAAGAAGTTAGTTGCTCATCGAGCATTAAAGATCCCGGCGTGTCTTCTAGTGAATTTTGCAGGCCAATTTTTTGGTGAAAATAATAGGTTCCCATTGCTTCCTCAAGAAGTGCCATAGGATTATTAAATTTGCTTAAAAGTTCAAAAAGAGATGAGGGCATATAAGTATTGGCCCGTTCAGTGGGATTGAATCGCCCGGCTCTTTCAAATTCCATGGCGAAAGTATAATTTGGGTCAACAATGGTATTGTCATGCAAAAGAATTCCCATTCTCTTTATGGTGCCAAGGGTTGACTGGTGAGCATATTGAACAATTTTCATGATGGCCGTCCATATTTAAGATCGTAATTGGGCAGTACTGTCTCCATGGCTTCAAAAAAATGCTGCATTTCTTCATTGGTTCCAAGAGAAACGCGAATATAATCAGGCATTTCATTTGCTTTAAGTGGGCGAATGATAACCCCTTGTTCGAGTAATTTATCGTAGATGAAGTCTGAAGCTTCAGCACTTCCCGTCTTGAGTGTGATAAAATTTGTCAGCGAAGGTATTGGATTGAAATTTTTGTCGATTAAATACTTCCATGTCTCGTGATATTGTTTTGTGTTATTCAATAGTGTTCGCTCTAAGTGTGGAGCATCTTTAATGGCGCCACAAGCCCCAAGCTGTCCAATCAGATTAGGCTCAAAAGGAAGTTTCACCTTAGTCAGATTGCTGATTAGGTCTTCATGAGCAAAGCCGTAACCGACGCGAATTCCGGCCAGACCATAGGCCTTGGAAAATGTTCGCAGTGTGATGACGTTATCATAGCGGTAATCCATAGAATCAGGGTAGTCCTCATGTTCACGCGCAAATTCAAAATAAGCTTCATCTAAAATGACTAAAACGTATTCTGGCACATGGGCCATGAGATGATCGAATTCTTTTTTGGTGATGTAAGTTCCGGTGGGATTATTTGGATTGGCAATGTAGATGACTTTAGTTTTGGGAGTTATATTTTCGGCCAATTTTTCGATATCATAGCGATAGTCTGGCGTAAGGGGAATTTGCTTGAGGGTCGCTCCAACACTACGTGCCAGTATGTAAAAACCAATAAATGTGCATTCGGAGGTAAGAACCTCATCATTTGGGCCTAAAAAGGCGCGTGCAATATACGCCATAATTCCCTCTGAGCCATTGCCCAAGATGATGTTCTCCTGCTTCAGATGAAAAAGTTGTGAAAGACTGCTCTTGAGTTTAAAAGCATGCATATCTGGATAACGATGAAGATCCCATAATCCTTGCGTCATTTCCTTAATGGCAAAAGGCGAAGGACCAAGGGGATTTTCATTGCTGGCAAGTTTTGAGATTCGTGTCAAACCCTTCTCTCTTGCTAGTTCATCAATCGGTTTCCCCGCCTGATAGATTTTTAAATTTCTAATATAGTCGGGAACTAGGGTTTTGCGACGACTGTTCATAGTGTTTGCCTATTTTTGTTGAATTTACCGAATTAAGATATCATGAGGGTAATTTGTTTTCCACCTTATCCCTATAGTAAAGGGCGCAATGCAAGATAGAGAGCAGTTTGGACAATTTAACTCAGAACATTTGAGGTCTATCAGGCCAGGAATTGAACTTTTTAATCAGCAAAAATATTGGGAATGCCATGAAGAACTCGAGGAGCTGTGGCTGTCAGATAGAGGGGATAATGCCAGGTTTGTGTATTGGGCAATTATTCAGGTGGCAACTTGTTTAATCCATTATCGTGAGGAAAATATCATTGGGGCCAATGGTATGCTCAAAAAGGCCTTGGAAAAAATATCCAAAATAGAAAATCTTCAGGTTGAGACAGATTTATTATATAACTATCTTAACTGGAAAAATTTTAAATATGAGCTTAAGTCTATTCCGGAGGCGCCTCGACTGGAAAACTTTAAAAATTTGTTTGAATGTAGATTTACTCCTGAACCAGTAACCTGGGAAATATAATAATGAAAGATGTGTTGTCATGCTTTGGTATATCGTTTCGACTTATTTTTAGTGATAAGTGGCTAATCTTCTTAGCTGCTATCCCCATCTTCGTTGGTGTAATTTTCTATTCTTTGCTAGGCAAGTTGCTATTTATCGATCTTTTGAACTGGCTTAGAACTTGGGTGGAAACATCTCTGACTTCACAAAACTGGGGCGCAGTTGCATATTATTTTTTACTTTTTTTAATGACGATTATTGTTTATTTTTTAGTCAGTTGGACTTTTGTACTTTTTGTCTCTCTCGTGGCATCTCCACTTAATGATATTTTGAGCATGCGCACAGAAAAGAAACTTTTAGGCCAAGAGATGAATATGGGAGAAGTATTTAAAGGCATTCCCCAAAAGATACTATTTATTTTAAAAAATGAATTACTTAAAATTTCATTGATTATAGTCTTGTCCGGTATTGCAATTTTAATGAGTTTTTTCCCTTTGCTGGCTCCAGTGGGTATTATTCTTTCTTCTCTCTTACTAGGTATAAATTTCATAGATTATGCATGGTCCAGAAAAGATTTAAAATTTAGAGATTGCTTTCGAAATACTCGAATAAATGTTATTCCATACTCTCTTGCCGGTGTTATCTTCATGATCCTTATGTCGATTCCATTAGTGAACCTATTTGCATATCCGTTTGCGGTGATTTATTTCACAGTCTTATTTTTAGAAAGGATCAAAAGAAATGAAATCATCTCAAAACATTAAGAAAATATTGGTCAAAGCACCATCTTCGCAGGAGGATGTGGTCCTTAGCTTTCCATTGCTGAAGGATTTGCGCCGAGAGTTTCCCTCTGCCCAGTTAAATATAATTCTGGAAAGATCAGGGCGAGATGTCATTAATTTTTTTGATCAAGAGCTGATTTTGTATGAGATCCCTGAAGACGTAAAAGGTCTCTTTGATGTGCACAAATTTGTTTATAACCAAAAAGATATTTTTAACATAGATCTTTTTATAGATCTGGAGAATTCTCTTCGTTCAGCTTTTTTAGGTTACAACTTTAGATCTAAGTATCGAGTTGGCGTTGCCAATGGCTTAAATAAATGGCTGCTAACCCATCGCATGGAGCATAGTAATACATTTTTTGATTCAACTGGTCTTTCTCTCTTGGGCAAATTCTTGGCAAAGGGGCAAAGTATGGAACTTTTTTCAGGCAATGCCGAGGCGCTTGCTCCGTTGCAAGACACTCTTAATGGCGAAGCGGCTAAACCCTACCTCGCTATTGTATTAGATCGACCCGAAATGATTTTTGAGCAAGCATCACTATTGAATAATTTGATTAAAAGCTTTGATGATTATGAATTCCATATCCTCACAATGTTTTCCCATTCAGAAAATTCAAAAGAATTAAATTTGTGGTACCAGAGGCTTCCAAAACAAAATAATTATTTTTTTGGAGAAATAAAAGATCGCGCACAATTTTTGGCACAGGTAATTCATAGTAAAGGATTGATTACAGATCAAACTTGGGTAGGTCTATTGTCAACTTATTATGGAGTCGATGCATTTGTTTTAGATGCTAAACCAATGTTTCCGGGGAATTTTAGATTGTTTCCTCACTTTATAACAAAAAATGATGGAGAGACATTACAATTAACTTCGCGCGATGGGAATTCGCCATTTTCTGATATTACTGCATTTTCAGACTATCTTCATACCAAGTTAAATATTTAAATCGTGGCTGATAGGGATAATATAAAAAGAGGCCTCACGTGGAGGCCTCTTTGGTTAAGGATTTAAGTACTTTACTTATTTAAGCTTTTTGTTTTTTGCAAAAACTCTTACAAGTTTTGTGTAGTGGCTTCTTTTTGGTGCTATCCCAAGGAAGCTCTTAAATTTCTTTCTTTCTTTGATGGCAATTTTAGCAAGGCTGTCGTAACGGTCTTTTGAAACATCAGACTGCTCTGATTGTGTGAAAGTTCTTGCAATTTTCCCGACTACTGTTGATTCAGGATCTTTGCGGTACATGTTTCTTCCACCACGCTTGCTATTTGTATCAACTTCACTGCTGTTGATCTTTGCCAAGTAGGTTTTTACTTCTTCGACTCTATCAGTATAAGCAGTATTTGAAGGAACTGTTCCTTTGTCATTTGCCAATTGGTCAAAGTAAGAAATAGTATCTTCAGTTTTGTTGCTTGACTGTAGAACCACTGGGATGGTCTCAAGTACAGAAGAGTTATGTCTTAAAGTAACGACACCTTCTTTACGTCCCTTGATAAGTTCTAGTGGGTCTAGACCACCGAAAGCAAGTACCATACGTTGAGTAGCACCTGCACCGAGCTGTCCGGCGATGGCATTGTAGGTTCTTCCATCAAGTTTAAGTTCAGCAGAAACAGAGCCTGGAGTTTGGACTGTTGATACGTTTGTGGCGTCAACGGTAACTTGCCCAGCACCTTTAAGTAGGTTTAGGTTTAGAGTATTTCCTCTGATTTCTACCAACTGGTTAACTTGTTGTCCGAAAGTATCAGTAACACCATTTACGTTCAGGGTAATACGAGCTGTTTCACGAGCACTTAAACGTGGATCGATTTGGCCAATAACTTCTGTTGAAATTGTTCCAGCAGAAAGAGCACCAACGCTAAGGTTGCTAATGGTTTGACTATTTTGAACGTTCCCAGAAACAGAAATGTTTAGGCCTGTTCCTTTTCCACCGGCATTAGTAATCTTGAAGGCCACACCAAAATTTTCACCTGGTTGAATGATACCGTCATTGTCAGCGCCAATCACATCTGTAAAGTCGATAGTGATTTTTGGGTTGTTGGCATAATCATCGTATGTTGATTCGAAAGAACTTGAATATGCTCCTACGAACGCATTTCTATATGAAGATTGTGAGCTTTCTTTGAATTTTTTGTCGAATGCTTTAGCAAGACCTGTTGTTCTGGCAATTCTCTTTCCAATTTGTGTACCAAGAGCTTCACCATTTAGCTGGCCTTGATCAATATTTTGATGAAAATTCACAGAGAAATAGAAGTTTGCGTAGTATTCATACGTCTTGGCAAAAGCTTCCTTAAAAATTGCAGTAAGTGCTTTTCCAGATGTTGGATCTACCGGGTGCAATGGGTCTGCTACCAGTCGATCATAAACTAGAATGTTCTGGTCGCCTGAGCGCTTAGTCCAAACGGCGAAAGCTGGATCACCTTCTGACCAATGATTGGTTTCAAAGCGATATGTCCCGTTTGCAAACCAGTAGTAAAAGGGAGATCTTTGCTCGCGATCTCTTAAAAGAGTGTCAGAAAAACTTCCGTAAATTGGAAGTTCTCCAAGATTTGAGTCTTCATGCAATATTTGATCAACGGTTGGGATTTTTCCGATATACTTTGCGTAGGCGTTATTTTCACCCTGGTATGAAGTTGATGGAGCTGTAAAATTACGTGATGGCATTTTTCCTGTATTGACTGCGGCGTAAAATCTTTGACGAGCATCTTGAGCTCCACGCGGGTTTCCATCAGATTGACCAGCGCGAATCCCTGCATTGATGCCTGATTGAAGCTGGCCATCAAGTGTCGTTACAAGACGAGCACCTTCTTCCATTTCTCTGGCATCATTCATTGAGGCATTTACCGACTTGTTCAAACCCCAGGCATATCCTCGAAGATAGCCTTCAATCTTTCCTTCTTGGCCGCCAAAGCGTGAGGCAAAGCTTTTGGCAGAATCATGGGCCGTATCACATGCCTTATAAGCTTCAAGGCTGGTGTATTGCTCACAAATTTTGTACTGGCTAGGCTCTTGGTAAATAAAATTATAATCTACTTGAGGGCCATCATAGGCTAGCAAGAATGGTGCCTTCATAAGCAGCACCGCGCTTAGTACTTTTTTCTCCAACGAAAACCTGTTCTTCATCTCTCTCTCCTTTAAAAATTAACCAACGAATTTACCAATAAGCCCGACGTTTATAACACAGCACAAAATTATCGCTGCTCATTTTGATCATCCAAAAAAAAATTACCGAACTCAGTCTTTTGAACTAAAGTTGGCAACCTCTTTTGGGGTCACAATGACAGTAATCCTTTACTATTATTGCGGGAACTTAGCTCCAGTGAGCAAAAGGGGTGCCAAAATATTATGCGGTTAACATATTGAAATTACATGTACAGGTGGAGATAGCTTGGTATCATTAAAGTCAAGTGGGGTCATTATGCTACTAACTTGTTGAATTTACGCTTGATGCCAAAGTTGTATAGTAAAATGGGCAAGAATATTGGCTGCTTTCACAGCGTAAAAGTCCTTAAGCTACTAAAAGTACGTGTTATTAAAAAAAATTATCTTCAAATTTTATTGCAGCCGTATACTGGATGAAACCAAAAATTTAAGCAATCTATCATCGGGGGAACATTATGCTTAAGGCTTTTCAATTCACATTATTAGTAACTATTTCAATCTTTTCTTTAAGCTTATCGGCCGGGGAAACTTGTGAAAAAAAGAGGTGTCAGACCGGTTTTCTTTACGACAGTAAGTACCAGCAGTGTTTGAAAAAAGTCTCCCAACCATTGTCTCAATGTATCTCTCCCAAATACTACAGCATTAATAATGCTTGCTATGTGGCACAACCAACTGATTGCAAGAGCTTCGGCGCCAATTGGTATAATAAGGGTGCTTCGTGCGTGAAAAGTCCGTGTGTGGCCACGGCCAGGCTGATTCTTCCAAGGGTAGTGAAAGGGAAAAAGCTGAGCATGTTGTGCAAGGCCGGATATCACTGGAATGCAAAATACAAAAAATGTCTTAAGAAGGTTTCGCAACCTCTAGCGCAGTGTAAAGCTCCAAAATATTTAAGCATTAACCACGCTTGCTACGTGGCCCAGTAATCTCATGCTCCTATTCGTTAAATTTGGCTAAGCTTTCTTCCAGACTTTTGACCTTGCTAGAATAATTTTCAGCATTTGAACGCACCTCGAGGACGACATCCTCGGGGGCGTTTTCCATAAATTTTTTATTTTCCAGTTTCTTTTGGTACTTATTGAATTCGTTCTGTGCTTTTTCGAGCTCCTTTGAGATCCTGGATTTATGCTCTTCTAGGTCGACGACGCCCTCAAGTTTTAAAAACACGTCAGTGTGCCCACATGAAGTCATAATAGTCTTCTTGGCCCGTTTAGTTTCAGATTTTGTGCATACCCTCATATTCTTAACTCGGGCCAGCTCGAAAAAATACTGTCCGTTACTTTCATAGTATGTTTTGAGTGCCTCATCATCAGTAAAAAGTTCAACGTCAACTTCATCCTTCGGTTTAATATTGACGCTGGCACGTAAAAAACGGATAGAGCTTACGGTTTCAATGAATTTGTTCATGCTTTCTTGATCCTGAGAAAAAAGCAGGTGTGGATCAAATTCAGGATAGTCGCTAATAATAAGCAATTTATCTTGCTCACTCTTAAGGTTCTGCCACAATTCTTCAGTCATAAAAGGGCAGACGGGGTGTAACAGCGCTAAAATCTGCTTGAAGCAGTATTTCAATACTGAGGCCCTACGTTTACTTTTTTCTTGAGCGCCGTCATTTAGAACAGGCTTAGATAGCTCAATAAACCACGAGCAAAATTTATCATAAACATAAGAATAAATTTGCGAGCAAGCATCATCAAAACGGTACTCGTCCATAGACGAATTCATTGATTGGGCGGTTGTCACAAGTTCCGAAATAATCCATCGCTCATGGTGATCGAGCTCATTTTTAGAGATATCATTGCTGGCTTTTTCCATGTGGGGATAAATGAAGCGATAGACGTTCCAGATCTTATTCATGAAATTGCGGTATCCCTCAATTCTCTCCGGATCAAGATTTAAATTTCGGTTATACCCAGAGCCTGCGGCCAAGGCGAATCTCAAAGCATCAGCGCCATACTTATCAATCATTTCTAATGGGTCGATACCATTATTCAAAGATTTACTCATTTTGCGACCAAGCTTGTCTCGCACGATTGCGTGGATATAGACATCATTGAATGGAATCTTTCCAGTGAACTTCAAAGAAAACATCATCATCCTGGCAACCCAGAAAAATATAATGTCGTATCCGGTGACTAATGTACTGGTGGGGAAAAAATGATCAAATCTTTTTTCCTGCATCAGTTTTTTATTGGGCCATCCCAGCATAGTGAGGGGCCATAATCCCGAGGAAAACCAGGTGTCTAAAACATCTGGATCTTGAACAATTTTTGAATTGTTGCATTTGGGGCAGCCACTAGGCTCAGAAATGTCGGCCCATTGATGTTGGCAATTTTGACAGGCGAAAACGGGAATGCGGTGCCCCCACCATAGTTGGCGACTTATGCACCAATCTTTAGGCTCTCGTAACCATGAATAGTAGGTATTTTCCCAGCCCTTAGGCCAAAAGCGTGTATTTTCAGTTTCAACTGCTCTTAAGGCCTGCAAGGCCATAGTTTTCACATTAACAAACCACTGCTTGGAAACCATTGGTTCAATAACCGCCTTACTTCTATCCCCATGCCCAACTTGGTGGACATGATCTACCACTTTAACCAGCAGACCCAGTTCTTCAAGTTTTTTAACAATGATAGGCCTGGCCTTTAAACAGGTTTTTCCTTGGTATTCGAGAGCATTTTGATTGAGAGTTCCATCTTTATTAAGAATGTTGATAATGGGAAGATTGTGACGTTTTCCTATCTCAAAATCATTAAAATCGTGACCTGGAGTTACTTTGAGGCAGCCGGTTCCTAATTCCATATCGACATGCTCATCAGCAATGATAGGAATTTCTCGATTACAAAGAGGTAGAATCGCCGTTTTGCCAATAAGATGAAGAAAACGAGGATCTTTGGGATTCACACAGACTGCAGTATCTCCGAGCATGGTCTCAGGTCGGGTGGTAGCAACTTCGAGTATTTCGGTAGAATCCTTAACCTTATAGTTAATGTGGTAAAAGGCTCCCTTCACTTCCTGATGCTCAACCTCGGCATCAGAAATAGCAGATTGAAGGATGGGATCCCAATTGATGATATAGTCAGCCTGGTAAATTAAACCCTCATTATATAGCTGCACAAATGCGGTTCTGACCGCCTCATTGCTTTCATTATCCATAGTGAAAAGAAAGTAGTCCCAATCAGGAGTGGCTCCCATGGCACGCTGTTGTTTAGCAATGATGCCACCATAACTTTCTTTCCACTCCCAAATCTTGGCCAGAAAATCTTCACGGCTAAAGTCGTGGCGGG
>Ga0210057_1002629_pt1 | contig 25516 bp, 27 predicted proteins | sample CryGeyCG2114_010_2_FD_183968 | JGI IMG/M metagenome (GOLD analysis project Ga0210057, IMG submission 183968) | Groundwater microbial communities from aquifer - Crystal Geyser CG10_big_fil_rev_8/21/14_0.10 (SPAdes) (version 2) | ecosystem: Environmental > Aquatic > Deep subsurface > Groundwater ...
AAGAATCAGCCTTGGTGGAGTTAAGGACGAAGCTGAAGTACGCGGACATCGTCGTACCTATGTGGGTTCAATGCCAGGTCGAGTTATTCAAGCGCTTAAACAAGTTAAGACTAATAATCCCGTTATACTCCTAGACGAAATTGATAAAATGGGTGGCGATTTCAGAGGTGATCCAGCTTCAGCAATGCTAGAAGTTTTAGATCCAGAGCAAAATCATGCTTTCAGAGATCACTATTTAAATGTTCCTTTTGACCTTTCCAATGTTATGTTCATTGCTACTGCCAATGATCTAGATTCCATTCCTCCTCCTCTAAGAGATCGTTTGGAAATCCTTGGACTGACTGGTTATTCCCATGAAGAGAAAGTGGCAATCAGCAAAAAGTATTTAATTCCAAAACAGATGAAAGAAAATGGCATCACGATGGATCACGTAGAATTCAGTGATGAGTGCATTGAGAGTGTTATTAAAAATCACACTTCCGAGGCAGGACTAAGAAATCTTGAGAGAAAAATTGGGTCGCTTTGCCGAAAAATCGCCATGAAGATTGCAAAAGGAGAAATCTCAAAAACCTCTATGTCTTCAGAATTGGCAGAAAAATTTCTTGGCCCAGCTCCATTTTCATCAGAGGACAAAAGTGCCATCGACGAGGTCGGAGTAGTGACCGGGTTAGCCTGGACCAGTCATGGTGGCCAAATTCTATATATCGAAGCTACAAAAATGAAAGGCAAGGGTTTGACTTTGACCGGCCAACTAGGCGAGGTCATGAAAGAGTCTGCTCAAGCTGCTATTGGACACATCAAGAGCAAAGCCGATGAATTTGGTCTTGATCCTGCGCTGTTTGATGAAAATGAAATACATATACATATCCCAGCAGGCGCAATACCCAAAGATGGGCCGAGCGCTGGTATAACCCTGGCCACTGCTATTGTTTCGCTGTTAACGGGACTGCCTGTTAATAAGGAAGTGGCCATGACAGGAGAAATAACTCTGACAGGTAAAGTATTGCCAATCGGAGGACTAAAGGAAAAAGCCTTGGCAGCTATGCGTATGAACATCCGCAATATCATAATACCATATCGCAATGAAAAGGATCTGGTTGATATACCTGAGCACTATAGAGAGAATCTTAACTTTTTGCCTGTTAAAACCATTGAAGAGGTGCTGGAGCATGCCTTGATTGGGTGGAGAGAGCGCAAAAATTACCTGTCTAAAAAGTCGGGTATAAAAAGAGGCAGCAAGCCCAAGGATAATAGTCCTCCGGTAGCTGCTTAATTCACATCTTCTGTCGATCTTTAGACCTTTGATAAAATTTCCCATGGCACCTGGGACGGTTTTTCCAGTATCATTAAAGGAAGAACAAATAGGAAATGAAATATGGGTGCAACTAAGGAAGAAAAGGCAAAGTTTAATATTATCGTTGTCGACGACAGTGAGTTTTCTAGAAAAACCATGGTCAGACTTCTTGAAGAGGAAAATTATAAAGTCACCGGACAGGCCTCTTCCGCCGAGGATGCACTAAAACTCAATCAAGTATCCCCTTGCCAGTTGTTCATAGTCGATGTTGTTATGCCAAACATCACTGGTCTGGAGCTGGCATCTTTGATCAAAGAGTCATTTCCACAAACTCTTATCCTTCTCATTTCATCTCTCGCCAGTGAAAATATTATTATCGAAGGAATTTCAGCCGGAGCGAATGATTTTCTAAAAAAGCCATTTTCTTCAACTGACTTCCTGGCGGCAGTTGACAAAATTTATGAATTTGGAAAAGCCGAAAGATATTTTTAATTAAGGATTCTTATGATCATTCTTCGCTTTGGATTTTATTTTTGCCTAAGTTATTTTATTCTCTCTTTTGAATTTTCGGGCAGAACTGTTTTCGACCAAATAGACGAGCGAATTTCTCCTATAAAAGAATCCTCTGTTATCTTCCTTAAAAAGAGGGCTCGTTTAGGCTGGGAGACGCTGAAAGAAGTAGGTCAAAGTTTGATTAATGTCAAAAGCCCTTCGGCTCAAGACCAAATTAGATCTGCCCTATCCTCACCTGAAAGAAATGTCAGGATCCCAAATGTGCACAAAAGAAAATTAGATGAATTTCCACCCAAGGATGACTTCACGGCCGAAGAAAAACTGCTGCTTCAAAAAGTTATTAGAGATGGGATAGATACTGAGAAGTAATAAAAGGAGGACAAAGAAGTCCCCCTTTCTATCTTTAATTATCTAGATGTACCTGTTGGGTTTTCGCTTGGTCGTGGATTAGAAGGATCAATAACACTGGTACTAGCAGTATTTCTTCCAGCTTGTGTACCGTAAATACACTCACCTTTTTGATCTTCTCCAATTTCACGCGCACCTACCTTTGCTACAACTAAAAAAAGCGCCAAAATTAAAAGCATTCTATTCATTTTTTCCTCCGTTAAGATCCTTTTTGCTAAAAATTCTATACATCAGCAGTTATGCCAATTATGTGCCAAGTTTGGTTGGCACATATCAATGGGTTAAATTGTTTATCTGGGTGTTTTTACGCTCGAATTGTCTAAATATTAGACAAGCATTTGAACTATTGGCGATCTTTTGAACAATTTAATAATCTAAGCAAAAAATTCCATCAACTTTTTGACAAGTTTGAAGTAGCGCGAGTAGGGAGGATATTTCATGATAATGTCAAAAATGAACCAGCGTCGCAAAATGCTTTTTTTATGCGAAAATGTGTCAAAAGAATATTTGCCATGATAAGCGCCCATGCCACTCTCGCCAACTCCGCCAAAAGGCAAATCGGAGACAGAGAGATGAACAACAGTATCGTTAATACACATTCCTCCGGCTGACACTCTCTGCTCAAAACTGGTTTGATAGGCAGGGTTTGAGCTAAAAAGATAGGCAGCAAGTGGTTTTGGTCTATTGCGAACAAAATGAATGGCCTGTTCAAAGGTATCCAGCTCAATGACGGGCAAAATTGGGCCAAATATCTCATCCTGCATGATGGGCGATTGATCTGTTGCCGATACTACCGTTGGAGCAATATATTTTTGCTCAGGTGCACATTCTCCCCCAAGTATAATTTGTTTATTTTCAATTAGTTGTGACAACCTCTTGAAATGACTATCATTAATAATTCGTGGGTAATCTGGCGACTGCTGGGGATTTGCCCCATAAAAGTCGCTTATAGTGGCCTTTAGGGCCTGGATAAAGCTCGCTTTAAGCCCGGGCTCAATCAATACGTAGTCTGGGGCCACACACGTCTGACCCGCGTTCATAAATTTACCCCAGGCTAGCCTCCTGGCCACTACCTGCATATCGACACTTCCATAGACCAAACACGGCGATTTACCACCCAGCTCAAGGGTTACAGGAGTTAAATAGTGAGCTGCCTTTTGCATGATGATTTTACCAACCCTAGTAGAGCCGGTGTAGAAGATATAATCAAACTGCTGATCCAAAAGCGCAGTAGTCTCTTCTATCCCTCCTTCGACAAGTGCAACATAGTCAGGAGGAAAGGTCTCTTTTATCATTTTGGCTAATAAAGATGAGGTATGGGGAGCTAATTCACTCGGCTTTAAAATAACGGTATTTCCCGCCGCAATCGCACCGATCAAGGGAGCAATAACCAGTTGAAAAGGGTAATTCCAAGGTCCGATAACTAGTACATTTCCAAAGGGCTCATTATTGACATAACTTCGCGCTGGCCAATGCAAAATCGGGGTTGAAACACGCTTGGGTCGCATCCATTTTTTTAAATGCTTTAAGCTATGTTTAATCTCCCAGTAAAGAACCCCTATTTCTGTTACATAGGTTTCAAATTCGCTCTTTTTAAAATCAAGGTTAATGGCCTGAAAAATGTCCTTTTCATGCTTTTGAATCGTAAGTTGCAACCTCTCAAGCTGTGACCTTCTGAATTCGTAGCTTAAGGTCTTACTACTTTGAAAGAACAATCTTTGGTCTTCTATCAAACTTATGATTTTATCACGTGTTGACACCGGCAATGCAAAATCAGCCATAATTCAGCCCCAGACTTGGTAAGGGTTCAAAGTCTTTATTATGCCTAATTCCAATGAAATTTTCAGCAAAAAGAAAAAAGGGCCATTTGGCCCTTTTTTGTAATGAACTTTTTGTCTAGATTCAGATTATCTTGTTGTACCGTCAACGACTGGTGCTGGTGCTGGTGCTGGCGCTGGCGCTGGATCTGTTGAGCGATTCGTCTGAACTCCAGATCGACAGTTTGTATCTCCCTGCTCAGCCATGGCCATAGAAACAAGAGATAGTTGAAGTACTGCTACAAGTAAAATTAGTCCTTTCATAGTTCCCTCCTCAAAAAAGTTTGTCCTAAGGTTAGTAATCACTATGGATGCATAGAGCGTGCCAAAGTCATCTATCTATTTTTGGGGTGTTAGCTGGGGAAAATGGGGGATTTATAGCTATTTTTTGGCGAAATTTTAAACAGTGTCAAAAAAAAACGCGGGTTTAAAAAAAAACGCGGGTTTATTAGTCAAAAAAAAACGCGGGTTTATTAGACCCGCGTTTCAAAATATCTAAAATTAGTACTAAAAATCTATCTTGTTCCAGCTGGTCCGGCTGGCCCGGCTGGAGGTGTTACAGGAGCGACAACTGGAGGCGCTGGTGGAGCATCGGCAACACAGGTGTTACATGGGTCCGGGCAGGTACCTTCACCAACAGCGGGAGGATCTGCAAGCGCAATTGATGATATAATGGTCACAATACTCATAATTAACATTGTTGCTATGGCCTTCTTCATTTTCTCCCTCCTAGGGTCTTCTTTCATTACTTATCTACGATTATATAACACTTTTATCTGGTCTAATAATTTGTCTACATTATCGACAAATTCGCGCTTTTCAGCGCCTTAACTTATTGGCACTACATATTCAAGTTCACCCCGGCTGGCTTCACAATTGAGAGTAAACTTTGAAAAGCCTGAGTCACCTGAAGTGCCATTTTATGCCCATCTTTAGACTCTACCTTCTTGATTTCACCATAGTTATCATAGGCTACATTAATCTTTCCCATTTTATCCATGGCGATCTCGACTGGCTTTCCAAGAGCATTGTACTTAAAGGACAAAGTTCTTTTTACATTGGACTTTTTCTCGTAATCAATCATCTTTGTGATACGCCCGTCGCGGTCGTAGATAAGAAGAACTGACTTACCTTCACTATTGGATGCTTTAGAAAGGTTGCCCTTTTTGTCATACTCAAAATTAGTCCAGTTGTTCTTATTCACTACCCTGGTAATTTTGTTGTAAGTGGCATGATACTGTAGCTCAATATGATCACCTTTGGTTGATGTCTTTTTAACCAAAAGTCCCTTCTCATTGTACTCAAAGTTAGTGACGTGTTTGCCCCGAGTAATTTTAAGTGGTAGCGAACAACACTCTGAATAGATCGTTTCAGTCTTTAGCCCATTGATTTCAGTAAGAATTCTGTATGTGTACTGAGATCCATCTGGTTTCGTCTTAATCTCATATTCATAACGGTTGTCCATCCACTTGCCATCAGCTTCTTGCTTGGAGACAATTGTCCAATAGTGCAAATCTGGATTTTTAGGGTTTGAATCATAGGCATACTTTGTAACAGCACCATCTCTCGCTTTAATTTCTGACACAAACCTTGTTTTCTTGGTATAGCCAATTTCCATTTTAGTCCCGTCTTGATATTCAACGGCGACCATATTATGGGTGGCATCGTACTTATACTTGTAAGTGTTACCATTAACATCTGTCGATTCAACCAGATCATCTCCATCGTATTTATATGATGTTTTCTTGTCTCCTACAGACCAGATACTCTTGACTTTCCCATCGGTAAACCAATCAAAAAATAGCTGCTTCGCTTGGCTATCTTTAAGCGATTTCAATTTCCCTTTGTCATAATCAAAATTAACTACATAACCATTTTTGTCTTGGATTTTAACAAGGAGCCCTTCTTCATTGAATATTTCTACCTTGCCATCATTATAAGAACGCTTATAGCCCTCTTTTACTTTATGAACTTCTTGCAATCCGCGAGTGTTGGAGTAGAGGACTGTACCACTGGCAAGCTTCGTCTCTACTTTAAATTTTCTTGCATAAGCCTGTCGTAACTCTGCATCTGAAGTCAATTTTTTTGAAAGTTCGCCTGCGACTTGTTCAGAAACAGTTGTTTTCTGTCGCATGGCCTCAATAATTCTTTTTGATGCCGCTACAGGATCCACTGCTTCCTTCGGTGTAAAGCGAGTATGCGCGCCAGAGCCATTCTCATGAATGGTGACTGAACCATCTGCTCCAACCAGGAGGAAAGTCTCAAAGTCCGATCCCCAACTCAGGCCGAACCATCCCTTCTCAGTTGCCTGCGAGTTATAAGTTCGAGCAACAAAAAGGTCTGTCCCGCCACCAGGAACAATAATGTCCGTATAGGTGACATAGAAATTACCATTTTTAAGGTTAACTCCACCCCACAATATCTGCGGGAGCGAAATCAATAAGGCCATGAGCAAGAGTTTCACTTTCATTTTCCAAGTCCTTTTTTCATGGTTAAAAGACCAACATTTCTTCTACCACTGTCGTTATCACTTATCGGAACCAACGCTCCAATCTTTAACTCTTTTTTAAATTTCTATCTGCCTGATAATTCAGGCTTTTATCTGAACCACTTTCATAATTACAAATAAACCTGCGGCATCCAGAATTAGGGCCAAGAGGATCATTGCTATCCCAATCGGATGCGTAAACATCTTAGTCATGGAATCTGGGTCCGTATTAAAGTATATCAAACCAATACCAAAAGGCATGGCGGCAATAACGTACCCCTGAAACATACCTGCCGCAGTCAACTGCTCAATTTTCTGCTGTAGTCTGACTCTTTCGCGAATAACTCCGACAATGGTATCAAAAGTTTCGGCCAAGTTACCGCCAGTTTCTCTTAGAATATTAACACTGGTTACGAACATATCATTATCCTGTAGTGGAACACGCTTAGCCAAATTGTCAAAGCACTCCTCTAACGGAACACCAATCTTATTCTGCTGCAAAATCACATTAAATTCCTGCGCTATGGGATTAGGCATTTCATCTACAACCATGGCAAGTGACTGAGGAACAGAGAGACCGGCGCGTAACCCGTTTGCTAACAATGTTAAAGCGTCTACCATCTGCAATGAATAGGCCTTAATTCTTTTAGTCACTAATCGATCAACAAAAGGTTTAGGAATTTTAAATCCAATAAATGAGATAATGAGGCCAAGTATAAATCCAATCGTCCAATGTCCGAAGAGACCAAAAGTACCTATGACTAGAACTCCTGATCCAACAGACAAGGAAAGAAGTATGTAAGTGATGTAATCTTCTTTCATCTCAATAAAAAGTAGCTCTAACTTTTCTATTATGTAAGCCCGAGTACCGTAAGTCTGATTCTCAATCCAAGCAAAAATATTGACGCTATATTTATAAACAAAAAGAAATGCCGCCAGGCCAATAACCCCAATCACTCCTTTTTTTCCTAGCAACCAAATTACTTCACTCAATCTGACTCCTATTATTTTTTTGGTGGAGGTGCTTTCACCGCTTTATTAATGGTTGAACTGTCTTTTTTGCTATCAGTACTCGCAGCGGGAGTTGGCGCCGACGCAGGCGCAGCGGAAGAATTACTAAACAACCCTCTAGGAATATTGTAACCCTTGCGCTCCAAAAGCTCGATAAACTTGGGGATAAAACCGGAGGCTTGAAATTCCCCCGTGATCTTCCCATTTTTATCGAAGCCTTTCTGATTGTAAGTAAAAATATCCTGCAAAGTAACCACGTCTCCCTGCATGCCACCTATTTCAGTTATGTATAAAACTTTTCGAGATCCATCATCCATACGTGACTGCTGGATAATCATATGTACAGCATTGGCAATCATTTCTCGAATTGCTTTTGGGCTTAAGCTGGCGCCAGAATATTGAACCAAGGTCTCAATGCGACCAATACACTCCCTAGGATTATTTGAATGGACAGTCGTCATTGAGCCATCGTGACCAGTTCCCATGGCCTGAAGCATGTCCAGAGTTTCACCGCCACGGCACTCTCCTACCACAATACGTGTTGGCCGCATTCTCAGGGTTTGCTTCACTAGGCACCGCATATCAACTTCGCCCTCACCTTCAAGCGATGGTGGACGAGTTTCAAGCCTTACAATATGATCTTGCGGAAAATCTAGTTCGGCCGCATCTTCACAAGTAATAATCCGCTCATTGGCTTGAATAAAACCGCCTAAGACATTAATCAAAGTTGTTTTTCCTGAACCTGTACCACCACTGATAACAATATTTCGATGCGCTTCCACTGCAATACGCATAAAATCTGCCATATTCTGAGTAATTGATCCAAACTTAACTAAATCTTTCCATCCCAATCTATTTTCAGGAAATTTTCTAATGGTAATAGTACAACCATCAATCGCACAGGGTGGAATGATGGCATGCACTCTCGAACCATCTGTTAGACGAGCATCAACGTAAGGAGTTTTTTCATCAATGCGCCGACCAATTGGTGCAACAATCCTTTCGATCACGTTAAGAACCTGGCGATCATTGGTGAAAGTGATTGCAGATTTTTTTATTTTTCCGGCCTTCTCATAAAATATTTTAAACGGACCGACCACCATGATTTCAGTGCATTCTTTATCTCTCAACAGGTCTTCCAAAGGACCTAGACCTAATGACTCATCGATGATTTCTTTAACAATCTGATTCATGTCCTCACGAGTATTTAAAACACCCTTGGTATCTTCCTTGTTTAATAATTCAACAACCAGCTTTTTAGTCTGTTCTTTTAAAATAATCCTTGCTTTGGGATCGTTATCATCTGTTTTCTTAAGATCCATCTCTTCAACCAAGGATTTAAGAATACGCGTTTTCAGATCAATCCACGGCGACTTTCCTGGAATCTGTTTTTCTTCAGACCCCGCACTTTTCTTGATGCTCACACCCTCAGGCTTATTTAATTTCTCTAAGGTTTTGAGAACGTTTTTTTGTACTATTTTATTTACGCATTCTAATACACCCTTAACAAAAACTGAGTTTTTGGCAATTACCATCGCCGGCTTGCTGGCGTTTAAGGCAGCGATGCAAGTCGCATCGTCTTTCGGAACCGCAGCAAAAATAGCCTTGCCGAGCTGCTTACCAACTAGCTCCGGAGTCACAGGATGGCCTTTGACTGACTGGTTAAGAATTATCTGAATCATATCTTTTGGAAAAAGCATGGTAATGAGATCCGATTGCAGCCTTTTCGTTTGATTAACGGCTAAAATATCCGGCGTTGTCACAAGTATTATCATAGTAGAAAACTCGAGCGCCTTAAGTGCCATACTATTGAGTTCACTGCCTGCATCAATAACTGTAATTGCAAATAAGTTTGGAGCTGCTTTGAGAAACTTTCCCAACCCTTCTGCATCTATTGATTTTGAGGATGTCGGATCATTAGGCATTCCTATATAATTGATGTTTGCGGGATGAGAGGTTAAAAATGGCATTATAGATTTTGGATCAATAGCACCAGAAAAATCGGCTAAGTCCTTTATGTTTTTTACACATTTAAGACCGGTAATAAGATTAAGATCCCCGCTAGCAGCTTGATCAAAATCCAGCAATAGAGATTTATTGCGGCTAACAGCGGAAAAAGCAAATGCGAGGTTAGCTGCAAACTGAGATTTGCCAACTCCACCTTTCCCTCCCATAACTGTTATAATATGGCCTGCCAAAAATTATCTCCTTCGTTGCCTGAATTTCTTTTTGATTTCTTCTGTCCCGTCACTTGCTGATTCTATCAATTCGGGTGTTACAAAAAATACAAACTGACTGCGTGTTGAAATATACGATTTAGATTTCAAAAAAGAGAAAAGGGGAACATTACCCTGACTTTCATCAAATTTAGGTGTTCCAAAGGGAGGATCACGATCAAATCCGTTGGATGTTTTGTTGATTACAATGCCTCCGACTACGGCGGATTCTTTTGATTTAACTACCAAGGCAGTCGATATCTGGTTGTTAATCTCTTCAGGTGGGTTGCCCACTGTTGAAGCGACACCGATACCTAAAGACAGGTCAATTTTTTCTTCTTGTAAAATTGTTGGAGTAACATCTACCGAAAATCCTGCGGTAGCTTCCATCGGCTTAGTAAATTCTCCCGTTCCAATTGAAAACGGAATCTTCGATTGCTTTTTTATCGTGGCCTTTATTTTGTCCTTAGTAATAACCACTCCTGATTGAATAACCCTGGCAAATCCCGCACTTTTAGCCGAGGCTAAGCGAGGAAAAAGATTTGATATTGTAGCAGCAAGCGTATTGTTAGATTGTGTCGTTACCCCACCAGTTGTCGTTTTCCCTATGCTAATACTGCCTCCATCTCCTCCTAGCAAAGGAACCCACTTAAAACCAAAAATTTTGTTATAATCTTTTGTCAGCTCGACAAATTGCACAGAGACTTTAATCATCTTCGGAACAGGCTGCGGCTTACTTTCTTCATTAACATTAATGAAGTTCTGGATGACTACTTTTGTACCCGTGGTCGAGACAGCATTATGTCTAGTTGCCAAACTTTGTACGCCGTTTGGCAGATACGCCGCAGCTATGGCCTCGGCTCTCGTTCTTTTGCCATCAGAATCTACAACCCCCTCAAGCCAATAGACGCCGTTTACAACTCTTACCGTTACTGATTTCACGACATTTTTCTGGATCTCATCTTGCATTTTTTTTGCAATCATAAGTTGCGTCTGAGGAGCTAACTCTACTAAAAATATCACATCTTTGTACTTTTCAAGAAGTGCAAAAACGCGTCCTAAATCATCGGGAACAATAATTTTCCCGCCAATGTAAACATCTTCACCTTTTATGCCTATCTCAAGTCCTTCTATATCTCCCAAGTATTCTTTAAGCTCTTTAACTGTTTTGGATTTATTGTGTGAAGTGACCTTAACCGTAAACCTGGCACGAACTTCACCAATTTCATTTCTGATAATTACACTTGTTTCCCCTGGTGCTTTAGGGACGAAGATAATTTCTCTGCGGGCCGGATTGATTTTTGTTTGCACAACCTCATCGCGAGTAATAGATACATATTTGGGGTCCCTTGGCAGTGGAAAATCTACGTACTCAGATTTCTCCTGGCCAATAATCAGCTCCACTTGTTTAGGCTCAACTTGTTCGCCATCATCTGCGGCAAATGCCTTAAATCCCAATGATATCGTAATCACAAATAAGAATTCGAACAGAAATTTTAATTGCCTACTTCTTATTTTTTTCATTAAAAAATGCCCTGGCTTCGGCTGACTCCGCGCCGAGTACGTCAAATAATTTTATCGGAGGTAAGGTTGCAATTTCTTTATCGTTATTATTTCTTAAGATCAAACTGGGGCTTGAGTCCAGGTTTTGAAGTACATAGGCGAGCTTCTGAGCCTGAAAAGGATCCACTTCTAAAGTTACTGTATTGTACTGCGTGTAGGTATTCAAATTGAGTTTTTTAATTTCACTATCTGTTTTAATTCCCACGATCGGTAAGTTATTCGTTACATTGTACCCAGTGGATAAAACCAAAACATCTTGCAAGACGGTCATGATCTTTTGAAATTCTTTTCTTCCACCAGCGTAGTCAACAGAGGCAATGATATCAACCCTGTCGCCTGGTTTAATTAATCTCCCGACCGCATTCTTGTTGCTTACTGTTATGGCCATTGCCCGTTTACCAACACTAATTTGCCTTGCTAAACCTGTGTTCGCTCCTGGGTATGTTAGTCTTGGTTTTGTTATCTGCTCACCCTTTAGGATCGGAACTGTCGCGATAGTATTTTCAACTTCTTTGATTGTTTTAAAATGACCGGGCGAACGGAACTTCGCGGGAACATTGATGGTTGTTACCTTAGAATCATCAATCAAATCAAGTTCATTAATATCAACTTTCGCCACGACCACAGAACTCTCTTGCCCAAATTTTTCTTTGAGAGCACCTTCTTGATCTTCAATATATGTCCAAACCATAAACATGGCACCCAGGGCAATGACTAATGCCAATGTAAACGCCCGTGTATTCATTTTTTTTCTCCCTTAGGCTAACATCTTAAAATTTTAACAAATCAATAAGTTATGCATAGGGGGGAATATTTTACAACAGATAGGAAACTAGTTTTTCTTTACGGCGCAAGAACCGGGGCTTGAGGCCCCACGAAATTCAGCCTTATACCACCGCCTATCATCATTGGCCGGTCTATAACTCGCGCCGCAAATTCCATAAGCTGTGAATACCCTGACAAAACTAGTTTGGTTATCACCAAAGTCTGGGTCGTCACAGGTCTCATTCTTATCACTACTACCAAATTTGTGTATAGGGTAACATGGAGCAAATTGCTCTTTTTCTGATTGGTCATCCTTTTCCCTGTACCCTAAGACAAAAAAACCAATTGACTGAAAATTTGCGCCACCAGCTTTTTCAATTACTTTCAAATCAAAATTTGACGGCAATTTAGGATTCCCTTTGTTAATAAAATAATAATAACTTCTGACTGCTTTCTGCTGATTGATTGAGCCGTTAATAGCGCCGGTGACTGAAATGAAGATACTTATTAAACCTAATAGAATCGGTACAAAAAGCACGAACTCAAAAATCGACTGACCGCTTTCCTCTGTTACTGCCCAATTTTCTTTAGCATCCATTATCGTAGACCGTGGTATTTTTATTACAGTTTGTGTTTACGCTTGGAACTGCACCTTTAATGGCAGCGCAGGAGCGTAAAACACATTCAGAGTAGGGAATAGTTCTACCAAGAAATGATTCAGAGATGAAATTTATTACCTTATCTCCACCAAGCCCTGTGGAAAATGCGAATTTCTGAGAGAAAGACGTAACTACACCGACAAAAAATTTTTTAGTCGCCTGATCGGGAGATATAAATTCTGCGCTAACACTAGAATCTGACACAATTTTTTTAAAAATATCATTTTGAGCTATTTGAGCAGCATTACTATCAGTAGAGGATGGATTTTGTGAGAAATTGTCTGCTACCATGTATGCTCGGCTTGCCATAAAAGTTGCGAAATGAATCATGTACCCCTTAGTAACGTTTAAAGAAAATTTAATAAAAATAAATAGAAATATTATTGCTATTCCAAATGTTGCTAAAAATTCAATCGTTGATTGACCTTGTTTTTTACCAACCAAAGATGCAATATTCATTGTGGATACTCCGCACCGGGCACAAAAAAACGTGTTTTGCCATTGTAATAGGTATCATGTTGCCCACCACCATAATTGACATTTTCATTGATTCCATTCACACCGTGGCGATATGTATATTGAATCCTTTTTCTAAAGCCATCGAAAACTGACGAGTCTGCACCCAATAGCTTTTTGAATGCTTCACTATTTAACACGGTCAATACAAGCGTGATTACTACTCCCATTAGCAACAAATATTCCACCATACTTTGGCCAGAAGATTTCACACGTTTCAAAATAGAAAGTCCTTGTTTTTTATGCCAAACCATATCCAAGAAACCAATATTACAGGTGCAAAGGCAAACTTTTTTCCAAACACCATTTTTATTCCCACCACATTTTTCGTCATGACATCATTATAGATCTTTTGGCGATTTACAAAAATGTTTTTAACAAAAAAGCCTCCACCAATCAGGAACACCGAGTAGATTAGACAGATAAATGCACTCTCATGAAAACTTGAAGGCACCATTATGTAGAAAGAAAACAGAAATTTTGAGTCTCCAGCTCCCATTACACGAATCATATAAAGAAAAAATCCCACGCCTAAAAATGCAATTGAATAGAAGAAAGTTTCAAAATTTACTTTGTAGGTGTCTGACATAAATATTAAAAATGCCAGAAAGAAGGCAATATTCATTATTGGCCAGTAATTTGATATTTTTTTATACAGGATATCGAGATAAGAGACTGCGATAAGTTCAACCAGCAAAAAAAGGTACACGGATAGCGGAATCATGGCCCGCCATTCTCATTTTTATACCCACTATGAAAACAGAAGGTCTGACAGACACCAATAGAGAGTTGTTGTGTAAGATTGAAGGCCAGCCCTTGGGCCGTATCATCAAGAATTTCGCTGAATACTCTCACCATGTTGACTGCAAAAAGTCCCATAAAGGCAAAAATGGTAATGTATTCAATCAAGGCTTGACCAGCCTGCTTCTTTTTCATGTGACTATAATTATGAAGCTAAAGAACGAATAGAACCAAGAGAAAATATTTCCTCTACTCGCTGGCAGCGAGCAGAATTCTCCAAATCCAAAAATGACAATTAATTTAGTCTAATTAATTAGAACTAAAATTAATTGAATTTTCTGCTTCGGAAAACACTTTGTTGGTCAGACTTTCAAGTTTGCTCTGAGCGATGGTTTTAAATCGAAACACAATCATCGCTACCACGGCTACCAAGAGAATATACTCGGTAGAAGTCTGGCCATCCTCATCACGTAGGTATGCTAGAAATTTCTCAAACATACCGGCCCTCCTGATTAACAAATTAAGTATGTACCTGTCGGACGAGATCTCCATAATCTTAAATGAAAACATCATTTCCGATAATTTAAGTATATCATTTCGCGCCGCTGCGCACAATGATTTAGCAACTAAATGTCATATCTCTGTATTTATAGGCAGTTATGTAGAAACTTCTCTTTTGGATTTATGCCAACTTTTTTTGCCATTTCTTCACATTTAGTGACCTTTTTTTTCAGATTTGCTAGAATGGTACTCAAGGGTCTTGTGGAGCGACCGTTGTTTTGCCCTACAACTAGTTTCAAGGAAGCGGTCACTGGCCATGGTGTGCAAGCTCACATTGGAATTCGTTCCAATCGGTAACCCGAAAAGTGAGAAGCCTAAAGTGGTTATCTACTGCGGCCACCTATCGTAAGATGGGCGGAAACGAACCAAAGCGAGACAAGGCCCTTTCTTTTTCTCTTCAAAATACCCAAAACTAGTTAAGCTGTTGACATTAAATGCATGTCTCGCAATCATAGAAGCTATGAATGAGAAAACTTCTTTTAATGAATTGTCGTGCACCTGGGTTGAAAACATCGCTCTTGAAGAAATTAACATGGAGGAGAGCGGTATCGTGGTCATGAATGATCACTTAAACCCTGCTATCTACCTGGAAGAGTCTTCTATTAAATTTCTTGATCAAATTAGGGATTTATTTGAATTCTATCTTACCAGGTTTAACGAGTTTCGAGGTGGCATCACTTCTGGAAGTCATATCAAACTTTTCAAAATATCAAATACAGTCAATGATTTCATGCTTTTTAGAAACTCTTTGCGACTTATTTTTGCCCGCAAAGCAAATGATGTGATTTCCATCGGACTGCTGATTAATTCCAAAGACGTTCTTGCCCCACGGCTGCCAGGAGAGGATGAAAACTCTTTTTCTCATGGCTCTGCCCATGAAATCCGAGCTCATATCGGAGCCTTTAATAAAATTTCTTGGCGCTTCCAAGGTGAAGAGGTTGATGTTGATGCCATGGTTAGGCACTATCTAACCGAGTTTATCCGCCAATCCGCCAGATAATTTTTAATTATTTTTCTTAAATAAAAGTGATGTCCGAACCGCCTCGATCTGTCTTCTTTTCTCCCAAAAACCTCTTAAAGGTAAATTCTAGCGATTCTTGAATACTTGGTAGTTTAACATTCAAATAGCCTTCAATATTTGATGTATCCATTTTGAAATATAGGCCATCTCCTAGGGCGCGAGCTGAATTTCCAACTCTAGGAAATGCAAACCTTCCCTTGGAAAACATACTTTCGTTGGTTGAAAAGGCTTTGGCGTATTCTTGGCCGAATCCATAGAATGTATTGAAATCTCTTGAACAGACTTGAAACAATCGATTAGTAACTTTTGTTTTGAAACTGAGCTTGAGTAGCAAACCAAGGTAGTATATATCGAGAAAGCCAGTCACAATATTGTCATCCAGGGCGATATTTTTACCCAACATCAATTGCTTTTGCATTAATTCAAACCAATGCAGCTTATAAGGATGAATTCCTCTACCATAAAGTCTACAACAACGAAAAATTACATAATTGAGGGACGTCTTTTGAATATAAAACTCGGACGATGCAACTGTTTTACCATAAACTGTTCCGGAGTCAGGAATGTCCATCTCAACATAGTCTTTATCTTCTCCTCCAAATACGAAAGAGGACGAGATATAGCATATTTGAGCCTTGTAACGCTGGCAGTATTCTGTAACGTTAATCAAACCTGCGGTGTTAAGTGCGTCTGCAACTTCTGGAGTTTCGGAACAATCAACTACTGACGAATAACCAGCGCAGTAAATAGCAATGTCGGGCTTCAAAGAGTAAAGCGCCATTTGTACTTCTTCCTTAGACAAAACATCACAAGGAATAGTCAACACACCTGGAATTTGGACTTTATACTTGTAGTATGTACCTACGACCCTGAAGTCTTTCTTTAAAAATTCAGCTAAGTTTGAGCCAACAAATCCAGAAATACCAAAAATGACAATAGTTAATCGGTTGGTTTCGATTTCTTCCGTATTCATAAGATTATTCTAGCACTATGAAGGGGGTAAAAAAAAATAAAAAAATGCCCATGCTTTATTCAAAGCCATGGGCATTATTATAGCTTTATGAACCAATCAGTTTCAGTGCAATTGAGGGAAACTGGTTAGCTTGGGAAAGAACCGAAGCACTGGACTGTACCAAAATGTTATTTTTGGTAAGTTCAGCCGTTTCACCGGCCACATCAACATCCCTAATCCTTGAGTTGGCAGCGTTAAGGTTTTCGTCGCCAATGGCCAAGTTATTAACGATAGATCCGAGCCGATTCTGGATTGCGCCCAATCCCGCCCTAACTCCATTAACCCTGACGAGTGCATCATCCAACGTTTTAAGCGATTGTTGAGCTCCCTGCTTGGTCGAAATTCCATCTGCAGTGATACCCAATGCCAACAATGTTGCATTTGCTCCCGTCCCGTCATATTGAAGGCGATCAAGAACTGGGTCATTTTTGACCCCGATCTGAAAATCCAAGACCCCACCGGTTCCGTCCAGAAGTTTCGTTCCATTAAATTCGCTTGCTCTTGAAATTCGATCAATTTCCTCTTTGAGCTGCTGAAACTCAATGTCTGAAAATCCTCTTTCTGTCTCTCCGATAGTATCTGAAGCAGCCTGTACCGAGAGTTCTCGAAGTCGGATAAGGATACTGGATATTTCATTTAAACCACCTTCCGCAGTCTGAATAAGGGAAATTGCGTCCCCTGCATTCCTTCCTGCCTGTCTTGTGCCTCTAATATAGGCTTTTAAGTTCTCACTAATTGCCAATCCTGCAGCATCATCTCCCGCTCTTGTTACCCTTTCCCCTGAAGCTAACTTTCTCAAGTTATCATTCATGTTTGAGGTATTACTCGCTAGAGACCTTTGAGCTGCCAGCGAACTGACGTTCGTATTTATTCTTAAGCTCATGGTTAATCTCCTCTATACATACAAACCTCCTGTTTATGTGTTCAGATTTCCTATCTGAATAATTTATTAATACAATTTTCTAAACCAATCACTAATTGATCAAAAGCTATAAATCTATTAGTAACAAAACAACTGTCCATTGCAGGGTGGTCAATTGTTTAGTTCAGTCAACAACTATTGCATTTCATGTTATCCCCCTCATTTGTTACATGTTCGATGCAGCTTGGATCAAGTTCAATGCATTCTTGGTAGAACCATTGGCCTGTGCCAACACCGATGTACCTGCAGTCACCAAAATATTATTTTTGGTTAATTCCGCCGTTTCTGCGGCAATGTCTGCATCTCGAACCCTAGAGTTCGCGGCAGAGAGGTTTTCAACACTAACTGCAATGTTATTAATAGTTGATTGCAACCGGTTCTGGAGGGCACCAAAGTCAGCCCGTATACCTGAAACGGAAATAATCGCCTGATCAATTGATGACAGCGAATTCTGCGCAGAAATTTTATCTGCTACAGAAGCCAGGTTGAGGCCCAAGGCCGCAACGTTCACATCCGCGCTGGAAGCATCGAATGTCAGCCTGTCACTAATTGGGTCATTTCTTGTACCGATTTGAATGTCAAAGACAGCGCCTGTGCCATTCAAGAGTGGTACGCGGTTGAATTCAGTTGAATTCGCGATCCGATCGACTTCTGAAGTAAGCTGTTCAAACTCCACATTCAGAAATTTCCTTTCTGTGTTGCCGATAGTATCTGAGGCGGCCTGCACGGAAAGTTCCCTTAACCTGATCAAAATGTTTGATGTCTCGGCCAAGGCTCCTTCAGCGATCTGAACCAGAGAGACGCCATCTTGAGCATTCCTTTCGGCTTGCCCTAGCCCCCTGATCTGTGCTTTTAGGTTTTCAGAAATTGCCAGTCCGGCAGCGTCATCACCGGCCCTGTTGATCCGTTGTCCAGAAGACAACTTCTCGAGTGTCTTGTCCATCGCAAGCTTTGTTCCGGCCAAATTTCTTTGAGCGTTTAAAGATGCGACATTCGTGTTGATACGAAGTCCCATATAATCCTCCTTGATTCGGGACCAGCAAACGTCCTATGTCTGCTGGGATGTTTTAAAACAATGTCTCAAAACACCTTCGCCTCACCTATCGCCTTAAATAAAATAAACATTTAATAAAATAAGATTAATTCCTGACTAGGAAAAATAGTCCTCTTTTGGCCAAGTAGTATAGATCAACCTTATTATGTTGAAATGGACTTAAAGTACGCTACATTATATGATCATCCTGAACTCGTGGATCAAACGTTAGAAATCATTGAAAATTCATTTGCTTACACTTCAAACTTTTCCTTTAAAACAGATTTCTATCCACTCATGAGCGAAAAGAATTGGCCAAATAATTTGATTGCGATTGAGAGAAAAAATAATCAGGTCATTGGTCACTTAGGTTTTTTAAAACGATCACTTCACATTAATGGGAAAAATTTTCCGATTGGAATGATTGGAGGCATTGCCGTCTCTTCATCTTTTCGAAAATCTGGTATCGCAGGAACTCTTCTCTCTCGATGTATTGAATTAAATACATCTGATGTGGGTCTCTTTCTCTTATGGTCTAATCTTAGTGACTACTATAGGAAGTGGGATTTTACTGAGAATGGAAAAGTTTTCGTAACTCAGGCCGGTAACAATCCAACTTCTCCAGATCAATTAGGTTTTTTAAAAATTTCACCCGATGAAAGATCAGCATACACTCCACAGCTTTCACTATTATATAATACTCATATAAACAACCACTTCATAAGTCTGGTTCGAGACGAAGAATCTTGGGATGATTTATTATGTATCACAAGCTCTGATTTGTTTGTACATCGCTCTTTAAGCGGGCAAGTCGATGGCTATTTTTTCAAGGGCAAAGGTTTCGATCTGCAAGACATAATTCATGAATATGTCCTTCCAAAAAGTATTCCACTAGAATCATTTTGCAATTTAGGTGAAATCTGGCACGCCAGTATCGAAGGCTTAGCTCTATTGCCACACAAAACTCTATTTATGGCAATGCTCAGGCCGGGCAGTCAGAATTTATTTAAACAACTCAGTCAACAAATTACTCCCGGTAATTTCCCCGCTACTACGGACGCTCAAATAGCAGCTCTCTTTAATAGCAGTACACCTTGGTTCATTTCTGGACTTGACAGCATTTAATCGCGCAAATAACGGCAACTAACATCAAAATTTTTAACAAAATTAATATCTTTCCAGTTTAGGTCTAAGCTGTTGCTATCATTCAAAATAATTCGTGTAATCATTCTTTGCTTAGGACCAGGGATGTAGAGAAAGCGATCACGAATAGAACGGGTTAATTGAACAAAGTTCTTTTTATATATTGATTTGTCTTTATAAGTGCGAGAGATGCCAACACGTGAAGTGCGTATAACTTTCGTCCCCTGATTAATCTGACAAAAAGAAACTACGGGTATGCCATCCTTTATGTTCGTAATATTTAAATTTTCTCCCGCACAGCTTTCTTCATCCAGCATTGAAGATGACACTTCAATATCAATAGGGCAAAAAGATGCATCCCCAACCCGTGACTCTAAATGGTATTTACCTTGAAAATCAGTTAAAGCGACAGTGGCCGCAAAAGAGCTCGCAGTAAAACAAAAATAAACTGCAAAAATGATGGGTAACTTCATTTATGCCTCCGAACAGTCGATCACATTACTATTGGGATATATGCTACTGGGGCCAAGAATTTAAAAGTAGTGCCAGTGAAAAAATTACAATTCCACCCCCCTCACACTCAGGCAATATCAAACACCTACCATGGGTACGGCCTACCTTTTGGTAGTGGGGGGCAGCAATCTTAGCGAATAAAGAAGCGAGCGCGAAATAATGTGAGAGTTCCTAGTCCCCATAGAAGCCACGAAAAGTGAGGTACACTTCTGAGTGTATGAATATCTTTACCCATGGCAAATAAGATTCCACCTAAAATGAAGATACTCGCGACAAAAGCAAGTGCCAAAAAGCTAATCGAATTTGATATTCCGGTTAATTCTTTTTCATAGCCCTTATTTATGACCTCAAAAGCATAGTTTTTTTTTGATAAATCCTTTATAAACCATCTTAGATGCCGCGGTAGTATCCTCAGTGCGGGAATAATGTCTCTCGAAGCCCACACCATTTCTTCTACGATGACATCCTTATCAAAACTTTCCTTAATGATTCCTCGAATGTCTTTGTCTACAATTCCAAAAATATCAAAGTCTATATTAAGGGTTTTGCCCACGCCATCTATGGTAATAAGGGCCCTAAATACAACAAACCAATCCCTCGGAAGAAACAGCCTGTGGCGATTCAAAGTAGACATTATGGCCTGAAAGACCTCTGTATAGTTTGTTTGTTGTACTGTTAAACCAATATAAGATGAAAGAGCGTCTCGCACATCCGAAATTAAGATGTCTATATCTGGAATCTGTTCGTATTCAGCAACATCTAGAAATTCGTAAACTAGATTTTCATAATTAAATGTAATTAAAGCATATAATATGGCAACAAAGTTTTGGCGACTTTTACGCCCGAGTGTACCCATCAGACCATAATCGATTATACCAATTTGCCCACTCTCGAGTAAAAAGAAATTTCCACCATGAAGATCAGCATGAAAAAAGCCGTCCTGCAAAATTGTTAAAAGAAATATTTGCACACCTTTTTCTAATTTTTCTTTAATCTCTTTGACATGATCTGCAATCCTAGCATCACTGAAAGGAATTCCACGCATGAACTCCATAACAAGAGTCCTTTCAGTTGTATATTCAGAAAATATCGTGGGGATATATAAGATGTTGTCTTTATCCTTTTTTGCGACGCTTTCCTTAAAGCGCTGGCAACTCAAAGCTTCAACATTAAAATTTAGTTCATTGTTTAGAGTTATAGCAAAGTCTTTTAATATTCGTGAAACTCCCAAATATTTTATATCAGCGCTCGCTTTCTCCACCTGCGCTATAAGAAAAAGCATAATGGAAAAATCCGTCTGTACCGTTTTCTTTATATTAGGCCGTCGAACTTTTAGGACCACCTCATCACCATTTTTAAGAATTGCCTTGTAAGCAACACCAATTGAGGCAGTACCAATTGGTCTATCCTGAACGGATAGAAATACTTGCTCGCAGCTTTTACCAAACGCATTTTCTACTTCATTTTTAACTTCTGAAAATGGTATTTCTTTTACCTTGTCTCTTAGTAACTTCATTTCATTAATAAAATTCTCATCAAATAAATCTTCTCTTGAACTTAGAAGTTGCCCTAGCTTTATAAATGTAGGGCCCAACTCTTCAAAAGATTTACGCAATCTTACGCCGATCACTTTGCCCCAAGTACTCTCAGCTTGCCCCTCGATTTCTTCACGAATTTTTCTACCAGATTTTGGTAAAACAAAATTTGGAATTGCACTCGTGATACCCATATGAATAAATTCATCAAAACCATTTTTAGCAAAAACGCTGACAATCTCCTTGAGTCGACCGACATTTCTGATTGCCTTTGATAAATTGATGCCTGTTCGTATAAGATCCATCAGCTATTCCCTCAGTAGTTCTTGGACTATAGTATAAAATTTAGCACCCATAATTATAGTACTTTTGCTATAAATCGGAGCAAAAAAGGTTTAAAATCCCAATATAATTTTAACTGGTACTATAAAAATATTATGAAACTCATTCTTATCTCGCTTATATTGTTAGCCTTTTCATTGTCAGTTTCGGCACAACAAACATGCAGCCGTACCGCACTTATCAATTTTCAAGAAGTATTGGTAGATACCAGTACAAGTCAAAAAGGTGAAGGCCTTAGATACCACTTGGAAAAAGATCCTATTGCGCTGAGCTACTTGGACAAATATCAGGATGGGTCAAAAATGCATCTAGAAAATACCATTCTTGGCACCACGGGGTCGCTTCTTATAATTTCAGGTATATTTACCAGTAGCTCCAATGGCAACAACAAACGACTAATGCTCGGCGGCATATCCTTGCTTTTAGCTAACTTCTTGATCGCAAAAACTCTCGATAACAAAAATGAAAAATATTTGAATCGCGCCGTCGATGAGTACAATAAAAGGAACACACCTAGGATTTTCTTTCCAGCTACAGATGGCCGAAGTGGACAATTTCAGATAGAAAGGGCCTTTAGTATTGCAAAAAGTTGGAGTTTTTGATGGAAGAAATCTCAAACGTTGTACATTGCTACAAATGCCGCTCAAAACTCGAATTCAGTGCTGGAGACAAAATATTACGCCATGAAGAATGTGGGCAGTGTAAGTGCTCGCTTCACTGTTGCAAAATGTGCCATTTTTATGATGTCCGAGTTTATAATGAATGCCGTGAAACTTTAGCGGAACGAATACTTGAAAAGGAAAAACCAAACTTCTGTAGTTATTTTATTTTAGCTGATGGTGGTTCTAACAAGGGCCCTTCGGCTGAGGACATGGTTTCTAAGGCAAACTCGCTTTTTAAAAATTAAGGAAAAACGTTGTGGGAAAAGAACCAATCACTATTCAAGGTAAGCAGAAAATTGAAGCCGAGCTACAGCATCTTATTCGCGTTGAGAGGGAAGATCTGAAGCATGTAATTGCCGAAGCAAGGGCCTTGGGAGATCTTAAGGAAAATGCTGAGTATCATGCTGCCAAGGAAAAGCAATCCCACTTAGAAGGACGAATTGCCCAACTCCAAGACATCATCTCAAGATCAGAAGTTATAGATATTCAAAATATAAAATCTAATAAAATTGTATTTGGTGCTAAGGTAAAGCTTTATGATACGGATAAGGACCTAGAAGTCAGTTACCAAATTGTAGGCCTGGAAGAGTCAGATCTTAAAATAGGTAAGATTAGCTACAAAAGCCCACTTGGCATTGCTTTAATTGGAAAGGAAGTAGGAGACACGATTCTAGTTCAAGCCCCGAAAGGTAGAATTGAATATGAAGTCCTCGGCTTTAGCTTTGGCCAGGAGACATAAGAGGCAGTGAAGCTTTTAAATGATTCTATTGGAAGCTTATTTCTAAGAAAAAACCAAAAATTATTGTCTAAATTTAATCAAGCTGGTGTGATTACAATCGCAGATCTTTTATGGATTTTTCCTAAAAGAATTCAGCCAATACCACATATTTCTCCATTTTCTGATGCTATGGCAGGCCAGCTATTTCTTGGACAAGGCAAAGTACTATCTGTAAAAGCGACTCCAAACTTACGCTCAAAAGGTAATAAAAAACCTATAATTTTTAATATAACTACAATCGTTAGTGATAAATTTGGAAAAATTATTTCTATCCGTTGGTTTAATATCTATCCAAATCAAAAAAACCAACTTGAAACAATTCATGACATAACTTTTCTTGGTTTTGCCTCTGAATATAATAATCAACTACAGTTTGTTAACCCAGAAATCATTACCGACATCACCGCGATTCCTTCTTTTATGGTTGAATATCCAACCTTAAATGGAATTGATGGCAGCCAAATAAGAAAAATGTTCTCAAGAATCCCTGAGCATATTTTTTCTTCTATTTCCTCCATTCTTCCCCCTCAGCAATGCAAACAAGAAATGGAACTATCTCGCGCCTTTAGAATTATTCATGGTCACATTGAGAATGGGCAATTTACGAATCAGCTACTAGAAAAGGCCAGGCGTAGAATTGCCTTCGAAGAAGTGCTTGAGGAGCAAATCAAAATAAGAATTCGTCGTGACAATCTCAAATTAACTAAAGCTCCCGTCTTGCCACTGATGCATGACTTAACAAGTATTGTTCAGAAATTTTTCCCATACCAATTCACCGATGATCAGAAAAATTCAATTAATATAATTCAAAAAGATTGCAGTTCGAATCAATCAATGATGAGACTAATTCAGGGAGATGTCGGTTGCGGTAAGACGACAGTTGCATTCGCTGCTGCCTACTCCTTCAGCCGAAATAAATTTCAGGTTGCCTTAATGGCCCCGACTGAAACATTGGCCCAACAACACTATCAAAATTTCAAACGGTATTTTGCTGATACAGTTCAAGTAGGACTGCTTTTAGGAAGTACCCCTAAAAAAGAGAAAACTCATTTAATTGAGTCTATTGCATCTGGTAAGATTACAATGGTCTTTGGTACCCATTCCCTTATCCAGGATAAGGTTCAGTTTCTAAATTTAGGCCTGGTTATCATTGATGAACAACATAAGTTTGGTGTTAATCAACGAATAGGACTAACCCAAAAAGGCAAAGATGTTCATTGCTTAATAATGACCGCCACTCCAATTCCAAGATCTCTCAGATTAACACAATATGGAGATTTAGACATTTCAACTATAGTAACGATGCCTCAAGGCAGGAAGGAAATTAAAACGAGGATTGTTTCTCCTGAAAAATTTGGACATTTTCTTAATTTTTTAAAGGCAAGAATGGACCTGGGTGAACAGGCCTATATTGTTGTTCCGGCGATCGAAGATTCTGAAAATTTGGATTTGTTAAATATCAGAAAAGTTGAAGTTCGATTTAAGCAGATTTTCGAGAAATACAAAATTGCTTCAATACATGGCAAGATGGCGACAGAAGAAAAAAATAAAATTTTTGATCTTTTTAAAAATGGTGATTTGAACTTGTTAATAAGTACGAGCATTATTGAAGTTGGAATTGACGTACAAAATGCCTCCGTTATTGCGATTATGAACCCCGAGCGTTTCGGGCTTGGGTCTCTGCACCAACTGCGAGGTCGCGTTGGTAGAGGCTCTCTACCAGGTTTTTGCTTTTTAATTCTTGACCATGCAATTTCAGCAATAAGCCAACAAAGATTAGAGGTTATTGAAAAAACCACTGACGGCTTCCAAATCGCCGAAGAGGACCTTAAAATTAGGGGAGAAGGTGACTTATTTGGAACAGATCAATCGGGTAACATTTCCCTTAGGAAAGCTTTTTTGTTAGATAAAGATTATGATCTAATTGAGGATGCTTGTGCTGCTGTAAATAATCATTGGCCTAGCTTAAAAGATAAGCAGGTTTTAAGTGGCTTGAAGCATTT
>Ga0210057_1002631_pt1 | contig 25509 bp, 26 predicted proteins | sample CryGeyCG2114_010_2_FD_183968 | JGI IMG/M metagenome (GOLD analysis project Ga0210057, IMG submission 183968) | Groundwater microbial communities from aquifer - Crystal Geyser CG10_big_fil_rev_8/21/14_0.10 (SPAdes) (version 2) | ecosystem: Environmental > Aquatic > Deep subsurface > Groundwater ...
TTACTTAATTAAACCTCCTTTCAAAAAATACAAATCAAACTGGCAGGAATTCATCTCTTTCATGCTTTAGAAAAAATACCAGCAGTTAAAAACTTTTCCGACGGTTTTTCACTACTTTTTACAAATGAAAGATTTTTGGGAAAACTTTATATTATTTGAATTTCTGTAGTTTTATGGGACCTGATGATTTAATTCTTCGTCAAATAAAGAAAGAGTTTGGAGAAATAAATGAAAAGATAAAAATTTCTTTTGCAAATATTAGGGAAGAGATAAGGTTAATGGAGACCTCAATCGAAAGGATTAAAAATTATGTTAAGAAGGAGAATAAAAATTTGAAGAAGGAAAGAGAGATTGAAGATAAGGTCCGGGAAAAATTTTTGAATGATGCCGACGAGTATACTCAGAAAACAATCAGGTTGAAACTTGCTTTGTCAGAAATTAGGACAATTAAAGATAATGTTGTTTTAGTCAGGGATTTGGCAAAGATTGAGGAGAGAATAAAATCATCTTTTACGGACGAGGTCGGAGAATACAGGAAGGTAGTTGGGGAGATGGGGAAAGAGCTGGGCGAGATGAAAAAAACTATTGCTGAGATTGGAAAAGAGAAAAGTGTTGTGAAGAAGAAAAAATGGTTTAGTTAATTTTTTGTCCGAAGGAAGAATCGGTTCGGGGTTGACTTCGTTGGGGTTTTTTGCTAAAATTAAACCTCTTTGATGATATTCTCCCTCAGAATAATTCTTCATCCGTTTCCGTCGGGCAAATCCCCTTTTAGAATATTTTCTTTTCCAGACAATGGCGATGCAGGCTTTCTACATCGTAATCTTTATCTCCATACAATTTAGTAATGCCTTGAAGTTTCTCTTGGCAAAAGTGCGTAAGCGTGATGCATAAACCCGAATTTCTTCAAATCAAATGATGAATTATACGTTCGCGAAAACTTCCTTACATTATCCACAACCCCAAAACTTATAACTCCTCCTTTCTAATTTCTTCCACTTGGAGAAATTTTATGGCATGGTCACTTTACAAAAAAAAAGGGGATGATTCAGAAATTGGTTCAGGACTATTTAGTTATACAGGCGAGAAACTTCCCCCTTTAAAATTCTCAAATGGAAAAACACAGGAAGATGTTGTGAATGAAGTTTGCGACGCGATTAATTCAGGGCATAAGTTGATTTTTGTCAGGGGAGTTTGTGGAAGCGGGAAAAGTGCTATGGCTTTGAATATTGCTAAAAATTTTAACAAAACATCTATTGTTGTTCCAATCAAATCCCTGCAAAATCAATATGAAAATGATTACACAAAAAAAATGTTTATTTTGAAGGACGATGGAAATCCCTTAAAGATTGAAGTGATAAAGGGCAGGAATAATTTCCCATGCATTTATGGGGGAGAACGGGCTGATGACCCAACGATTCCCTGCATTATTGAAATCAAAGAAAAAAATACTGACCAAATATTAAACTACATTGAGCAAAATCCAATGGCCGACAAAGAAGATTTTGCAAATATATCTGATGTCAGAAGAATGAATGTTGCTCCGGCTTGCCCTTACTACGCCCCGATAATGCCGTCGGAAGTTAACCCGCGGAATCTTGGGGATTTTAAAAAGGAAAAGTACATGGCTGTTTGCGGAAAAGAATTTGCGATATTTAGAAGAAAAAGGGGCTGTAAATATTATGATCAATACTCCTCTTATGTAAATTCTGATGTTTTAATTTTTAATTCGATGAAATATTTGATAGAAAGTAAAATGGGCAGAAAACCGAAAACCGATGTAGAAATAATAGACGAGTGCGACGAGTTTTTGGACAGTTTCGCAAATGAAAGAAGAATAAATTTGAATAGATTACATACGGCACTTTCAAATCTTATGCCTTTTGACAAAGAAAGAAAAATGGTGGTAAAAGAATTGATTCAGGAAATAAATAAATTATTGTTTGATTTGAAAAGAGTCGATATTGAAAAAATTACAGAATCGGAATTTTTTTCATTGACTCAGAAAATTTTGGATAATCCTTATTTAGCAGAGGAAGAAGAAATTAATTATTATAATGATGTTGTTGAAATAGTCAGCTCATTCGAGAATCTTTTTGACGAGACCTATATTTCAATGGAAGTTCTTGAAAAAAATCCAAATCAGGAGCATTTATTTGGCAAAAACTACGCATCCGAGGACACTTTGATTGTGAATTTAGTTTCAATTAATTTAGCAGAGAAATTGCAGGAATTAATCAGACAAAACAGTTGTTTAGTTTTAATGTCGGGAACTCTTCATTCGGAGGAAGTTCTTCGGGATATTTTTGGCGTTGAGGATTTTAAAACAATTGAAGCAGAAACGAAAAACCCGGGGGAAATTAAAAAACAACGAACCGGACTTGAGAGAAATTGCAGTTATGCTAATTTTAAAAATGAAACTGTCACCAGAAAACACTATTTGAAAACTTTAGATGTTTGTTTATCAAATACAAAGAATCCTACCTTAATTCATGTTACCTCTTTTGGAGATTTACCAAGCGAACAGGAAATGGAGGAATTTAAATTTGATAATCTGATAACGAGAGAAAAACTAAAAGATTTGCAGAAAAATGGGAACTATGAAGTTGAACAGTTCATTGCCGGCAATAGAAAGATATTATTTACCACAAAATGTTCCAGGGGGGTTGATTTTCCCGGAGAAAAATGCAATTCGATTATCCTCACAAGATATCCATATCCAAATATTAGCGGGCTTTTTTGGAAGATTTTGAAAAAAGAGCAACCGGAAAAGTTCATGGGATTTTACATGGATAAAGCCCGTCGTGATTTATTCCAAAAGATTGCTCGTGGTCTTCGATTTCCCGGAGATTTTGTTGAAATATGGAGCCCGGATAATCGCGTGCTTAATGGGGGGGTTTAAATTTTTATAAGTATCTCCGCATGAGTTTTCATAACTATTAAGTTTAAAGAAATATTAAAGGGGGGCAAGGCATTTTATTTGTTAAATTATATTAAAAAACTTTCAATCAAAGAATAAGTACCAAAGGCAAAAGACAGAATTTGTAATCTCCCCATAATGAGCTAATTTAATGCCAATTACCTAATCAATAAATCCATATTAAATCTCTGTTCTGAAAGAACAGCTATAATATCAATTCTATCCTTATGAGATAAGGGATTATTAGAACCTTCTTAATCTTTTATAAACATTGAAAGATACTGTTCATAACATTACTTTTTTAAACTAATTTTTCTCTTGATAAATATGCCCATGTCGCATAAAGCACAGCCAGGCTGTTCATGAATGCTCATGGCAAAACACAAGCCCAGATCGCATAATGGTATTGCACAAGACTGGAACTCTTGACCCTTCGGGGTGCCCAGGTTCGATTCCTGGTCTGGGCGTTTTAAAATTTGCCAGGAATCGTTCGATTCCGAACAATTCGCTTTGAGCAAACTAAAATTAAATAATATATGTTTGCGAAATGCAAATTGTGAGAGGTCTGGGCGTATTGGTGAAGAACCTGGACCCAGGTTTGAGCATCTTTGCTTTTTGAAAACAAAGAAAAATATAATAATTTTCAAAAAGTGAAGTGCGAACAGATTCCTGGTCTGGGCGTTTTGGACAAACCTAAATAAAAGATTTGTTTGCGAAATGCAAATTGTGAGGGATGTGGGCGTTTAGATTCTTATAAAATTTTAGATAAACATTAATTATTTTTAATAAAAATTTAAATTGAAAAAGAAAACTAATCAACCATCTCAATCTTAATCTTTACCGTTCGTGGTATTGGGATTCTCATGATGCTATGGAGAATTTTATCATTTGAGGGAAGGTCAATTACCCTTTTGTGAATCCTCATTTCATATCTGTCAAAAGTCGCTGTTCCGTTGCCACATGGAGATTTTCTCGTCGTCACTTTCAATCTTTTCGTCGGAAGAGGAATCGGTCCGGATATTGGAAGCCCTGCACTGCTCGAAATGGACTTCACTCTTTCAATTACATCATTCAGACGGTCTATTTCAACGCTTTGAAGTTTTATTCTTACTTTCGACATCTTCCTTGTCTTCCTTATATGTTCTGAACAAAAATTATGCTTTTAAACTTTCCTGTCTTTAATTTGGCATGGAGAAAAAGACAATATTGATTTGGATGCTTTTTCTGATTTCAGGAGTTTTTTATTACTATTTAGCGTCGTGGGATGAGTCTGAAAGTTATAACGAAAAGGTGATTAGGATAATTGATGGTGATACTGTTGTTCTTGAAGATGGAAATCATGTTAGGTTCTTGGGGATAAACACTCCTGAAAAATCTATGAATAATTTTGAAAAAGCGAAAGAATTTTTAAAAGTAACAGAAAACCAGACGGTTAGAATTGAAAGTTACGGCGTAGATAAATATGGAAGAATTCTGGGTCATGTTTTCTTCAGAAAAACTCATCTAAACGAAGAAATCTTAAAAAATGGACTTGGAACACTTTATTACTACGAAGAAGACGAATATTTTAAAGAGTTGAAAAAAGCCGAGGAGGAAGCTCGTGAAAAAGGTTTAGGAATTTGGAAAAAATCTTCTAATTTTGGATGTTTGGAATTAATTGAATTAAAATACATTGAAGAAACTAAAAGATGCTCTGATGAAGAAGTTGTCAGAATAAAAAATAATTGCGAGTTTGAAATTGAGTTTCTTTTGAAAGATGACGCGACGCATATTTATGAAAGAAATATTAAAGGAGAAGGAATTTATGAAGAGAATTTTTCCTGCATTTGGAATAACGACGGAGATACGCTTTATGTTTGGGATAATGACGGGTTATTGATTTGGGAGAGGTATTGAAGAATTTCTTCCAATTTGACTGAGACTTTGATTTTTTCGCTGAAGATAAAATGCAATTAATCTCAGTTGAAGAAATATTTTTGTAGAGTTATTATAATCTTCTAGAACTAAACCCTTGTCCTAATCACCGGCATCACCAAAGGATAATAATCCCCACCGTTTTGAATATTCCCATTTGAATTATAAGGTATTTGTGTGTCTCCAATTCCGTCATAATTCAAATCCCTTCCTAAATAATCGCCCCAGAAGTTGCCTGCAATGAGCGGACCCCCGACGATGTTGGTTTCCTTGGTCTTTGTTGTGCTCCATAGGTTAAATCCATTGCTCCATGCATTGTCGGTGTTGTTGAAGAAGTTGTTGTAGATGGAGTTATATGGTGAGGAGTAAGTATAAATCCCATAATAATAGTTCGATTTTATAGTATTATTTGCAAAAATATTAAATTCTGAACCTGAAACGAACGAAACCCCTTTACCATTTAAGATAATTGGATTGTTAGTGATTATGTTTTCCGACGAAGAGGAAAGGAAGATGCCGTTCCAATAGTTTGAGCTTGCATTGTTATTTATGATGGTGTTGGAATCTGAGCCGCCCCAAAGCTGAATGCCATTATAATTAAAACTCATTGAGTTGTTTGTTAGGACGTTGGAGTCTGAGTAGGAAAGGCGGATGCCATCCCCGTCGTTAGAATTTGCCTTGTTATTGGCAATGATATTATCGGAGCCTGAAGAGCCGAAAATAGTGATACCATTGCCATAATTGGAATTCGCCGCATTATTATCAAGAATGTTGTTTGAAGAGAGGTAGAGCCCGATGCCATAACCACTGTTTGAGCTAAAATTATTTTCTGAAATAATATTATTATCGGAACTATAAAGATAAATTCCACTTTCCCCATTTGACTTTGCAGTGTTATTAGTCAGAATGTTGGAACTTGATGATTCGGAAAGATAGATTCCATTATCGTTGTTTGAATTTGCAGTGTTGCTGTCGAGATTGTTACCAGAGCTGGAAATCAGAATGCCATTATAAAAATTTGAGCTTGCTATGTTGTAAGTTAGATTATTGGAATTTGAAGAGAAATAAATGTTGATGCCATAAAGGTTTGAGCTTACATTGTTATCGTCTAAGATGTTGTTTGATGATGAGTAAAGGGGGATGCCCTTATTGTTTGAGATTACATTGTTATTGTTAAGAAAATTATTTGAAGACAAATTAAGAGAAATTCCTCTCTTGAAGTTTCGTATGATGCAACTTTTGACTTTAACATTTTGCCTGTCCTGCATATAAATTCCGTATCCTAAAGAATAGCCCGGACCTGAGATGCTATGCCTGTTACAATCTAAAGTAATTCCATTTGCACCTATAATAATTCCATCATTGGGGCAGTTCAACAAATCACTGTCTAAAACAGTATCCTGATATATAGTATCTCCACAGTTTACATGACCTGCTTCAACGCTGTTAAGAAGTAAAAGCAACATTAATATTAATCCCCCGAAGATAATTATTCTCTTTTTCATTTTATACTCCATCTTTTACCTTAATGAATGATAACTATTTAAGGATTATTATCTTTGTGTTGTCTGTAGAATCAAGAGACATATGTCACCTGCGTATACACCTGAGCCTTGGATAGAAACATTTATATAATCAATTGATAATAGTATCAATGTATATCATATAAAAAATGGCAGAACAAGGAATGAAGGAAATGAAATTTAATGTAGAAAAAATAATAACAAGAAGTCCAAGATTAGACACAGTAATAATGGTAGAGGAATTCATAAAAAAGCATAGCGGAGAATTAAAGAAAACAGAATTATTCTACAAGTTGCCAAAAAAGATGATGTGGGGAACCTTCAACGTTATTTTACAATATTTATGGGAAAACAACAAAATTGGAATTGATAAGAATGATTATGTTGTTTATATTTGGAATTCAGAATTAGCCAAGAGATTTATAAATCGCAAAAGATACTGATTTTAATGGGATTACAAAAGAGGGCTGATGGGGTTATTTTTGCTGACGAAAAACTGAAAAAGCATTTGAATCTCTTTCTGAAGAAGACTGGCTCAAAAAAGCATTGCGAAAAGCTATTGAAGATTTAAAAGAAAATGTTTTTGCAGGAGAAAATATCTCAAAGAAATTAATTCCAAAAGAATACAAAAAGAAATATAGAGTTGATAATTTGTGGTGGTATCCTTTGCCAAATGCATGGAGACTAATCTACTCTGTTATAACTCCAAGTAATGTTGAAATTTTAGCAGTTATTTTAGAATATTTTGACCATAAAAATTATGCTAAGAGATTTAAGTACAAGACTTAGATAACCTCTTAACCTTCTCAACTAAACTCCTGATTTTTCTCAAGCCGTTTTTCCAAGTTATCCTTATTTATCTTTTACCTCAAACTAAACCCTTGTCCTAATCACCGGCATCACCAAAGGATAATAATCTCCTCCATTCTGTATGTTCCCGCCTGAGTTATATGGGAGATTTGTGTCGCCGATGCTGTCCCCGTTTGTATCAACTCCAGAATAATCAGACCAGAAGTTTCCTCCGATGAGCGGACCGCCAACGATGTTGGTTTCCTTGGTTTTTGTTGTGTTCCAGAAATTCATTTGGGTGTCATAAGCGTTGATGGGATTGTCAAAATAATTATTATAGATTAAGTTGGAGTTTGAATTGACAGAAATGCTTATTCCCTTTTCAAGATTGTCGGTGATGAAATTATTCTTTATGGTGTTTCCATCTGCGGAATAGGAAAGGAGTATTCCTTCCAAAGTGTTGAATTCCATAGTGTTTCCGTCAATAACATTGTCGTCGGCAAACTCCAGTTGAATTCCTCTGGCATTTGAATTGGCAGTATTTCCGACGAGTGAATGGTTGTAACCGCCATAGACAAATATCCCAAAGGCGCCGTTTGAATTGGCAGTGTTTCCTATGAGTTTATGGTCCCTGGAGCCATGCAACCGTATTCCAATTGCATTGTTTGAACTCGCATTGTTTCTGATTAGGGTGTTGTTTGTTGAAAAAGGGATGTAGAGCCCTACATGGGTATGGCTGACTGTATTATTTTTCATTAAGGAGTCTTCTGAGCTTGAAATATCCATGCCATAGAAAAAATATTCAACATTGCAGTTTTTGATTTCCACGTCTCGCTTGTTGAATATACTGATTCCTATGTTTGAATAAAAACTTGGTCCTCTGATGGTGTGCCCGTCGCAGTCAAGGGTTATTCCTGAAGCCCCGATAATGAGGCCGTCTCCTGGGCAGTTAAGATCTGAATCTAAAACAGTATTGGTAGTTATTGTCTGACCACAGCTAACATGACCTGCTGATGCTGACGGCATAAAAACCAGAACCATTAATATTGCCCCCAACAAGAATATCCTTCTTCCCATAATTTCTTTGAGCAAAATTAAGTTTAAATAAATTGTCGTGACTGAGTTTTATCAGCTAAAAGCTTCTGGGGCATACTGCAATGGATAATAAAAGGATTTATTGATGATTATCTCGGGGAGAATAATTCCTCATTCGTTTCCGTCGGGCAAATCCTTTTTTAGAATACTTTCTTTGTTTAATTATTTTGTGAATACGACTTCTTCCAAAAATCAAACAATCGTCTCCTTTGGTCCGACCTTATTCAACTGCAATTCGGAGCAATCTTTATAATACCTTCCGTTTGTGTAAATAAATTTTAAGCAATTGATGTAGATATCATCTATTTTTCTTATTTTGCACCGGTCTGATGAGTGAGCAGAATATGGACTCATGATGCTTGAAGTTAATGGATTGTGGCTAAATCCAAAAGTGTGCAAAATTTCATGTTCTTCTAATGCCGGATAACCTGTTGAGCAAATCATTCCTTGTCCATAAATGTTCACTACCCCGCGAGTTATTATATTTTGGTTGTACTTATCCACCTCATAATAGGCATTGCCAAGAGGGGATCTTCTGTATAAGTCGAATAATCTTTTTGGACAGTTAACTAAAATATCTTCCGAGTAATCCTGATAATCCAGCTCTTTGAAAAAAAGAACGCCGCGAATTTCAATCATTATGTTTTGAAAGGATTGCCTAATAAGAGTTTTTTGCCTTTCGCTACATTCGGTATTTATCCTGTATGTTATCATGGCATTCGGCCAGTGAGGCCTGTCAATATTATAAAATGAATCTTCAATTTTTGGTATTTGTTGAGGAAGTTTGTAGACAACTTTTCCAACAGTGATAGAGGGTAATTTTGAGGACAAGACTAAAAAAATTATTAGAATAATTGCTAAAATTGTGAAGTTGATTCTAAAACGCCTTCTTTTCATTTCATTTTAAGGTTAAAGGAGATTAAAAGTTTTCGGGTTTTGCTTCTGTGTTGTATTATTATAATTAAGAGATAATTTATAACCTCCTCATAATGAGCATACCTGAGCAACCTATTTTTTCCGTCTGTAATTTAATTTAGAGATAGGTTATATTGAATATGGAGCTTAAATAAAATTCAATAAATAAGAAATATCCCGTCAATACCTTAAAGTGCCAATTACTAAATTAATAATAGCATTAAATCTCTGTTCTGCAAGAACAACTATATATGGCTTTGTTGTTTTATAAACCAAGGATATAATACAACAATAATTCTCCTCACGAAAAATTCCTAAACTCCCAATATTTCAAAAGAACTCCAGACCCAAACTGATTAGTCCGACAGCGAAGCAATAAAAACTAAATAGCCAAAACTTTCCTTTCTTAACAACTTCTAAAAGCAAATTTAAGAATAATAAACTAAAAATTAGCGTTACAAAAAAAGAAACTAAAAGAGAAATTGAAAAGTAGGCTTCTCCTGTTTCCAGGATAAATGCTCCGATTGCCAAAGGAATAAAAAGAAGAAATGAAAATTTTGCTGCTTGTTCCCTGTTCATCCCTAAAAATTCTCCGACGGAAATAGTGATTCCGCTTCTGGAAATTCCCGGGAAAAGAGCCAGGACCTGAGCAAGACCAATTGCCAAAGAATTTTTTTTATTCAATAAATTATCTTCTTTTGTGAATTTGGTCAAGAGCAAAATTATCCCAGTAAAAAGAAAAGCAATTCCCAAAAACAGATAAGACGAAAATGTGCTTTTTATTAAGTCCAGAAAGAAATATCCGAAAACTGCTGAGGGGATTGTTCCGATGATTAAATATGCCCAGATTTTTAATGCTTTATTATTGAAAGAAAGAAGCAATTTTATTTCTTTTCTTGTAAAAATTAAAATGGCAGTTAGAGATGCCAGATGAAGTACGGTGAAGAAAAATAAATTTGGTTCTGAAAAAATGTTTGAGAAAAGTGCCAGGTGCCCCGAAGACGAAATTGGCAGAAACTCCGTTGCCGCCTGAATAAACGCTAAAGCTATTTCCTGTAACATTAAAATAATGGGAGCGAGATGTTTTTAAGGATTGTTGAGGTTCGATATCTTTAGATATTTATAGAGAACTATGGCAGGGCCATTAATTCTTTAATCTCGCCTATATGAATTGATATGTTCATTTATTAATTTGGTAATCAGCCAGATAGATTGGATAAGTTGCACAAGTATGCTCATCTACAGGGAGATTACAAATTATGTGTTGTATAAATAAAATCCGACTATCTTGAAGGAAGGTACCCGTAGGAAAACTTGGTTTCCTCGGAATTAAACACGACGAAGTCGACTATCTTGAAGGGAGGTAACCGTAGGAAAACTTGGTTTCCTCGGAGAGGATTTAATTTGCCTTAGCACTTTATTCTTTGATTGAAAGTTTTTTATATAATTCAACAGATAAAATGCCTTGCCATACTTTAGTATTTCTTTAAATTTAATAGTTATAAAAACTCATCGGAGATACCGGATTTATAGAAATCCTAAGGACCCAACCGAGTCATCGTCCGGGGAAATGCAATCGCGTCCTTAACATTATCAAGCCCACAAATCCATTTGATTAATCTCTCCGGACCAAGTCCAAAACCGGCATGAGGAATTGCACCATATTTGAGCACATCTAAATAATACTTATAATCTTTCAAATTCTCGCCATTTTTAAGCAATGCTTTTTTCAATTCTTCAATATTAATATCCCTTTCACTTCCTCCAATCAATTCTCCGGCTCCCTCCGGACCCAGCATATCAAAACATCGTGCAACTTTAGGATTTTTTGTATCCGAAGGTTTGTAAAAAGCCATAATGTCTTTTGGATAATGTGTTACAAAAACAGGAGTATCAAAATCTTCCAATAATTTATCCTCTTCAATCGTCCGCAAATCCTTCCCCCAGAGAACTTTCATCTTCTTTTTTGTCTTCAACAATTCCAAAGAGTCATCATAGGTAATTCTCGGAAACTTTTTCTTAAGTGAGGGCATCAATTTCTTAACATCCCGCCCCAAAATTTTCAATTCTTTCTTATTCTTCTCCAAAACTTCCCTAATAATCTGCTTGGTCATGCCTTCCGCATAATCTATCAATTCATCTAAACCAATCCAGGCAACTTCCATCTCTGCCATCCAAAATTCACTCAGGTGCCTGGAAGTATTGCTTTTCTCGGCTCTAAAAGTTGGACCAATTCCGTAAATTTTCTCTAACCCGTAAATCGCCGCTTCAGCCGAAAATTGCCATGTTTGTGCAAGATACATTTTTTTGCCATAATAATTTACTTCAAACATTGTCGGTCCTTCTTCAGCACCCCCCGGAACAAGCACCGGACTTTGAAATTCATAAAAACCCTGCCCGCTAAAATAACTTCTAAACGCCTGCATAACCGTCGATCTAATCTTCATCACAGCAGTCATCTTCTGGCTTCTAAGCCATAAATGCCTCCTATCCCCTAAAAGTTCCTCATTCAAATCTTTGTTTATCGGAAAATCTTCTGCCCCGCTTATAACTCTAAATGTTTTAACTTTCACCTCAAATCCTGTCGGAGCTCTTTTATCCTCGTGAACATCCCCCGAAATCTCAATCGAATATTCTAATTTCAGTTTATCAATCTCGCTCCACTGCTTCCCGCTAAAATCTTCCTTCTTAAAAACACACTGAATAATATTACTTGAATCCCGCAGAACAATAAACTTCAACTGATTACTCCCACGCTCACGATAAATCCAGCCATGCAAAGCAACCTCCCCCTTCTTTTTATCAATCGCCTCCTGAACAGATATAAAATTCTTATCCATCAATAAGAAATGACTAAAGGGTTTTTAATTATTACTACATTTTAAAAATCCCATTTCCTCCCCGGCTCAATCCCAAATTAAATTTATTAAACAAAGTCGATTAAAACTCAACGCATTCTTTTGATTGTTTTGAAGACATTCCAAGGCTTATTCCAAAAGATTTTCTTGAATGAACCGAAACCATTTCTTTTTTATTTCTGGCAAAACTTGCAATAAGGATCCTGCAATTCACCTTTCTGCAAACCTTAATATTTTGAATTATTCTGCCAATCCTCAAAGCCTTTTCTTCACCAAATAATCCTGAAATTTCTGAAAAATTAATTACAATTGAAATGCCTTTTTCGGCAGCTATTTTTGCACTAACATGATTTAATCCTGAATCTCTTTGTTTAAGGGAATCTTTTTTCTCACCCTTTTCAACAGAAACCAAAAAATCAATTTTTAATTTTTCCAAAGCTCTCCGATTAAAATTACTTTCTCCCCCAACTAATGCTATCAGTTTTTTAATATTTTTTGACTTAAGATATTCAATTATCTTTCTGGCTTCGATCTCGGAAGATTTAATTAAATAACCATCGCATGAATCATCGGGCAAAACTTCCTGTTTAGAGAAAACTTCTTTTAAGAAAATGGAATCTTTAATTTTGAATAAGTTTATGTCTTTCATGTTTAAGCCAAAGAAACCTTATTTTTTAAATTATGCCCCAGGATAATTTTAGGCTACATCCCAAATTAAATTTATATGTTTCATTGGCTCCATCCCAAATTAAATTTATATGTTTCATTCATAAAATTGGGGTGGGCGAATGATTTGCTTTTGACAAATAAAAAATCAACAAAAGCAAATCGTGAGTTGAAATCACCAAATAGAAGGTTTGGGATTTCCCCAAGAGCGGGGAGCAGATAATGAATGAAACATACTAATTTGGGATGTAGCCATAATTTTAACAACATTTTAAAACCAGAAACTCGTTTCATAATTCAATAAAAAGAGGCATATGAGAATAAAATCATGGAAGTATTCACAGAATTAAGCATCATTATTGCAATAACTGTTCTTATCGCAGGAATTATGAGGCTGTTAAGACAACCATTATTAATTGGTTATATCTTAACTGGAATAATTGTTAGTCCTTATTTTTTAGATATTGTTCACTCAAGCGAAACAATAAAAGTTTTTTCACAGATGGGTGTAGCTCTGCTTCTTTTTATTGTAGGTTTAAGTTTGAGTCCTAAAGTTATAAAGGAAGTTGGAAAAATTTCATTGATAACCGGGATTGGCCAGATTATATTTACATCATTAATCGGTTTTTTTATAAGCAGATTGTTGGGTTTTTCGATAATAGAATCATTGTACGTCTCAATAGCCCTGACATTCAGCAGCACAATTATTATAATGAAGCTGTTGTCCGATAAAAAAGATACAGAAAAGTTGTATGGAAAAATTTCAATTGGTTTCTTGTTAGTCCAGGATATTTTTGTGATAATTCTTTTAATGATTATTTCCTCTTTCTCAGGAAACGTGGAGATAAGCAATATGTCTTTTGGCAGTATTTTAAGCGGGGTTTTGCTAATAGCGGGCTTCGTGTTAATCAGCATTTATGTGCTGCCTAAATTATCGCTCTTCTTTGCTAAATCACAGGAATTTCTATTTTTATTTTCGTTGGGGTGGGGAATTGGGCTGGCAGCATTGTTCCATTCTATTGGGTTTTCGATGGAAATCGGAGCTTTAGTTGCAGGTATCGCCCTTTCAATGTCGCCGTTTCATTATGAGATTAGCTCTAAGATGAGGCCTCTAAGAGATTTCTTTATAATTTTATTTTTTATATTAATTGGCTCCCAGATGGTTTTCGGAAACATAAATGAACTCATTGTCCCCGCAATAATTTTCTCTTTGTTTATCCTTATTGGAAATCCATTAATTGTTATGAGCTTAATGGGGGTTCTCGGATACAGAAAAAAGACAGGGTTTCAGGCAGGATTAACAGTAGCACAGATAAGTGAATTTTCTCTGATTCTCATCGCTCTTGGTATCAGCAAAGGACATTTAACTAATGAGATATTATCGCTGGTTACAATAATTGGATTAATAACCATTTCCGGCTCAACTTACTTAATATTATATTCAGATAAAATATATCCTCGTTTCTCTAAATATCTATCAATATTTGAAAGGAAAAGAATAGGAGAAAATGAGCAGAGGTCTAAGAACCATGGTATAGTTCTATTTGGATATAACAGAATAGGCTACGATCTTTTAAAATCTTTTAAAAAATTAAAGAAAAATGTGTTGGTAGTCGACTATAATCCTAAAACAATTCTGGAATTATCTTCTAAAGGAATTGAATGCAGATATGGAGATGCAGATGATGAAGAATTTTTGAACGAATTAAATTTGACCAAAACAAAAATGATTGTCTCAACAATTCCGGAATTTGAAACAAATCTGTTGCTAATAAATAAAATTAAGCAAATAAATTCGGGGGCGATTATCATAACTGTTTCCCATAATATTGAAGAAGCCAATCTTTTGTATAACGCCGGGGCAACCTATGTTATAATGCCTCATTTCTTGGGGGGGAGCCATGCCTCAATGATGATTAATAAACACGGGCTAAATCTCAATAAATTTTTAGATGAAAAAAGAAAACATCTTAAGCAATTAAAAATAAAAAGAGAATTAGGATATGAACATCCTAAAGCGGAGAAGCACAGGTAATTCAAAAATATTCACATTGCTAAAATAAATTTTTATAAATCTTTTAATTAAGGAAACTATGGCATTAATCGAGATGGTCGACTTCGTCGTGGGAATTCCGAGAAAACCAAGGTTTCCTACATGTACCTTCCTTCAAAATAATCGGTCGGGGCTGTTCTAAAATTTATTTATAACGGTCAGGGATACTGAAACAGACGAAAAATATTTAAACTATAGATATTCTATAGAAGTATGGTAACAACAATTCAACTGAATGAGAATGTAAAGAATGCTTTGGATAGGATGAAATCTAATAAGGAAACCTATGAAGAAGTAATTTTAAATTTAATGAAAATTGCTGAAAAACATAAGAGGGGGCAAGAACAATTATTAATTGAAGGCTATAAAGAGATGGCTGAAGAAAGTTTAAGAATAGCAAAAGAATGGGAAGGAACTTTAATGGATGGTTTAGATAAAAATGAAAAATGGTGAAAATTAGAAGAGGAGAAATCTTTTTAGCGAACTTGGAGCCCACAAAAGGAAGTGAACATGGAGGGACGAGACCTGTTCTGATAATTCAAAATGATATTGGTAATGAATACAGCACGACAACAATAATCGCCCCAATAACCTCGACAGTCATGAAAAAAGAATATCCTACAAATGTATTTGTAAAAAAAGAAGATTCAAAACTAAGCAGAGACTCAACCATCCTTTTAAATCAGATAAGAACAATTGACAATTTAAGATTAATTAAAAAAATAGGTTTGCTAGATAACTTTACAATGAATGTGGTTGATAGAGCAATTAAGGTGAGTCTTGGTCTTGATTAATTTTGGAAAATGGCTGAAAAGATTTCATACTAATCACAAAGTAGTTACACCATATAAAAATTTATAAACCTTAAATCTCTTTGAAAAATATGAAATACGGCGATAAACAAGTTGAAGTAAGAAGAATGGTTGAGCAAGATAAGGCGTTCGTAGGTAAAGCTATAGACCAGATGCCTTTGTTGCTTGGAGAAGGAAGATCTCCTTGGGCTACTGCAAGATTTATGAGAGAAAGAATGGATAATTCCGAGCAATTTCCAGATTTGTTAAATCATCTTTATGTTTCTGATTTAATTGCTTATGATTCAGATAAAAAAAGCACAGATGTAAAATTTATTTTGACAGTTGATAAATATGGGGCAGTAACAGAGGAAGGAAGAAAAGTTCTGGAATTAATAAATCCAAATGCAAAACTAACTTCAGATCATGCGGCTAACGTAAATGGTGTTTATGATTTTCTTCCAGGAATTGTTGTTCCAAGAGCAGATTTGGGAATTTTAGAAAAAGATTTAACACAAGGTGAGATTCTTAATAGCAGGGTTTGGAGAATTTCGGCAAGACATCCTGATGAAGTTCCTGCAGAATTTGCAGAAGATCCTGATTTGCTTAAAGAATATGCTGGTTGGGTAAGGGGAAAGACAAAGCAAGATAAAAATATGGGTGTAAGTTTTGGTAATAATTCTGAAGATGCGAAGCTTAGGGCGTGGTGTGTCTACAGGCTCGAGTACGGGTCGGATGCCGATGGCGGAGGCGGCCTTGGCGGTCGCGGTGGTCGGCTCGTCGGGTATTTAGCGCCGAATCTTAAAAAAAAAATCACGGAAACCTAAATCCTTCGTAAATGATACCAGTAGGAAATATTTCGCGCCGTGGAAAATCAAACGCACTTGATAGTTTTGCACAATGATTATTAACCAAAGAGTTTGTTCAATCTCCCCGAAATAGATAACTTTTTAATATTCTGTAAACAAATATAAGAGAAGATGGTGGAATTGACAGGTTATATAACAAATATTTTGAATGATGTTGCTCATCAAATCATTAATCTGCCGAATGTAGAAATGATTACTTTTAATGTGGCTGTGATTCTAATTATTGCTGCATTGTTCGGATTCGTCGCAAAACTTCTAAAACAGCCTCTTATTTCTGCGTATATCATCACAGGATTAATAATTGGCCCCTTAGTTTTAGGTTTAGTAAGCAATACGGATTTAATATATGCGTTTTCAGAAATCGGAATTGCTTTTCTTTTATTCGTCACTGGTTTGGAAATGTCCTTCAGAAGCATCAGAGAAGTTAACCTTAGAAAGATTGTCTTCATAGGATTTTTGCAGGTAGGAATTATTTTTGGAATAACAATTCTTTTAAGGAATTTTCTCGGGCTTGATATTCTTCAGGCAGCCTACATAGGGATGATTCTCGCATTAAGCTCAACCATAATAAATGTCAAGTTGCTCGCAGATAAAAACGAATTATTAACCCTCCATGGAAGATTGGTCCTGGGAATTCTCCTTCTTCAGGATTTGATTGCAATTGTTGCAATTGTAATTTTCTCTATCGGAAGTTTGTCCATAGTTCCAATTGTTTTTGCATTTGCAAAACTTCTGCTAATCGTCGGTGTCGCGTTTTTTCTGCATAAATTTATCCTGAATAAAATATTTAGTTACGCAGCAAGGTCGTCCGAACTTTTATTTTTATCATCTCTCGCGGTTCTTTTTCTTTTCATTATACTCTCTTATATCTCTGAGCTTTCAATAGTTATTGGAGCTTTTATTGCGGGCATTTCAATCGCAAATTCTAAATTTAAGCCGGAAGTTGAATCCAGAATTTTGCCTCTCAGAGATTTCTTCTCAATACTGTTCTTCGTGATTTTAGGAATGCAATTTGTTTTTGAAGGCATTGGCTCAAGATTGGTTCTTTTGTTTTCTCTTCTGGCAATCACTTTAATTGTTAATCCAATGATAACTTTTATTCTTTTGAGAATAACCGGATACCACCAGAAAACCAGTTTCCTCGCTTCGCTTTCCCTCTCGCAGATTTCGGAATTCTCTCTTAAAATCGGAATGTTAGGAATTATACTCGGAGTTCTTGATTCATCAATCTTCTCAATAGTAATCCTCACAACAATAATTACTATGTCTTTAACTCCTTATTTTATTAAACATAATGATTCATTGTATAAAATATTCAAATCTCCATTAAGAATATTTAAGTTTTTGCCAATGAGCGAAAATTTAGAGTATGGCAAAACGAAAAGTTGCGAAATTTTGCTGGTCGGCTCTCATAGAATTGGCTCTTCATTATTAAAAGACTTAATACACAAAAAAGATAAACTCCTTGTGGTTGATTATGACCCCGAAATTATTAATGTTTTGATTAAAAATAAAATTCCATGTATTTACGGAGATATTTATAGTTCTGAATTGTTAAGCAAGACAGATATTAATAAACTAAAAATTGTCGTTTCAACCGTGCCGGGATATAAGGAAAATCTTTATTTGCTCAAAATGATAAAAAGGTTAAATAAGAGAATCAAAGTTATTGTTACCGGCTCGAGAATTAGTGACGCAGAAAAACTTTATTCGCAGGGAGCAGAGTATGTAATAATGCCTAAGATTCTTGCAGGAGATGAAATTTCACACATACTAAGTTCAAGAAAACCGGATTTCAGTCACCTTAGAAAAAGGCATTTGAGGCATATCAAAGGACTTCATAAGGTGCTTTACTAAATTGTTGCGTTGTCGGGACTTTTTTTTATTATTCATTTTAGGGTGCCCTTAATCTGAATAAAATTAATTTTCAGTTTTGTTTTCGCTATTAGTATTCAGAATAATAACGAAATTACTTATCGCTGAAAATTCTTTAAACATATCCAAAAGGAAATGAATAACAACCGGATTTTTCTCTTTCAAAATTTTTAAAGAATCTTCGCTTATTGTTTCCATTTCATTCAAAAAAGATTTATTTCAATTGATGAAAACTTCGTTTTTTCTGGACTTATAATTAATCCCTTTCAGAAATATCTATGTTTAATAATTTTTGTTAATTCCAAGATCAAAATTAACTTTTATTCCTTTTATGTTCCTCTTTAACTTTTCAGATGATTATAGGGAAAATATTTTAAACCGCGTTAATAGTATTATTGATATGGAACAAAATAAAGATAAATTGAAGGCAGTAAAACGGGAGGTATATCTTTTATTCAAAAATAATGAAAAAAATGAATATACAAACCCCGATTGGATATTCCCAAACCATTTTGATATAATGAGCGATCTAGTCAAAGATATGTGCGATAAATACGGAGGGAGTGTTTTGATTTGCGAATTAGCAGTTTTACTTCATGATGTTGGACTTGTATACAAGAGAGAAAATCAATCTTCAGAAGGTCATGAGAAAAGAAGTATTGAATATACCAAAGAAATCCTAAAAAAATATGAGATGCCTGAAGATATTTCTAAGGGAGTTATAGAATGCATAGTTTCCACAGAGAAAGATGAAAAAGGAGAGCCCAAATCAATCAATGCAAAAATACTAAGAACGGCAGATATTTTGTCTCAATTTATTAGTATACACTACTTTGCTAAGGCATCTTTTTTCAATAATTGGAACTTCTTCATAGAATGGGTGAGAGATAGAGTTGAAAGTTGTTATAGTAAAATAAGTTTTGAAGATGAAAGAAAAATTGCGGAACCAATCAGGGATTATATGCTAAAGGCAATAGAATTGTATGATAAATACAATAAAAATTATCCATTAAAAGAAAAAGAGGGTGAAGGAGAAAAAGATGAACCCTCAAAAAACAATTAGGCAATTACTCGAAGAGAAGGATAATGATTATAGTGCCTATGAACCATTTGAGAACAATTCTCCCATTCCTTCATCGATCATTATCCCTGCTTATAACGGAACAAAATCACTAGAAAAAACATTAGAAAATTTGTCAAAGCATAAAACAATTTTAATTAATCCGGATTTATTTGAATTAATTGTTGTGAATGATGGATCTGAAGAAGATGTTTATTCTGTTTTTGAGCAAACATGCTTTCCTTGCGCTAATCGGTTTATAAGCCATAATAGAAATTTAGGAAGAAGTTGTGCAAGAAATTCAGGAATTAAAAAATCAAGCAAAGAATTGATTTTCTTTTTTGATGCAGATATTTTATTGCCCTCAAATTACTTTGAAAAAGTGTGGAAAATTCATAACTCTGTAAACAAAGCAATTGCAGTAGGATTTGCACAAAATAAATATCTTGATGAAATTTCTTATTTATCATCGGATTCAGAAAAAATAGTTCCTGATATAATTGATGATTTTAGACACTATAAAAAATTTAATACAGACAAATTTGGCAGAACAGAATTTAGATTAGCAAAAGAAACGGATTGGTTTAAACAATTCGGATATCATAGAAGAATTGGTCCATGGACATTGCCCAAGATGGTTGTTACACATAATCTAAGTGTAAGAAGGAAGCATGCTTTAAATGTGGGGGGATTTGATGAAAGATTTAGAACCTGGGGATATGAAGATACTCATTTTGGGACTAAGCTCATTGCTTATGGATGTTATGTTGTCCCGTCAAAAGAGACAGGGGTTATAAGAATGTTGCAAAGAGATAAAAAAAGAATATTTTCAAATGAGAATGAAGCACTTTATGATAGATTAATTAATCTGCCTCTTGATTAAAAGAGCTTTTTCAATCATTGCTTTTCCTGTTTTTCCCCAAGGGCAATATTTTAAAAAATCTTTAGGTTCAATAAATTTTCTTTTAGGCACTGAATTATAAGCCGGATCTTTTGTTTGTGTAAGAATTCTTTTAACAGTTGCAAAATATCGCAATTGTTGGTGATCTGAGTTTGGCGCATCAAGAAAAACTGAATTTTGATATCCTAAAGGAATTATATTCTCTATCTCAACATCCGCCTCTTCTAAAACTTCCCTCTTCAAAGTATCTATCCAAGATATATCCTCTGGTTCAGAACCTCCACCTGGGGGACACCACTTTTTATGCTTATGTGATAGATGTGGGCATGAATGGATTCCAAGAAGTAAAGAATATCCTACAATTTGTCCAAAATGTAAAAGCCCATATTGGGATAAACCCAGAAAGAGAAAGAAAACTTAATTTTTTACTTACTTAAGTCCCGACAATGCAACAATGCAGTGCTTTACTAAACCTTAAAAACTCCCCCTTCCTTTTCAAAATATGGAAGAAGAATTAATTGTCGAATCATTATCGCCAATAGAAAAAGAGCTAATTAAAAATCTCTCAGAGAAATTCATATCTTTGGAAGAAGCTTCAAAAAAAAGCTCTCAGGATAAGACCACCTCAAGAAGAGCCATTCAGTTTCTGGAAAACAAGAAGCTTGTCGAGAAAAAAACTGAAAAGAAAAAAATAATTGACTTAGGAATTCTTGGAATAAATTACTTAAAGAAAAATCTCCCGGAAAGAGTTTTATTAAACAAATTAATCGAAAAAAAATCAATTCCGATTTCTGAAGTGGGGCACATATGCAATCTCAATCAAAATGAAGCGAAAATTGCATTGGGTGTTTTGAAAAAAAAGGCAGTAATAAAAATAGAAGGCGGGAGAGTAATTTTGGAAAAGAATGGGGTGGGATTTTCGAACAAAATGCTGGAAGAGCAACTTTTAGAAAAACTGCCGATGGAATTTAGGCTTTTAGAATCTCAATACAAATTGGCTTTTGAAAATTTATCATCCAGAAAAGATATCATTGAAGTCAGAGAAGAGGAGTTAATTTATGTAAAGTTAAACTCTCTCGGCAAAAAAATCTTCACCATGGATTTAAGCGGCGAATTATTGGAAGAGTTGACTCCAAAAATATTAAAACAAAACTCCTGGAAGGGAAAAAAATTCAGGCGATACAACCTTAAATCTTCTGTTCCCAGATTATACGGGGGCAAGAGGCATTTCGTCGCTCAGGCAAAAGATTACGCAAAATCCATCTGGATTGAAATGGGGTTCAAAGAAATGACCGGAAATTTAACTGATACATCTTTTTGGGTTTTTGATTCCCTTTTTACTGCACAAGACCATCCTGTTAGAGAGATGCAGGATACGTTTTTCGTAAAAGATGTCGTCGGAAAACTTCCTAAAAAAAACAAAGACAAGAAAAAGTGCATTGTCCATAAAATTAAAACAGCTCATGAAGGTGGAATTGACGGAAGCACAGGATGGCAATATGAATGGGATGAAGAAATATCTAAAAAAGTTGTTCTTAGAACCCACACAACCCCTCTTTCAATTAAAACCCTGCACGAAATAAAAAACAACAATGAATTTCCGGCAAAATATTTCGCTCTTGGGAAATGTTTCAGAAACGAAACAGTCGATTGGTCACACGGATTTGAATTTAACCAAACCGAAGGAATTGTCATAGATGAAAACGCAAACTTCAGACAACTTATTGGATATCTAAAAGAATTCTTCAAAAAGATGGGTTACGAAAAAATAAGAATCCGACCGGGATATTTCGCATATACTGAACCATCATTAGAGATAGATATATTCCATCCGGTTCACAAGAAATGGGTGGAACTTGGGGGTGCAGGAATATTCAGGCCAGAAGTAACAATTCCAATTTTTGGCCGCCACATTCCCGTTCTCGCGTGGGGACCCGGATTCGACAGAATAATCATGGAATATTTCAATATAACCGATTTAAGAGACATGTATAAAAACGACATAAATAAATTAAGAGAAATTAAATTCTGGAGAAAATAGTATGAAAAAACTTTATCTTGTTCATGGTTGGGGTGGAGGTCCTGCAAGTGAGCCCTGGTTTAATTGGTTAAAAAAAGAATGTGAAAAAAGAGATATTGAATTTATAGCTCCCCAAATGCCGGATACAAACAGTCCAATAATGGCTAAATGGGTTTCAAAACTATCCGAAACAATAAATAATTTAGATGAAGAAACTTACCTCGTCGGTCATAGCATGGGATGTTTAGCAATTATCAACTATTTATCAAAATTAGAAAATCCAAAAGTTAGTAAAATTGTTCTTGTTGCACCATGGATTGAATTAGACGAAAGCTCAATTGAAGAAGAAGGACAGGAAAGTGTGGAAATTGTGAGAGAATGGATTAAGAAACCGGTAGATTTTACAAATGCTAAAAATTCAACAGATAAAATATTATCAATTTTTTCAGATAACGATCCTTTCGTCACTTTATCAAATATAAACTTTTTCAGAGAAAAATTAGACACAGAAATAATTATAAAAAATAACGAAGAACATTTTAACAAAACCAAACAAATAAATGAAATAATTGAATTTATAGAAAAATGACAATTCTAACCTTTAATAAATCGGAGATAGAAAAGAAAATTGGAAAGGTAACAAAAGAGTTAGAGCACAAAATAACAATGATGGGGACTCCAATTGAAGAGGTTACAAACTCAGAAGTTTCTGTAGAAATTTTTCCAAACAGGCCGGACCTTTTGTCCATGCAAAATTTTTGCAGAGCATTTAATCAATATAAAGGAAAAAGTGGAATTTCTGATTACAAAATAAATGAAGGTGAAAAGGACTATAAAGTAATCGTCGAAAAGTCAGTTAAAGGTGTCCGGCCTTTCACAGTTTGCTGCGTAGTCAGGGGATTAAATCTCGACGAAAAAAAAATAATCGAAATAATTGAGCTACAGGAAAAACTCCACAACTCGATTGGGAGAAAAAGAAAAAAAGTTGCAATAGGAATCTATCCTCTTGACAAAATAAAAATGCCGATTAGATTTATGAGCAAACATCCCGACGAAATAAAATTTATTCCATTAGAATCTTCTAAAGAAATGAACGGAAGGCAAATCATTAGAAACCATCCGGCAGGATTAGAATATGGAGAACTTCTAAAAGATCACACTGTTTATCCAATTTTCATAGACGCAGAAGACAAAATCCTGTCCATGCCACCAATAATTAATTCTCAGGACACCGGAAGAGTTTCAGCTAACACAAAAGATATTTTCATTGAATGCTCCGGCCACAGCCTCCATTACCTAAAAAAAACTTTAAACATCCTGGTTTCCACATTTTATGAAATGGGTGGAAAAATCTATTCAATGGAAATAAAAGATTCTCCGAAAAGTTTCAAATCACCGAATATGGCTTTCGAAGAATTAGAATTCAAGCTAAAAGATATTGAAAAAACTCTCGGCATAACCATCTCAAAAAAGGAGCTGAAAAAATATTTTGCAAAGATGGGTTTAGGCTTATTGGAAAAAAAAGACAAATTTTTCGCTCTGATTCCTCCAACAAGAACAGACATTCTGCACTGGATTGATTTATCCGAAGAAATTGCAATCGCATACGGTTACGAAAATTTTGAAGCAGAAATTCCGGAAATCTCGACGATTGGACAGGAAGCCATAGAAGAAAGAAGAAAAAGGGTAATCAGCGAGATTTTAGTCGGTCTTGGTTTATTGGAAGTAAATTCTGTGCATTTAACCACGAAAAAAGACATAAAAAAAATGTATTTCGATTATAGCAACTTTTTGGAAGTTGAAAATTCAAAAACAGAAAAAAACATATTAAGAATAGACCTGCTGACAAATCTTTTGGAAATATTATCAGAAAACTCAGACGCGTCCTATCCTCAAAAGCTTTTCGAGATTGGAAAAGTATTCTCAAAAGACGAAACTGAAAAATCCGAAACAGGAATTCTGGAAAAGGAAAATCTGTCCATCGCTTTAATTGATGAAGGGATTGGCTTTACAGATTTAAAACAAATTTTGGATTACTTATTCAAAATGCTGGGCTTAGAATATGAAATTGAAGACGCAGAAAACACTAATTATATCGCGGGTCGGGTCGGAAAAATTCTCGTAGACAAAAAGGAAATCGGCTTCATCGGAGAAATAGCCCCAAGAGTCCTAAGAAACTGGAAACTCAAGATGCCAACAGTCGCAATGGAAATTTGCCTGGATGAATTGCTAAAATGAATTGGTTATGCCTAATTCAGAATTCTGGCTGAAAGATAGGGGGTGGAAGGTTTAATTTATCTTGCAATAGGGATATCATTCATAGCAAAAATTGAGTTTAGCCTGAATTCTAAAGTTACAGGACATTTTTTCCCAGAAGCACAATCAGACCACTCCCGGCTCCCTTTAGCTTTTTCATATTCCCTTGATTCTTCTTCATAACCAAAGAATCTTTCTATTGCGTTAGGAACATATTCTACCCTCATAATAAATCTCACTTCTCCAGATCCTAATCCTTTTACTTCAATTTCTTTAGGTATGTATCTTGCCATACAATTAGTTATTAGCAACCTCTTTATAAATCTTTCACCCATTTACTACTTTGAAATTAATATAAATAACGCCCGAATTCTGAAAAAATAAGTACTAAAGGCAATTTATATAAAACATAATTTGTAATCTCGTCATAATAATCTAATTTAAGCGACTTACATAATCTGTTTAACAAATTACCAAATTAATAGTGAACCTCTCCGCAGCAAGCTGCGGAGCATCAGATAAAATTATATAATTTCAGTTGTTCTTTATTTCTTCCCTGATTACTTATGTACCTTCTTATTATTTCCGCATTAACACCTTCTCCGACGGTAGAAACAAATCCTCCATCACTCCAGAATTCTCCACCCCAGAGAGATTCTTTTATTTCTTTGTGAAACCCAAACATTTTAATCGCAGAAATACTTTTCACAATCTGGAAAATCCTCGCTGGCGAATAGGTTGTCGTCAAAGACTGAACCATAAAATGCACGTGATCCCCATCAAAGCCAATCGTTTCAAATTTAAGATGATACCTTTCCTCAATGCCCTTGCAAATTTCTTTGAGGCTATTTATATATTTCTCGTCGACAAAAATATCTTTTCTGTATTTCAAACAAAAAACAAAATGATACTTCAATCTAAAAACTTTATGCGAGGATCTTACTAAATCATCCATTTAAAAACAAAAACAAGACCTTTTAATAGTTTATTGGACTTTCATCCCCGCA
>Ga0210057_1002632_pt1 | contig 25506 bp, 26 predicted proteins | sample CryGeyCG2114_010_2_FD_183968 | JGI IMG/M metagenome (GOLD analysis project Ga0210057, IMG submission 183968) | Groundwater microbial communities from aquifer - Crystal Geyser CG10_big_fil_rev_8/21/14_0.10 (SPAdes) (version 2) | ecosystem: Environmental > Aquatic > Deep subsurface > Groundwater ...
TCTAAGATCGGAGAAGGGGGCAGAAACTTTGGAAACTATTTCTACTTTAATTTCCACTTGGAAAAAGCAAAATAAACCTCTGTTGGAAACAATGAAGAGTTATTTAGAATGAGGTGTTACCAGGTACGAAAATTCTATAGCTGGATATTATACGGAAACAGTAAAAAGATTGAAAAGTAATGAATTTGATACAATCAGCTCTTATAATGCACATATTAAATTAGCATTAGGAATATATCCAAACGTAAATCCAAAGAGAATTATTAAAATTAAATCAAAAGACACAGCATTAAAAGAATGCAATCGATATTTAAATAAAAATTATCCTCGTGCTAAACGTATTGAATGTAAGAGTACTGCTGCAGCCATGCAAGAAATAATGAGGACAAAATCAAGAACAACTGCTTCAATTGGAAGTGAGCATGGGATGAACCTTTATGGATTAAAAATTCTCAACTACGATATAGGTGATAAAAAAGAAAATTATACCACTTTTATTTTAATTAAACTCAAATAAATAATTTAAACTATCTTTAAATTATACCCAAAAGTATCTTTCAAAATTTGATCTAATTCAATTAATCTTCTTCTATTTCTACCAATCAATGCAGCTTTGCTCTGGCTTCCAGCAGTTAAAACTAAAAATCCTTCTTTCAATTCAATAGACTTAAATGTAATTGGAGCAACAACATCTGAAACAAACTTTTGAACATTTTCAATTCCAGTAGCTTCTTCTATAACTCTTATTCTTTTATCAATTTTATCTTGAATAGCATGAATATGTTCAGCATCAGGACCAATAGCTTTAGCCATAAATGCCCTAGGAACAGCAAATATCACCGCATTATTATAAACAAAACATTTTCTAGTTTTAACATGTGCAGTTCTATCTAATAGATTGATATACCTCATTGTTTGCATATTTATTATAGTCATTTTAAATATAAGAAATCCTATTTAATAACAAAAAAATCTCAAAAAATATATTACCACTTTCCATTTTATAATTAACACTCATCTATTTAGTTTATAAATATATCTCTTCCAAAGAATAAATTTATTTTTTCTTCACTTTCTTTTCTTTTTCAAGTTCTTTGTTTACCAAAGGACCAGTAACTTCAACTAACAATCCTGGAAGTCCAGTACCTACTGGAATCGCTTGATTTAATAAAATATTTTCAATCACAGACTTAAGTTCATCTCTACCACCCTGTATTGTAGCATTTACGAATTGCTTATCAGGTGTTTCGAATGTAGCCCTAGCAAGAATACTTGCTTTTTGAGAAATTATTCCCATTCTTGTAACTCCCTTTACAACTCCAGATGAAGTCATAGCGTCGGCAATTAACTTTAAGTGTCTAATATTAATATCCAATGCCTGTGATTCAATAACTTTCTTTATTTCATTCACAATAGTTTGTCTAGCGGCTTCAATTCCAAGAACATTAGCAGTATCATGTAAATCATTTGAAGTAACTCTATCTCCATCAATAGCTTTGAACTCTAATACTTCCTTTAAATTAGAACCTGCAGTTAATATAACATAATCTTTTCCTCTCATTGTAACAACTACTTGTGGAATTCCCTTCAAACCCGAAATTATTGTGCTCTTTAGTTTTTCTTTCAACTTATACATCTCTCTAAATCCTAATTCTGAAACACTAATGCTGATTTTCAAATCATTTCCTTTAACATTAAATCCTTTTTCTTGCAATCTTTCAACAATCTTTTGAGCACCAACATGAACTGTCTTCAAAGCTTTTGAATCTAATAATATTTCAATCTTCTTACTTGCAAAATCAATCTTAATTTCAGAAGTTATTTCCTTAAGCTTAACTTCCTTAATCTTTTCAGCAAGAGTCTTTGCATCTTTTTCATTGTTAAATTCTTTTTTAAGATATAATTCCATTAATGGAGTAGATGGTTGCTTTCTAGCATCTAAAATTTCAATTAGTCTTGGTAGACCCAATGTAATCTGCATCTGTGCAACTCCTGCATGATGGAATACATTCAAAACCATCTGAGTAGATGCTTCTCCAAAGCTTTGAGCAGTAATAACTCCAATAGCTTCTCCAGGTACGACTTTATCATCCTTCAAATGTATTTTAGCAACATCTTTTCCATCGTCACCGTATATAAATTGAATGATATTTTCAGAAGCATCTCTTACAGTTCCATCATATTCTACTTTAAGATCTTGTAATGCACTTACTAATCTTCTATACAAATATCCAGATTTAGGAGTTCTTAATGCAGTATCCATCAAGCTATCTCTTCCAGCAATTGCTCCAAAGAAGAATTCACTTGGTTTTAATCCTTTCAAAAATGATGACTTGATAAATCCTCTAGATTCAGGTGTCAAATCTCCTTTTCTAAAGAAGGATAATGTTCTATCCTGATATCCAAAACTAATACGCTTATTCCACAAAGACTGTTGACCTACACAACAAGCAATCTGAGTAACATTCAACATACTACCTCCTGCTCCTGGAGTAATCATCTGATTAATATTTGCATCAGCAGGGAAGTTAGCCTTTACTACTGAACCAATTTGAGTACGAACTTCATTTAACACTTGAGATATCTTTGTTTCTCTAGATTCTTCAAGATTTTTTCCAGATAATGCTTGTAAAGTTCCATCATTATATGAATCAATAATTTCCTGAGTCTTCTTCTCAGCATCATTAACAATTTCTTCAGTCATCTTCTTTACTTTATCAGATACATTCAAGTCTTGAACAGACAAAGTAAATCCTTTCTTAGAAAGATAAAGAGCTCCAATAATAAATGCCTTATTTATAGAATCTACTGCACTCTCACGACCAAATTCTTCATCTATTTCTTTAATTAATATACCATCTTCAATGCCAAATGAATTATTACTTACAATATCTCCACTCATTTTTATCTTAGAACCACGAGGAATTACTTGAGAAAATACATCTCTTCCAGCAATCTTCTTAGTCTTAATTGAATTAATTATATTTCCAGCAAATAACAATTGATTAGCATCATATTTATCGATAGACTCTTTTCCTAAAATATATGCTCCAGTAATTGAGTCTGCAATAGTCCCCACAAGATTCATATTATTCTTAGAAGAAATAATATTGTTGTTAACATTTAACAATACTTGAGCTTCAGCTCTAGCTTCTTCAGTCTGTGGACTATGGATATTCATTTCATCTCCATCGAAGTCAGCGTTATATGGAGCAGCTGCCGCAGGGTGAAGTCTAAATGTTCTATTCGGCAAAACTCTAACATAGTGAGCCATCAAGCTTTGCTTGTGCAATGAAGGGTGTCTATTAAACAGAACAATATCTCCATCTCTCAAATGTCTATCAATCTTATATCCTGGTTGAATTTCAGCACATAATTCTTCAGTTAATTCTTCAGTTATCCTTTTTCTCTTACCATCAGTTCTAACAACATAATTTGCTCCAGGATAAGTCTTTCCTTGCTTAATTAATTTCTTCATTTCTTCAATATTCAAAGTTGTAACAGTTTCAGGAACAGTAATAATTCTAGCAATTTCAAATGGAACTCCAACTTCATTTATTTTTATGAATGGATCAGGAGAAACGACAGTTCTTCCAGAATAGTTAACTCTCTTTCCAGCCAAGTTATGTCTAATTCTTCCTTCTTTTCCTTTAATTCTTTCAGTAATTGTTTTCAAAGGTTGTCCAGATCTATGTCTTGCAGGTGGAATTCTAGAAACATTATTATCAAAGAAAGTTGTAACATGATATTGTAATAAATCCCAAAGGTCTTCTACGATAACTTCTGGAGCTCCAGCATTAAGGTTTTCCCATAATCTTTGGTTAGCTCTAATAATATCCGATAACTTATGAGTTAAATCATCTTCACTTCTTTCTCCACTATCTAATGTAATCGAAGGTCTTACAGTTACAGAAGGAACTAACAATAAAGAGATTACTGCCCATTCAGGTCTACAAGTTCTAGGATTAATTCCTATCTTCATCAATTCTTCATCTTTAATATTAACTAATCTTTCTCTAACTTCAATTGAACTTAATCTCTTCTTTCCAATCATAAAGGTGCTTGGTTTTTCCAATTTAACTTTTTCAAGAGTTTCACTACAATGAGGACATTTCTTAACATCTCTAGCTTTCTTAGCTCTAGCACTAGGAGCTAATTCTTTTTGCTTCTCATCAGTCAAAGTTAATTTACCACAATGGACACAGAAACTTCTCAAACATAACTCAATCAATGGAATATATTTAATATGGAAAATAGGTCTAGCCAATTCAATACTTCCAGGATGTCCTAAACATTCTTTAAATCTTTGTCCACAAGTTCTACATCTAACTCCTGGATCGATTGCACCTAATCTTAAGTCCATTAATCCCCCATCAACTGGGAATCCATCTATATCATAAAGTTCAGGAGTTACAATCTTAGCCGAGCTAAGATTCTTAATCATTTCAGGACTAAGAAGTCTGAACTTCAATGCGCTTACTTGTTTTCTAAAGTGTAGGTCTTTCATTTTTCGTATTTATTTTTCAACTCAAAGGTTGTATGAATGCCAAGTCCTAATAACTCGTCATACAATAACTTGAATGCATATGACATTTCGATAGCGTCGGCTTCGATACTATTACAGATTGGGCAAACAATCTTTCCTCGGATATTATCTTCATAAGCCATACTACCACATTGTTTACATATATGTATTGTAGTCTTATCTGAATCGTATCTTTCCTTTAATAATAATGCTGCTCCATGTCCTGCAAGTGCTTGTTGCTCCATTTCTCCTAACCTCAAAGCTCCTCCTCTTGCTCTTCCCTCAATTGGCTGTCTTGTCAACAGCGCAACTTTTCCAGAAGCTCTGGCATGAATTCTATTCTTAACCATATACTTCAACTTCAAATAATACATATTACCGATATAAATCTTTATGTCCATCTTTTTTCCAGTAATTCCATTATACATTGTTTCTTTTCCATCGGATCTAAAGCCCATCTCTTGCAATTGTGATTCCAATTGCTCAATATTTTGTCCAGAGAATGAAGTTCCATCAACAATCTTTCCACTTATTGCTCCAACTTTTCCAGCAAGAATTTCTAATAAATAACCAACAGTCATACGACTAGGAATACCATGAGGGTTAAACATTAGATCAGGTTTTACTCCTCTAGATGTAAATGGAATATCTTGTTCATCTGCAATCAAACCTACAACTCCTTTCTGTCCGTGAGGTGTTGAAAACTTATCTCCAGGTTCAGGCAATCTCAAATCTCTTGTTCTAACTTGCGCAATCTTATTACCCTCTTGATCTGCAGTAATAAATACCGCATCGACAGTTCCTCTTTCTTCTTGTCTAATTGCTGAACTAGCTTCTTTCTTAGATTGAATACTAATATCTTTTGCTTCACTCAAAAATTTAGGAGGAGTAGTTTTACCAATGACAACTTCGCCTTCCTTCATATCTGCTTCAGGGAATGCAATACCATCATCTTCAAGAAATCTATAAGCTTGCTCAGTTCTATATCCTGAAACATCTTTATCTGGAACAACAATTTCATCAGAAAGTCCACCAGCATATCTTAATTCAGTAGATGAATATGGTCTGAAATATGTACTTCTTCCCATTCCTCTATCAACACTAGCTTTATTCAATACAACTGCGTCCTCCATATTATATCCTTCAAACGGCATTATTGCAACAACAACATTCTGTCCAGCAGGATAAACTTCCAAAGTATCATATACAAAACTTCTAACTATTGGTTTTTGAGGATAGTGCAATATAGAAACATCAGTATCTAATCTAACCAAATAATTAGCTACATAAATTCCCAAACTCTGTTTCAAAGTCTTACTTCCTCTGTTAAGTCTAGATGACTGGTCATGGTTGCCGAATGGAACCAAACTAGTAATCAATCCAAACAAATCAATAAGATGAATTTCTAAATGAGTATGTGTTTCACTTAATTCTTTAGGAGTAAGAGCAACCAAAACATTTTCTTCTTCAGCAGCGTCAATATATTCTATAACCCCTTCATTAATCAAATCTTCCCATTTAATCTTATCACTTTCTAAAAGAACAAGATGTTCATCCTTAAATTTACTAACTCCTCTATCTGCAATTATTAATGGTCTCAAAACTCTTCCAGGTTCACTCGATATAAATATATAATCTACACTAGTATCATGTCTTACGCTTAATTCTCTTGGAAGTTCACCTGCTCTTCTTAAGGATCTTATCTTATGAGTAAAATCTTTTGCATCAGCAACATATCCCAAAAATCTTCCATTGAAAAATACATCTGATCCAGATTGCTGTCCAACACCACTATCCTTAAACTTCTTCATAATAACTGCTTCATCGATAACAATTGGAGTAGAAACTTTAGCTAAAATAGACAAGTGTTTTCTTAATCCAATTTCTTGTCCTTCTGGAGTTTCTGTAGGACAAAATCTACCATAGTGAGTTGGATGTAAAGTTCTAGCCATAAAGTTTTCTTGTTCTCCAGGAAGCATACTCGATACTCTCTGCAATTGTGAAAGCATAGCCAAATAATTGTTCTTATCCATATTTTGTGTAACTCCAGATCTTTCTCCAATCCAACTTCCAGTAGCGATAGCACTTTCAACTCTATGAGTAAATAATGTAGATTTAGCAATAGTCTTCAAAGAATAAAACTTCTTTCTCTTAGCAACTTTTTGCAAAGAATACTGAATATCTCTTACAAGAATTCCAATATTAACTCTAAATAAGTCAGACATCAAATCTCCAGACAACTTAACTCTCTTGTTTGCATAATGGTCTTTATCAGTTCTTAATTTAGGGTTTTCTTTTGCAGACATATATAAGTTAACAAGTCTACACAATGTCAATGCTTTTTCAGTTCTAGACCCTTTTTCAGTTCCAATATGTGGAAGTAAAGATGAATCAATTCTATTTTTTATTCTATCCAAAATTTCTTTTTTAGTTCCTTGAACTCCTGCTTTTTCAGCTAGAAATAATAACGCATCTTCAGCATTTTGAATTTGAGCATATTCATACAAATTAACAATTAACAAATCATTTTCATTGCCAATCTCTTTAGCAATTTCTTCTTCCTTTGTCATTCCTAATGCCTTCAGCAAAGGAATCAATGGAATATTTTTTAATCTACTAAAACTAGCTTCCAAAACTCCCTCTCCAGTCTCAGAAATAACTGTAGGAATTCTATAAGCTCCTCTTTGTGAAAATAATCTTACGGTCAAACCTAATCTCCCATCTTCAATAAATGGTTGGTTTGCAGCTAAGTCCTCACTCATAACCATTACTCTTTCATTACCATTAACAATAAAATAACCTCCAGGATCTAAAGCATCCATATAATTTTCTCTTAATTGTTCTCTGTTCATTCCACTAGTTGTACAAACTGCACTTCTAACCATAATTGGAATTCTTCCAATTTCAACTTCAGAACTATCAGTTTGACCTTCATACTTAATCATAATTTCTACAAAAACAGGTGCGGAATAAGTTAAATTTCTTAATCTTGCAATAGATGGAGTTATAATGCTGCTACTTCCATCAGCTTCAATAATATTAGGCTTCTCTATTCTAACTTTTCCAAGTTTTATTTCAACTTCTTCAGAATTAATATTTTCATTTATTTCTTTAATAATCTGAGGGATTTTATTATTAACAAAATCATTGAATGAAATAATGTTCGACTCAACTAACGAATGTTGTTCTAAATATTTTTTGATAAGCAAATTACCTTGATTCATCATCATGCTACAACACGGAAATAAACGTTAACTTCCTCATCCTCCTTTCGCTCTATTTTAACAACATCTCCAACAGCAGAACCTTCTGGTAATGCTGGATCGGTATGTTTTACCTTCGGTAATTGTGCAATAGAAATATTATATTTTTCAAAAAGTAATTTTACCTCCTCTGGTTTCAATTTCGTGTGTTTTGGCTGTAGTATGTGCATATGAATAAATTATAAAAGGTTAGTATCAAATACAAAAATGGCTTTTTAAACCTTTCTAAAGAACACTTTTAGATAGTAACATCTGAAAAAAACACTTTTTCAATACAATTAAGCATATACTTCTACTAGTCTAAGAAGTATATAAATATTACTTTAATTTTCTTTTCAGCACATAAGCAACATTGACAATTTGATCCTCATTTTCAAAGAAGCAATCAATCTTTTTATCTTTAACTTCATAAATCACAACCTCAGAATTTTCATGAATATTTATTTTTTCTCCAATAGATAAAGGAATTCCTCCCTGTAGAGACTCAAAATTTTTATTTTCTTCTCCATCAATTACTATTTTAGTATTCTTCTTTATCATTTAAAAATAAATGGCCTCGAGGGGATTTGAACCCCCGACACCTGGCTTAAAAGGCCAGTGCTCTAACCAGGCTGAGCTACGAAGCCATCACAAAATCAGTAAATGACGTTATTTAAAAGTTCTGTCGGGACATTTATTAAGATAAATTAAATCATTTAACAGAATTAAAATAAATCTTTAACTCTTGAAAGAATTTGTTCTTTTGATATTGCCCCAGTAACCTTGTCAACTACCTCGCCATTTTTAATAAAGACAATTGTAGGAATACTCATTACTCCAAATCTTTCAGCAAGTTCTTGTTCTCCATCGACATCTACTTTCGCAAAATTAACTTTTCCCTTTAATTCGGAAGCTGCTTCATCAAATCTAGGGGCCATTATTTTACAAGGCCCGCACCAATCAGCATAAAAATCAATTACTGAATTACCTTTGGAAACGAAACCATCAAAATCGTCTACACCCAAATGTTTAATATTTTCACTCATATCTTATTAATAAATTTCTTATTAATAAACTTTTGGTTAACAGAGTTAAATGTAAGCCTTGTAATACTCTTCTAAATATTTTAATGCGCTTTCTTTAACGTCAAATTCAATTTTTAAATTTTTAATTTGCCATTTAGGGAGGAGCCTAACAATAACTTGCTAAATTTTAGATAAAGTATAATTCCACTTTGAATTTATCTTATGTTCTTCAAGATTAATTTTTTTAAACTCTTCTTCTAAAACTTCTATTCTAAATAAATTTCTTTCTTCTCGTCTTTTGCTAAATTTTTATTCAGATTAATTCCTTCAATTTTCAAATTATTTTCTTCCAAGGTAATAATCGAAATGGAGCAATTATTAATTACCAAAGACTCCCAAATATTTTCCTTGCTTTTTAACACTTTATTCAGATAATACCTGTTCAACTCAATAAGTGCAGATTCGTAAATCCCCCGACCACCCGCCCCTAAAATGGAGAGAGTGCCGTTAAATAATTAAAAGAAAATATCGTGTAGTATCCCGTTAATATTTCCTATCGATATTTTATTTCGATTTTTCATCTTTTAAGTTTCCTTACAAATGCTTGTGATGGGGTTTCAAGTTTATCAAAGTTTAAAGCCTTATGTGGCTTTAAATCATTGTACCAAAACAAAAATTCTTCTACTGAATTGTAAGCTTCTCGATTATTATCATATGTCTGAAACCATCTTTCTATTTTCCCATTGCTTCTTGGATGTCTAACTTTACATAGAATTGGTTTGATTTCTTTAGAAATCAAATAAGCTTTAAACCTTGATTTAGCATCGACAAAATTACTTGTAAATGTTGAACCATGATCACTTATACATTGTTTTATCTGACCATGCTTTAATGCTATTTCCATTCCAATAATTGAGTTATCTGTTGACTCATTTTTAGATTCAACAAGTGCAAGCATTTTTCTGCTTGCATCATCTACTACGCCAAATACCCAAATACCTTTGAAATAATGCCAATCAATATGGACTGCAGTTAGAGAATGTCTTCTTTCATATCTCTTCCATTTCTTCTTTCTAATATCTTTAAATCTCTTTATCTTGGCATACCCAAGATAAATTAATATCTTATGGATTCTGTTGTGTCCAATGTGCCTTTGGTAGTCTCTATCAATCAACCTTTCCAGAGTGTCAGCGGACACTCTATATTTTTTATAAGATTCATTTACTAATTTTATTTCCCATTCTTCGAAGCTTTTACGAGGACGTCCAGCATATTTTCCAACTTGTGGAATTTCTCCAGATTTATCAAATGCATCCTTCACTTGATAGATTCTTCTTACGCTTACATCAGCAACCTTTCTTGCTTGATAAACTGTTTTGCCATCAGCAAGCTTGTTCAAAGTTCTAACTAGCTTGGCTTGTGTCAATTTCATAGGTTCAATTATCTTGTCCTTATGAAATAGTTTCGGGATAGAACACCTAACCAACCAAACGAAAACTTTATAAGTCAGTCCTATTTAATATGTTTATAATGGTTAAAAGAAAAGAAAAAGATAAATTTGGTTTAATTTCTTTAATACTGGGGATAGTTTCAGTATTATTTATGGTTATTGGATTTGCTATTTCATTTGTAGGATTTTTTGGGTTTATCTTAATGATTCTCACATTCATTTTTTCAGGTGTTCAGTTAAAGAAAAATAAAAATAATCTTGCAGTTGCAGGATTAATTCTTGCGTTTGTTGCATTAGGATTTTTTCTTTTAGATGTTGCATTAGGATTTTTTTATATTTGATAGAAATGAAAGCATAATAAGATGAGTATCTTAGTAACTTCCAAGAAATTTTCAAATTGTGATAAAGAACTTGCTTTCAAAGATATAGAAGAAGTCCATAAAATTCGAGGAAGAATTTTACACTTTTCATCAATTTTGGAAGCAATTTTGAAAGATTTGGTTACAAAGAAGATTTAGAATATTCATAAAAATATTTTGAAAAATAAAAAAGGAAATATCAAAAGTTTTGGCAAATTAGATTTAAATGACAGGATTAAATTGTTTTTAGAATTTCTTAACAATCAATTCAAATTTTCTAAAGATAAGAAATTTAATAAATTAAAATCTAATTTGAATGTTTTACGCCAAAATTATAGAAATCCTTAGGCACATGGGTTTGTTTATTACCAAAGATATGAGAAAGATAAAAAGGATTCCGAATATAAACCGCTTAATTTCATTAGGAATAATCAAAAAAGAACTCCAATTCATTTCAAATCAAAACATTTTGATGTAGCAAATAAAATTTTTCCAGAAGTTTTCAAATGGATTGAAGACAATGGTTTTTTAAAAATAAAATATTATAGTTTAGAATTAAGATAACAGCCCCCAACTCTAAAAACAAAAATACAACGGCACTCTCTCTAATAAAAAAGGACTGCGTCCCGCCATCCACAAATCTGCACTTACTCTTCGGAATTTTTTTGCTACGCAAAAAACCACTTGCAGTTATTCCTCGTTGCTCCAAGTATTCGCAAGAGTTGAACAGCAGATTAAAACTCCGCTCCGTTGCACCCCGCTACGCCCTTCATTTCATTCAGGGGAAATTTTTTACTTCGTAAAAAACTCTCGAGTGCTTCGCCTCGTGCCTTTCGGGTCTCTTAATCCCGATGTTATTTCTAATTTAATTTAGTGCTTACATCTAGAAAATTACTTAAATCCCTAATCGTTTGCGTAATTATGAAACTTATTGACACTAAAGAATACAAAGGATTTAAGACAGAATTTTTTCTCTTACCAAAAACCAAGAAATTTTTGCTCGAACAAGGAGTTAATATAGAAGATTATTTAATGGACAATTTTCATAGGTATGAACATATAATGTTTGATTTACTCGATCCAAATTTAGATGAAAATTGGTCAGAAAAAAAGGAAACTCGCAAAAATTTCAAAGTTGTTCTCTATGGAATAATCAAAAGATGGATCGACAAAGAACCAGAAGGTTTTATTGAAGATTTTGAATTTGATAAAGAAAAAGTGTTTAACGATAGCCATATGTCAATCCATCCAGAAAACAAAAGTCCTTTCGCTATCAGAGAAAAAATTCTTATTGATTAGAACGCACCAAATTAAACTCTGCGGTTTTTTCTGCTGAAAAAATCCTCTGGAACGGGTTGCCCCCTTTCATAAACTCGCCCAGACATAACAGCGATTATCTGGGATTTTCTTGCAGAAAATTTCCCCAAATTCGGTTTTGTGGGTTGCCTCAAAACCGAACTTCTCTTAATCGTGATGTTTACTCACCACAACCACTTCTACTAACATGATTACAACTTGTACATACAATAGCACAATTTCCAATTCTCTTAGCGGGACCACCACACTGAGGACAAACTAATCCTTCATGTCCGAAATCCTTACTTTTTTCACCATTCTCTTCGGTAAATTCGGCAATAGATTGTTGTGCCTCACTCGGCTTTTCAAGAATAGGAACTTCAATAAGCATTTTGGAGTTACCTTCTCCAAAGTTATTTAACATATATTGTGCAACATAATCCACAATCGATGAAGCAGTTCTAATTATAATCCCTCTCTTATCCAACTCACCACCTAATTCATTTTTAACAAATCCAGATGGTTCAAACTTCTGATGTCTAAATTTCTTAAACAATACTTCAATCGGAACTCCATATTGCAAATTAACGGATACTGAACTTGCCCAAGCGTCAACTAATCCATTGATAGTGCTTCCAACTTTACTCATTGTTAAGAATAATTCTCCAGGCTTTCCATCATCGTAAAATCCTACCGTCAAATATCCTTCATGACCTGCAAACTCAAATTTATGAGTTAATGATCTTCTAGTCTGAGGCAATTTTCTTCTCTCACCAAGCAATTGAACTTTAACATCTGATTTTTTAACTCTTTCACCATCAGTCTTCTGAGTATTCAAAGGCTGACTTCTCTTACTATTCTCTCTATAAATTGCAACTGCTTTCAATCCCTGCTCCCATGCAAACATATATGCTTTAGCAATTTCTTCAACAGTTGTTTTTTCAGGCATATTAACAGTCTTACTAATTGCTCCAGACAAAAATGGTTGAGTAACCCCCATCATTTTTATATGGCCTTTCCAATGTATAGATCTAGAACCTTTAGCAGGTTTGAATGCACAATCAAATATCGATAAATGATCTTCAGATATATGAGGTGCACCTTCAATAGTATCATTTTCATTAATATAATCTATGACTTCTTTAATATCCGAATTTTCATATCCTAAATTCTTTAATGCCAAAGAAACGCTTCTATTAACAATCTTTAACATGCCTCCTCCAGCAAGAACTTTATATTTAACCAATGCAATATCTGGTTCTATTCCTGTAGTGTCACAATCCATCATAAAGGCAATCGTTCCAGTAGGAGCGAGAACTGTTGTTTGAGAATTTCTGTATCCAAACTTTTCTCCTAATACTATTGCATCATTCCAAGAATCCCATGCTTCATTAGCCAAATACCTTAAATCCGAAGGCATCATTTCAACATCAATTTTCTTAACATTATTCTGATGTTTCTTCATAACTTCAATCATAGATTCTCTATTTTCATTAAATCTTGGAAATGCTCCAACTAAGCTAGCAATTTCTGCAGATGTCTTATAAGATTCCCCGCACATAATTGCAGTTATTGCAGCCGCAACTGCTCTTCCTGAATCAGAATCATAAGGCAATCCAATACTCATTAATAAAGCTCCGAGGTTTGCATATCCTAATCCTAAAGGTCTAAAATCTCTAGAATTTCTAGCAATTTTATTTCCAGGATAACTACTTCCATCCACTGCCAAATCCATTGCAATAATAAAGTTTCTAATAACTTTCTTAAATTTCTCAACATCAAACAATCCATCCTCAGTTCTAAATTTCATCAAATTAATCGAAGCCAAATTACATGCAGAATCATCCAAAAACATATATTCTGAGCAAGGATTACTCGCATTTATTCTTCCAGAATTTTTACAGGTATGATATTCATTAATAACCGTATCAAATTGAACTCCTGGATCTCCACATAACCACGTTCCTTCAGCAATCTTATTCAAAATATCTTTTGCCTTATATGTTTCCACAACTTCTCCAGTAGTCACAGCCTTAGTATTCCAGTCTTTATCTTCCTTAGCAGAATTCATAAAATCATCATTTACTCTTACAGACATATTACAATTTTGGAAACAAACTGTGTTGTACGCTTCACCATTCATTCCACCATCATATCCTTGTTCAATTAAAGCCCAAGCTTTCTTTTCTTCTTTCTGTTTAGCTTCAATAAAATCAACAACATCAGGATGCTCAACATTTAGTATTTCCATCTTAGCAGCTCTCCTAGTTTTACCTCCTGACTTAATGATTCCAGCATAAGCATCATAACCTTTCATAAAACTCAAAGGTCCAGAAGCCCTGCCTCCTCCAGTAATTCTCTCTCTAGAACTTCTCAATGGAGACCTATTTGTTCCAGTTCCAGAACCTGCCTTAAACAAAATAGCTTCTGCAGTTTGAACTTCTAATATTGAGTCCATATTATCTTCTATGCTTTGAATAAAACAAGCAGAACATTGAGGTCTATCTTCACGCTTCATCGCAGGAACAATAGAATCAGTTTCAGAAACCCACTTAAATGCAGAAACTCCTCCAGCCTGATTATTATATTCCTGTATTCCCACATTAAACCAAACAGGAGAATTAAATACTGCCAATTGATTTAGACAAATAGCCGCGAGCTCATCTCTTAAAATATTACTTTGCTCTTCATTAAAATATCCTTGTTTCAAAGATTGTCTTCCAAAAAATCTAGAAACTCTTCCAACAATCATCTCAGCAGAATTTTCCCTCTCATTCTTAACTTGATCACCCCAGAAATATTTACTAGCCACAACCTTAACAGCTAATTGACTCCAAAAATCAGGCCTCCTAACATTAGGTTGAACAAAAATAACTTTTCCTCTATCATCAGTAACTTTAACTTCCTCAGATAACCATCTTATGGGATTACCATAAATATCAAATTCAAATGGACTCTTACCTTCATAACTAAAAAATCTAGAAAGCTTCATCTTTCCTTGAGCCAATTCTTGAATCATTTCAGGAGTCATTTGTTAACCAACTCCTTTATTTCTTTTTTAAAATCCGAAATATCTGTAAAATCCCTATAAACCGATGCAAATCTTATATATGCAACTTTATCTAATTTTTTTAATCCAGAAGAAATTAATTCACCTATATGCACTGATGTAACTTCACTTCCCTTTTTCCTCAATTTTTCCTCAATTTGGTTTATCATTTGTTCTATCCTCTCATTTGAAACTGGTCTTTTTTCACAAGCCCTGAGTACTCCTCCCCTCAACTTGTCCCTATCAAAGCTCTCTCTTCGACCATCTTTTTTTATTACCCTTAAGGGTGACTGTTCAAGAGTTTCATGTGTATTGAATCTTTTTTCACACTTCAAACACTCTCTCCTTCGTTTAGTTATTCCTCCAACATCTCTCTTATCTGCAACCTTGGTTTCAGTATGAAGACAATACGGGCATAACATTCTCACTCTTTTCAACACAATATATTGTGTTATTCACATAAAACAACACAACCAATTGTATTTACAATTTGAATAAATCAAAAGCATATATAAAGATATCTGTGATATTTTTTTTATCGAAGATAAAAATCAAAAATCAAAAATTCTTATTTTAATAGTAGTAAAACCCATTCCTACATTAATGTGACAACTTAATAACCTCAACATAAATTTATAAACAATTTATACATTAATAACATATGAGTTACGCTTATTTATCTTCACTTGCATCAGAAGCAGGAATTCCAATAGCATTATTAGTCTTTGTTATCGTTTGGAATTTAATTTGGAAAGGCTTTGCTTGGTGGAAATCAGCAAGAAATAATCATCCAGTCTGGTTCATAGCATTCATATTAATTCAAACAATGGGAATTTTAGAAATACTTTATATATTCTTATTTTCAAAGATAGATCTAAACAAGAAACCAACATCTATTAAATTAAAAAAGAAACGAAAATAATTAGTCACAATCACTTAATATACTAAGATGCCTATCAGCAGTCATATAATCCTTTGGAAAAGATACTATTTCTCTTATTTCATCGAATGAAGGAGTTCTCCAACTCATTTTTTCATAAAAATGTCTTATATAAGCCATTTGTTCCTTAGGAGTTCTAATTAAACTCTCTTGATAAGAAAATAAAGCATCTCTTAAGGTGCCCACAAATATATTTCTCTGTTCTGCTCTAAATTTATCTAACTCACTTGAATCACTAGGATCTCTTAACAAATTAATCAAATTTTCTAAACTTCTAGAATATAATGATTGACAATCTTCAGAATCTATAAGATAAAGTTCACCATTATAAAAAACTTTATCATCAAAATCCTCAAATCCATGTTTTCTATATCCTGCCAAACACATAGACGCCAACATATGAGCATCTTGTTCAATTAATGTTTCTCTTTCTTTATCTATGACTTCAAGAGGAGAAACTCCTCTAATTCCTTCAAAAAATGCAAATTGCTCAGTTATTGAATCATAATATCCAATCGTTCTAGGCACTTTAACTCCTTCAGCAGATAAAGATTCATTAATATTGATTTCACTTAAAGCACTCGTTACTTGTATATCTGAAACACTCGTGAGGCGATGTTGAGGTTTAGCATAACTATGATAAAAATAAAATCTTAAACCTGAAGATTTAGCATAAACTTCTTCAATTCCATCAATTCCTAAATTAAATCTAAAAATGGGTCTTTTACCATAAGAATCGCGTCCTAAGAAGTTTTTTTTCTTAATTTTCTCACCACATCTTTCAAAATTTTCAGGCATTAATGCTTCGCAACTAATATTAGGAAATTGCTCATTCACTAACACTTTAGCTAAAGAATTAACCTTATAATGAATCCACTTAAATTCTCTATCTTGATAATGTTGCCTATACTCTTTAGGAATAAGTTCTCGTTTCCATAGTCCTTTAGATTCATTAATTTCTCCTTGATATAAAAATAAATCTTCTGAAATATTTCTAAAATCTTTACTTCTCTCAGGAGGTTGTTTAAATACTTCACAGCCAAAAAATCCGTTTTCTTTCAACATTCCACTAATATCGCTTAATTCTCCTAACCACCTTTGACCATTTATTCTAGCTTTAAATATAAAGCCATCATCTATATTTCTTTCTATAAATTGAAGAAGATTCTCTCTAGCAGGAAGGCATTTCTTTCTAAAATTAATTTTTTTATTCATATTACTATTCAGAATTAGATATCTGAGGCATCATCACTCATTAAATACAAAAAATAAACATTTATAACCTTTTCTAGCTTCAAGGTACGAATTCAATAGAGTCATATTTCTCTATTTTTAGAAATTCTTTTCTTTATTTTTTCAACAAATTTTTTAACCAGTACTAACTCTTTCAAAATAGAAAAAAGTTCCTTTTCATCAATATCTTCATAAAAATGGGCTAAAATATTTCGTTTAATTACTAATTTATTAAGATCTTCAGCTTCACTTTTATTCATTAATCCTGCTTTTGCGAGAAGAGGCATAATGTCTTGGTATGCATTAGGTGCACCGAGTCTTTCAGCAGAAATAATTTCTCCTCCCAGATCAATGATACGATTAAAAATAGCAAAAACAATCATTGAAGAAGCATGGTAATTCTTACTATCTTCTAAATCTTTAGTAAAATTGATGTTATATCCTTCAATTTCTTTTAAATATCTTTCAATATCAGATACAATCTTTCCTATCCTCTCAATATCATACATTTAGCAACCTCTTATAAAAACAATTTATAAAAGGGGCAAAATCCCAATATTTCTTAAACACGTTCCATTTTATTTTATCAATTTTTTTTAAATCTCTGCAAAACAACAATTTTCCTTCTTTAAATATTCTAAATTGTATAATTAAAGGCATTCTAGAAAAAACAGAAACATCGAATTTATCATCCCCATATCCAATTATTTTCATCTCATTTCTCTCACTAGAATCTGTCAATATAACACTTACATCGACATCTGAATCAATTCTCGCTAAACCATTTATTTGACTTCCAAATAAATAAACTGCTTCAACAAAAGGCAAATTAGATATCTTAGCAACAAGAATATCCAGTTTTTTTACATCATTTTCATCCATGTTAATACTATCCATCACGAACTTAAAAACCTTCCTCAGCAACATTTATATCCTTCAATAACTTTAATTCTTTATGCAAAACAAATTTAAAAGACACGATTTCGTAACTCTATTAAGATCTCCTGATCCAGAATATGTAGAGTATCACAATGAGGCAGAAGACCAAGATGAACATCCCGAAGAAAAAATTCCAATTATCAAAGGAATGAAAGGTAAAGTAAATCTTATTCTAAAAAATGGTCAATATCATGTAGAAATACTTGATAAAAAAGGAAAAACTCTTGCATATGCTCCATTTCACGAAGAAGATTTAGAATCCAATTAATTACTTCTTAGGTTCTTGATGTTTCTTTAATATTCTCTTTCTTCTAGATTTTCTAACTGTTTTCCTCATAATATCTAGAAATTATCTTATCTTTTAAATCTGCCGATTAGATATTCTTTTGTTTCTAGACATAATATTTGGAGCACTTTTTCCATTAATAACTTCAGAAACAAATTCTAAATAATCTCTATAAATAAAATCACCATTAAATCTCAATATAGCAAATGGAGTGCTTTGTGAATCAGTACACGAATATCTGCAATAACTCAATTCTCTTCTTTTAGATTCAATTATCATCTCTCCAAGAATTATTTCTTTTTAAAAATAATTATCCTAAAGAACTATTAATAATCTTCAAAACAAAATCAATTTCTTTTTTACCAATCTTCTCATTTAATCCAAATCTTAAAGTTCCATTAATCTCTTTTTCATTCAATCCCATCATCTTTAGAATTCTACTCTCTTTTACACCTACTTCAGAACAAGCACTTCTAGTAGAACACATAATTCCTTTCTGCGATAAATTTACAACTAACATTTCAGCATCTTTTCCAGAAAAAGAAACATTAACATTTCCCTTTAGTCTTCTTTCTTTATTCCCATTTATTTTCCCACCTAAATTTTCCAAACCTCTAATAAAATAATCTCTCATTTTTCCAACTTTATCCCACTTAACTTTCTTTACAATCTCTAAAGCTTTAGAAAATCCAATTATTCCTAAAACATTTTCTGTTCCCCCTCTTAATCCTCTTTCTTGCCCACCTCCATAAATTAAGGGCTCAACTTTTACACCCTCCCTAATATAAAGAAATCCTATTCCCTTAGGAGCCCCAATCTTATGTCCTGAAGTAGAAAGTAAATCGATTCCAAAAGTTTTAACATCTATTTTTTCTTTTCCAAAACTTTGAACAGCATCAGTATGAAATAAGACTCCTCTTTTTCTACAAATGCTGCCGATTTTTCCAATATCTTGTAAAACTCCTAATTCATTATGCCCATGAATTATAGAAACAACTAAAGTGTTAGAATTAATCTCTTTTTCTAACTTAACCAAATCTAACATTCCAGAATTATCTACTGGAATTTCAACAATTTCATATCCTCTATTCTTTAATACTTTACAACTCTCATAAATTGAAGCGTGCTCAAAAGAACTAATGATAATTTTTTTCTTATTAGTATAAGCCTTACTTAAACCAAATATCACCAAGTTATTAGATTCGCTAGCTCCTGAAGTAAAAATAATCTCCCAAGGCTTAGCTCCAATTTCCTTAGCTAATTTAGCTCTAGAGTTATCCATATTTTTTCTAGCATCAACACCCATCAAGTGAGTAGAACTAGGATTCCCATATCCTGCCTTTTGCATCTCTTTAAACACCGTGGGATAAATTTCAGTTGTAGAATTATTATCTAAGTAGATTATTTTATTCATATCCTCAAAAAACAATTCAAAGTTTTTAACCCTTCCGAGAATCCAAAATGGTGTGTAAGACTAGGACATATGCAAGGGTCTTACACACACGAATCCAAAATAGATAGTCTTTTAAGGGATTCAATTGTAAAAAATACATGCGTGATCATATAACTGATGAATCAACTCATTTTCATGGATCCATAGGTCCAAGAACTATTCATGTAACCTCTAATGGTCCCAAATTAACTTTATCTAAACAATTTAGAGACATGAGATTGAATTGGGAATTTAATCCTGAAGGTAGAATAAATGCAATAAGCATGTTTATTTTTAGACCTAGAGAAAGACATATTCCAAAACATAACCTTTTAGTCAGAGTAAATCAAGTTACCCAATATGAAAATAATGATCCTAATCAATGGGTAATTGCATATGCCAACATATTCTCCTTACCTCCTGAAGTAAATTCTATAAACAATGCCAGTTTTGAGTTTAAGCCTTTTTATGCAAAATATGTCTCATTATTTGAAATAGGTCACCAGATTCCTAGGCTGTTTATAAAAGCCCTTGAAGGAGAAGGTGAATTAGATCAATCAAATATAACCTTAAGACCCTATGAACTCCCCCTCTCAAGAGTAACTGAATTTCCTTATACTCTCGATTTTATTCAAAAAGCTTCAAAAGTAATACCCTCCACACATATAGGTTTAAGCACTTGCACAATATATTACAGACAATTTCAAAAGGCATATCATACTCCTAGAAAACCTTTATAAACTTACATTACTAAAATTTAACATGGTATTAGGATGGCTCATTGGAGGAATAGTAATATTAGCACTATTAATCTTAATTTTCTACTATAATAAATTTGTAATATTGGGAAATAGAATAGATAACTCCTTATCTCAAATAGATGTTCAACTAAGAAAGAGGGCAGATTTAGTTCCTAACTTAATAAATACGGTAAAAGGATATGCTAAGCATGAAAAAGGCATAATGGCAGATGTTACCAAAGCAAGAAAAGAATTCATGTCTGCTACAACTTTACCTCAAAAGATGAAAGCAGGAGCAGAAATGCAAAACGCTCTAAAATCAATTTTAGCTTTATCAGAAAATTATCCACAATTAAGAGCAAATGAAAACTTTTTGCAATTACAACAAGAAATATCTTCAATTGAAGATAAAGTAGCTTATGCAAGACAACATTACAATGATTCAATCTTAAGCTTCAATAACGCCGTAGAGCAATTCCCAGGAGCAGTATTTGCTAAGATGTTTAGCAAACAGAAGAGAGAATTCCTTAAACTTCCAGCAGAATCAAGAGCAGTTCCTAAGATTGATTTCTAGTTAATTCTTTTAGAAATGTTCCAAAACATATCAAAATAATTTTTAACGCTCGTTGAAATCCGTGGAATTTATTCCATGGTTTTGTTAGCACTGATTTCCACGGCAGTCTCAAAACCTCTACAAGCATCGGCTCATCAAGAATCTGCCGATTCTTGACTGCCATCAAAGATTAGCAAATCTTTGAGGTTTAAGCCGATGTTAAAAACCCGAAGGGTTTTGTGACATTCTTCAAATAATCTTACATCTTCAATTAAAACACTTAAGGGTTCAATAGAATCAGAACCTAATAGAATTGCAGTTTTCCCACCATATAGTTTAATCGCAATAGGGAAAGAAAAGTTATTTGGCAATTTTCTCAAATCTATTAACCCCTATTTTTTAAACATTTCAGCAGTTTCTTTATTTCAAATTGGGTTCAATACCTCGCAACTTGCTACGCCCAATTTGAAGTTAGAGATTTCCGTCTCGAAGTCGAGAGTAATACTCTCACAGCAAGCTGAGAGGATAGCGAAAGCTTATGAAATCTCTTTATCACTAAATAACATTTTTAGAGGAATCCTCTTTTCATATAAACACAATACTAAATTCAAACCAGAACAATATGTAGAAGCCTTCGGAAAGTCCACAATGCTAATGATTAAAGATATTAGCCAGACTTTAGACAAATTAAACAAACTACCTAAGAGATTGAAAAGATATTGATTTTTAGTTAATTAAATCTTCATCAGATCATACAATTTCAATTATTTTTTTGTCTGACCAAATATACACATTTTTCTCTTTGATTTCAATCCACTAAATATATGTAACATTATGTTATTATCAAATAACTAATCACTCCAATATCTCAACATCATCTACAATTCCATCAGAATCTAAATCTAAACCTTCTACAACTCTACTCTTAATATCTGAATCATTAGAATTTCCCTCTTCCAACTCATCTAATTTTTTCAAAAAAGCCATAATTGAAGCCTTAGTTCCAGAGTTCCTAATTCCAGCAATAAATATAATTTCCTTATCTGGATTAAATGGACTTTTGCATATATTAATTACTCCAACTTCTTCATGAACATAAGTTTTGCCTGAAAGAGTAGAATAAAATCCTTTTTTCTTTTCATTATAATATATAGGCACTTTAGAACCTAAACTTTCAGCGACTTTATTTACTATTGGTCCTCCCAAAATAATTAAATTATTTTCTTTCAAATCTTTATCGAGAACTTCAGTATCTAATTTAACTTTACTCTCAGAAATATTAGTAAGAAATGTTCCCAAGAACAATGCCAAATCCATTCCAAAATATCCATCCTTGCTTCTTGCTTTCATAGGTCCATGAGGATCAGGACTTCCAACAACAATTAATGCATTTAATTCACCATTCTCAATAAAATTTTTCAATATTCCTAATTCTCTTTCATTTACTTTTGAGCTTTCTTTAAAGTCTCCAATCTTAACATAAAAAGAATCAGAAGTTAAAGCATAAAATTTAGCAATTGTTCCCTGAATTCTCTCTTGTTTAGCAACTTTAATCATTCCAGCAATTTCCAATTTTCTAATATAATAGTAAACATTTTGTTCATGAATCTTTAATTTTTTAGCTATTTGCTTAGGATACATTATTCCTTCTTTTAATACTTCCAAAATCTTCATACCGACTTCACTAATTTGAGAAAGACTTTTAAGAGACAATTCTTTCGTCTTTATATCGAGAATTTTCCCTTCTTTTTCCTTTATTATTCTCATTCATTTTTAAGAAATCCAGCTATTATAAACATTTCTATAACACTATTAAAATTATCTTAAAAATAGTTATATAGGCACATTATCTCAATAACTCATGGAAAATAAAACTTTAGAAAATCTTGGAGAATATGATCTCGGAACACTTCTAAGACTAGACAAGTTAGAAAATGGTCTAATTAACCTTACTTTGAAAGCAGAAACAGACCTAGGAAAATTCATAATTCAAAGATTAAGTCCTATTTGGGATGAGAGAGTAATATCTGATTATTCAGAAGTCCAACATCATCTAAGAACAAATGGTCTTTTTGTACCAGTTCTTTTAAGAACTAAATCTGGCAAGTCATTTCATACAATTGATGATAAAATCTGGAGAGTATATGAATACGTTCCAAATGATTTAGTAATCACACCTACTCCTCAAATAGCTTATGAATCAGGAAAGATGTTGGGAAGATTCCACAATTTAATGTCAACATCTTCTTTCAGACCTAAATTCAAACTCAAAGACTTTCACAACACTCCTAAGATAATTGATAGATTATCAGAAAATTTCAAAAACCCAGAATATCGAGAAAAAGCAAGTTCGGTAAGTCAAGAATATGAACTTATAACTCAAAATATACGCGAACATTATCTTTCACAAAACGCAAATCAAATAGTAATTCATGGAGACCCCAAACTAAATAATTTTCTCTTTAAAGATGAACGAGCAATAGGAATGTTAGACTTAGATACGATGATGCATGCCTCTCCTCTTTTAGACCTTGGAGATGGTTTAAGAAGTTGGTGTAGAAAGAAACCATCCACTTCAGAATTTCTTCCAGAAATATTCGAATCAGCTGTAGAAGGATATTTCTCAACAGCACCTTTTCAATATTGCTTTCAAGGAGTAAAAAATGCGATGGGTCTTTTAACTCTAGAACTCTCATCAAGATATCTAAATGATTATTTCGAAGAATCTTATTTCCCATTGAATAAAGAAAAATACTCCTCAAAAGCCGAGCAAAATTTAACTCGAGCAAAACGATATTTAGATTATTATAAGAATTTTAATACCTGAAAATATATCTTAAATAGAATATTTATCCAATATAAAAAACCGCAGAAAAGAGTATATCTCTCTAGAATTAAGCAAAAAACTGAATTCCCCCACGACGAACTAGGTGGGAATTCAGAGTCCTTCGGACAGATAGTCTTTTTCTACGAAAAAGAAAATAATTCGGAATCCAAACAACAAAGTTTATATTAAGTAGTCTTTACTTTATTTAGATATGGTGATACCTTATTTTAAATCAGATTCAGTACAACTTTTTCATGATGATTGTATAGAAATTTTGAACTCTTTGCCTGAAAATTCTGTTGATATGATTTTTGCAGATCCACCTTATTTTCTTTCAAATGGAGGAATTTCTTGCAGAGCTGGAAAAATGGTTTCTGTAAATAAAGCAGATTGGGATAAATCAAACGGAATAGACAAGGATTTTGAATTTACTCATAATTGGATAAATGCTTGTCGTAGAGTTTTGAAAGACAACGGAACAATTTGGATTTCTGGGACAATGCACAATATTTACCAAGTTGGCTATGCTTTGCAAAAGTTAAAATTCAAATTACTAAATGAGATTAGTTGGTTTAAACCAAATGCTCCACCAAATTTAAGCTGTAAATATTTTGCTCATGCTCATGAAACAGTTTTATGGGCTAGAAAAGACGAAAAGATTCCTCATGTTTTTAATTATGAACTTATGCGAGAATGGAACGATGTTATAACTCCGAAAGGCAAACAAATGAGGAGTATTTGGAATATTCCTTTAACCCCAATGAGTGAAAAAACTCATGGAAAACATCCAACGCAAAAACCAATAGAATTATTAAAAAGAATAATCGCATCTTCAACAAAAGAAAACGCAGTAATCTTAGATCCTTTTAATGGCTCAGGCACAACGGGGGTTGTTGCTACATAAAAAAGTTTATTAAGAAGTAAAGAAAATTAATTATAATATGAATATTTCAATGTATCAAAAAGAGGTTTTACAAAAATATAAAAGCAATTCTCAAAGAGCAAGAGTTTTAACGGAAAATTGGTTTTCTTCTGAAATGTATTGTCCTTGTTGTCTAAACAAAAAAATTGTTGACTATCCTAATAATCAAAAAGCAAGTGATTTTTTCTGTGAAAACTGCAACAATGATTTTCAACTAAAAAGTTCTAAAAAACCTTTTGGCAAAAGAGTTGTAGATGGAGAGTTTAGTACAATGGTATCAGTTATTCAACGAGGCGATTCTCCTAATTTTTTTGTATTACATTATTCTTCTGATGAGTGGGTTGTTAAATCATTAACTATGATTCCTAAATTTTTTGTTAATCTTTCTATGTTAGAAAAGAGAAAACCATTATCTTCAAATGCTCGGAGAGCAGGATGGACTGGTTGTAATTTTTTATTGGATAAATTACCCAAAGAAGGAAAAATACCCATAATCAATCAAGAAAAAATTGAAGATAAAGAACAAGTAAATAATATCTGGAGAAAGATGTTCTTTCTTGCTATAGATAACTGCGTTATTTAGAGCACATAAGTTCCAATAAAAAAAGAAGCGACTAATCCGTTTGTTCTTTGTATACTCTGCATCTTTCTCTTTACCAATTTCTTTAGCTCAGCAGTATTCTGTGCT
>Ga0210057_1002634_pt1 | contig 25502 bp, 24 predicted proteins | sample CryGeyCG2114_010_2_FD_183968 | JGI IMG/M metagenome (GOLD analysis project Ga0210057, IMG submission 183968) | Groundwater microbial communities from aquifer - Crystal Geyser CG10_big_fil_rev_8/21/14_0.10 (SPAdes) (version 2) | ecosystem: Environmental > Aquatic > Deep subsurface > Groundwater ...
ATGGAAAACAAAACTCTTCTCCAGGCTTTAACAAAAGAAGGACTTTTAGCGGAAGACGACAACAAGAAGCTTTTTCAAGAAGCTTCTTTGTTAAGGAAAAATGTTGAGGAAATTATTTACGAGCGCCGATTAATTGATGAAGAAAAATTGGCAGATTTGAAAAGCCGCCTGCTCGGCATTCCTTATAAAAAAATAAAAATCGAAGAAATCAGCGAAGAAATTTTAAAACTTATTCCGGAAGAAGCCGTCCGTAATTACAAAATAATTCCCATCAGCCGCTCGGCCGATCTCTTGGTCGTCGGCATGCTTTATCCTGACGATTCCAAAGCGCAGGAAGCTTTAAAATTCATCGCCAAACAATCAAAAATCAACCTCGGCGTTTATTTAATCACTCAGTCGCAGTGGGAAGCGATACTCAGACGTTATTCGCCTTATCGCGGCGGGATTGAAGCGGCGATAAAGTCTCTTAATTTTTCTAGCGGCCGGGGCCTGACTGGGAATCAAAGAACTATTCAATTGGAAGCGGGAGTGACGGTTTCCGAAGAGGCGCCGATTATCAAAATTGTGGCTTCAACTTTGAAAGAAGCGGTTTGGCAGAAAGCTTCAGATATTCATATTGAGCCGCAACGGAACAGGCTCCGGATTAGATTTCGGATAGACGGCGAGCTTCAAGAAGTTTCTTCTCTGCCTATTGAATTGCATCAACCGATTGTCTCCCGCGTCAAAGTGCTTTCCAATTTAAAAATTGATGAAACCAGAATACCCCAAGACGGTCGTTTTCGAACAGTGCTTTTCGGCAGAGACATTGATTATCGGGTTTCAACTTTTCCGACGCCGGTCGGCGAAAAAGCGGCTATTCGGGTTTTGGACCCGACAGTCGGCTTAAAGGGACTGGAAGAATTGGGGTTGATTGGAAAAAATTATCAAATTGTTAAAGACGGCATTGAAAGACCTTATGGAATGGTTTTAATCAGCGGACCGACCGGTTCCGGAAAAACCACCACGCTTTACGCCTTAATGCAGATTCTTAATAAAGAAAACGTCAATATCGTTAGTTTAGAAGACCCGGTGGAATATTTTATTGACGGCTCGAATCAATCTCAGGTTCGTCCGGAAATCAATTATGATTTCGCTTCGGGCTTGCGGCAGATTCTCCGTCAGGACCCGGATATAATAATGGTTGGTGAAATTCGCGACGACGAAACAGCCGGGCTGGCAATTCATGCGGCTTTAACCGGCCACGTGGTCCTTTCAACGCTTCATACCAATAATGCCATTGGCGTGATACCGCGGCTTATTGATATGAAGGTTGGTCCATTTTTATTGCCGAGTTCTTTAAACTTAATGATTTCCCAACGTTTAGTCCCCAAAATTTGCCAGCAATGCAAACAGCCGGAAAAAGCGCCGGAAAGCATTCAGGAAATTATTAAAAAAGAATTAGAAAAATTGCCCAAAGAACTAATTGCTAATTACCAACCGCCATTTACTATTTACCGCTCTCCCGGCTGCAAAGTTTGCCAAAATAAAGGCATAAGCGGCCGCCTCGCTTTGTTTGAGATTTTGGAAATGACGCCGGCCTTAAAAGAAATTGTAAGCGTTAATCTTACAGAACAACGGATTTTAGAAGAAGCGCGGCGGCAAGGAATGATTAGTCTGCGCCAAGACGGCGTCTTAAAAGCCCTGGAAGGTTTGGTTTCAATTGAAACAGTGCTTAGAGAGACAACAGAGATGTAAAGGGCTTTGTCTAAATTTTGGAGCCGATAGGCAAACAAAATTTAGCAATAAAAGACTACCGCCTCTTTGAGCAAAAATTGAGGGGTCGTGGTAGGTATTCTTAAAAAATGAAATGTGATAGTTATGGAAAGGTAGTTATGGAAGTTGTGGTAGTTATGGAAGTTGAACTTCCATAGATTGGAAAAAAATCTGATAAATATGGACGTCTGAGACGTCCATAAACGTCCATAAATTAAATAAAAATCTCATTTAACTAAGAGGGCATTGTCAAGATTAAAAAACAATGCTAAGATAATCAGCGAATAACGAATTTTTTACGAATTTACGAATAGTTGATTTATGAAGAAAGACATTCATCCCCAATATTATCCTAAGGCTAAAGTCCGCTGCGCCTGCGGCGCCGCTTTCACGGTCGGTTCAACCAAGCCCGAAATTCAAATGGAAATCTGCAGTTCTTGCCATCCTTTCTACACCGGCAAAGGCAAATTAATTGATACCGCCGGCCGAGTGGAAAAGTTTAGAATCCGAAAGCAGAAAGCTTCTGAAAAGCCGGTCCGCAAAAAAAGCGAGAAGAGAACTCATAAAAAAATAAAGAAGAGCAAGGTTTAAAAAGGTAATTCCGCCCAAATTTTTCCTTGATGCGCTAAAACAATTTGTCAAGATGCCAAAAGGTAAAGTTGAAGAAGAACTTAAGCGCGGCTCCGAGGTTTCTATTATAGATCTTGTTGATAGCCTGATTGAGCACGCCTATAATTCTCGGGCTTCCGACATCCATATTGACCCCGAAGAAAAGCGGTTGCGGGTAAGATTGAGAATTGACGGCGTTCTCCACGACGCTTTTATTTTCCCAAAAGAAATTCAATCAGAAATCATTACTAGGATAAAAGTGCTTTCCGGCCTCCGGACCGACGAACATCAGGCCGCCCAAGACGGCCGATTTAGAACAATAATAAAAGAAACTAGCGAGCCCATTGATATCAGAATTTCCATTGCCCCTACTTATTATGGAGAAAACGCCGCCTTGAGATTATTGGCGGAAAAAGCCGAAAAATTCACTCTGGAAACCTTAGGTTTCAGTAAAAAAGATTTAGAAAAAGTAATGAAAGCCGCCAAAAATCCCTATGGCATGATTCTTTGCACCGGGCCAACCGGCTCCGGCAAAACAACCACCCTTTATACCATTCTCAAAATTTTAAATACCAAAGAAGTTTCTATCATCACAATTGAAGACCCTATTGAATATTCCATTGAGGGAATTGATCAAATCCAGGTTAATGCCCGCACTGGCTTAACCTTTGCCAATGGCCTGCGCTCTATTCTTCGTCAAGACCCCAATATTATTATGGTGGGCGAAATTAGAGACGAGGAAACCGCCGCCATCGCGATTAACGCCGCCTTAACAGGACATCTTTTGCTTTCCACTTTACACACGAATGACGCCGCCACTACTCTGCCGAGATTGCTGGATATGAAAATAGAACCGTTCTTAATCGCCTCTACGGTCAATGTCGCCATTGGCCAACGATTAGTGAGAAAAATTTGTTCTGATTGTAAAGTCAAAAAAACAATCACCGATGTTGAATTTAAAAATCTTACCGAATTCCTGTCGCCGGAAATTTTAGACGAACACCGGATATTCTACAAAGGAGAAGGCTGCGGCAAATGCGAAAACAGCGGTTATTTCGGCAGAATCGGCATCCACGAAGTTTTAGAGATTGACGATAATATCAGAAAAACGATTATCGCCAAAACCGACGCCAGTGAAATCCAGAGGATTGCCGTTAAAAATGGTATGACGACCATATTAGAAGATGGCTTTAAAAAAGCCCTGGCCGGCATCACCACCATTGAAGAAGTATTAAGAGTAATTCATGAATAAATTTTTTTTAAGAGTCCCTCTTCAGGAAAAAATTCTTTTTGCCAAACATTTGGCTATTATGATAAAAGCCGGGATGTCTATCTTGGATGGCTTGGAAATGCTTAAAAAACAGGCAAGGTCAAAATCAATGCTGAAAATTCTTGATCAACTTGTAAGCGACGTCTCCAACGGACAATTTTTATCCACCAGCCTTGAACAATTTCGCAATGTTTTCGGGGATTTTACCATTAATGTTATTAGAGTAGGTGAAACCAGCGGCATTCTTTATGAAAACCTAAATTATCTTTCGGAAGAATTAAGCAAAAAGCAGGCATTGCGCCGAAAAGTTATCGGTTCGCTTATCTATCCCATTGTCATTATTGTCGCGACTTTCGGCATTGCCGGTTTTTTAACGGTTTACATTTTTCCGAAAATTCTGCCTGTTTTTAAAAGTCTTAATGTCAAGCTTCCTTTTGCCACCGAGCTTCTCATCGCCATCAGCGGGTTTCTTATCCAATACGGAACTTTTGTTCTTTTAGGAATAATCGCCTTTATTGTTTTTATGTGGTTGATTTTAAAAATAAAAACCGTTCGCTTCTTGCTTGCCCGCTTAATTATCAGCCTGCCGTTGGTCGGAAAGATTTCCCGCAATTACAATGTGGCAAGCTTCTGTCGAACCTTGGGCTTGCTTTTAAAAAGCGACATTAAAGTTGTTGAGGCTGTTTCTATCACAGCCGACACCATCAATAATCTTATTTATAAGAAAGAACTTAAACATATTTCCGCCAATATCACGAAGGGCGAAGAAATTTCAAAGAATTTAAAAGAGAAGCCCAATCTTTTTCCCTTAATGCTCTCCCAAATGATTGCCATCGGCGAAAATACCGGAAACTTAGACGAAACTCTTCTTTATCTTTCAGATTTCTACGAAAAAGAAATTGAGGAACTGACTAAAAATCTTTCCACTGTTCTGGAGCCGGCGCTAATGGTATTGATGGGGATAATCGTCGGTTTTATCGCCGTCTCCATTATTACTCCGATTTATGAAGTTACTCAAGGCCTTAAAAAATAAATCCCATGGCATGAAAGGATTTACTCTTATTGAGATACTAATCGCCGCAGCAATCATCGCCGGCTTGGCCGGCTTGGGATTGTTTTTGTCTTTTGATTCTTACCGAAATTACGCTCTGAACGTTGAGCGGGACATTCTGGTCAACGTTCTTCAAAAAGCCAGAAGCCTGTCCTTGAACAACATTGACGAATCCGCTTATGGCGTCTATATCCAAAATTCAAATTTTATAATCTTCAAGGGCGATTCTTACGTTTCTCGCGACCCAATCTATGATGAAACCATACCAACGAATTCTTCCGTTTCCAAAAGCGGTCTCCAAGAAATCGTTTTTGAACAGCTGACAGCTAATTCCAGCGCCAGCGGCGACATTATTCTAAATAACGCCTTTCATTCGCTGATTATCTCTTTAAACAATGAAGGTCGGATTAATTGGTAACTAACCAATAAATTCAAACCAATGATTAAAGGACAAATAACCGTTGAAATTCTGATTAGTCTTTTTATTGTCGTCGTTGCTATGTCCGCCGCCATTATGCTTTTATTCGGCAGTCAATCAATCTCGCTTGATGTTGAACTAAACAATCAAGCGCTCCAAAAAGCCGGAGAGCAAATAGAGAACTCAAGGGCGCTCAGCCGTCAAGATTTCAACTCTGTAATTTCCAGCTCAACAACAGAAGATATTTATTTAAAAGAAACAATTGTTGAAGACATCGACATTTGCACAAAAAAGGTCACCAGCCGAATTAGTTGGCAAACTGATCCTTCGCGGCCGCAAAAAATTGAACTTGTCACGCTGGTCGCGGATAAACAGGCGCTAATAGAAACAGGCGGTGACGGCGGCGGCAGCCTCCCGACCGGCAATTGGCAAAATCCGCAAACATTGGCTTCTATTGATGTGGGCGCCGGCAACCAAGCCACTGATGTTGACGTTTTTGGCAACATAGTTTACATCTCAACCCAGGCCTCTTCCAAAAGCAAACCCGATATTCATAGCTATGATGTTTCAAATCCCGCTTCGCCGTCTTTTTTAAACAATCTGGACGTTGACGCTTATTCGCTGGCGGCTATTGATTATAATGCCGGCTATGTCTACGGCGCCTCAACCGGCGTCATCCCTGATTTAAAAGTTATTAACGCCAATAATCCCGCCAATTTAAATGTGGCGTCGGAATTTAATGTCATCGCCGGCGTTGACGCTAAAAGTATTCTTAAAGCAAACACAGTTGTTTACCTGGGAGTTCAAAAAAGCAGCATAGCGGAAGAATTTTTTGTCATTAACGCAACTAATCCCCTTGAGCCGTCGCTCATCAACGTTTTTGAAATTAACGGCGACGTTAATAAAATTTCCCTTAAAAATCATCTAATTTATCTCGCCACCTCAAGAGATGACAAAGAACTTTTCATTCTCGATGTCAATGACCCGGTCAATGTCAGCGAGGCGGGTTATTTTAATATAAGCGGAACCGCGGACGCGAACAGCGTTTTTGTCCAAAGTCCGAGTCGGGTTTTTCTGGGAGTCGGCAATGTCTTTTACGCGCTGAACGCCTCTGACCCGTTAAATGTTTCCGTTATCGGCTCGTTAGATGTCGGCGGCAACATTAATGATATTTATGTAGCCGGCGATTTGGCTTTTTTGGCGACAAGCAATAATAATAAAGAATTTCAGGTAATAAATGTTTCTAACCTTGCCAATCCTGTTTTGTATTCTTATTTCAATTTTCCTCAAATCGCCACCGGCGTTGATTATAAAGACAATATTATTTACGTTTCAGTCCGAAGCAATGACGGTTTGAGAATTATCACATCTAATCCGTAGCGGCTAAAGTTTAAAGAAATGAATAAACATCCTTTTTTAAAACAAATGGCGTCGGGGTTTACTTTAATTGAAGTAATTATTTATTCGGCTTTGGTTTCTTTAATTATGATGTCGGTTTTTGTGATAGTTTATTACGTCATTGAAGCCAATGATCGCTCTATGGCGAAATTCGTTGCCGAAGAAGAGGCGAATTTTTTGCTGAAAAAAATTTCTTGGGTCTTAAACGGCGTTTCGGCTATTAATTCCCCGGCTGCCGGCGCTTCCGATTCAAAGCTTTCCGTCAATAAAATTAATTTTCCAGATAATCCCGTCGTCATTGATTTTGAAGCAAATAACATAAGAATAAAAAGAGGGGCAAAGGAAGCGGTTGTCCTCAACAGCCAAAACATCGCAGTCGCCAATCTTGAATTTAAACATCTTGCTCCGACAGGAAACAGGCCGGCCGGCGTCAAAGCAAGTTTCAATATTAATGCCAGACCGCACAACGTCACTATTTATTTAAGAAAATGAAAAAAGGTTATATCGCTTTAATATCTTCAATCATTATTTCCATGCTGATGCTGATGATTTCCCTGACTTTGAGTTTTACGGGTTTTTTTAGCAGAATCAATATTCTTAACGCCGAGTTTAAAGAAATAAGTTTGCGTTTAGCCGAAGCCTGCGCTGACATGGCCTTGCTTAAATTAAGCGAAAACCAATCTTATCAGGGCAACGAAAATATCGCCATCAACGACAAGCAATGCTCCATTTTAATTATTGAGGCGGCCGGCAACGAAAAAGTTATTAAAACAAAAGCGAATTTTCAAAAAGCCGTCACCAATTTAAAAATCAAGGTTAATAACGCCGATTTATCCGTCATCTCTTGGGAAGAATTGGCGAAATTCTAAAAGCATGTTATAATAAAATAAAGGTCGAATTTAAAAACACAAGAACTATTTTATGAGACAAAAAGGTTTTACTTTAATTGAACTCTTGGTGGTTATCGGCATTATCGCTATTTTGGCGGCGGTTGTCATTGTGGCTTTAAATCCGGCCAGACAATTCGCTCAAGCCAGAAATACCCAGAGATGGAGCAATGTTAATACTATTTTAAATGCGGTTGGTCAAAGAATGGCTGATAATAAAGGCATTTGGAATTCTACCTGCGGCGCCTCCTCAGTCACCATCCCCACTTCAGCCACTAACATCGGCTCAAACGCCAACCTTGTTAATTTAGAAGCCTGTCTGGTGCCCACCTATATTTCAACAATGGTGTTTGACCCGGTAAACGGCAGCACGACTGACACTCTATATCAAATTGTCCAAAACGCCGCGACCGGAAGAATTACTATCAGCGTCAGCATTCCTGAATTAGACGAACCAATTGCCGTAACCAGATAAGCAAAACAAAAACCGCTCGCCTAAGGCGAGCGGTTTTTGTTTTGCATCAACTTAAAAATTCTTTGTTATTTAATAAAAATTAAAACACGGCAAAAATAGATTATCCAGTTAAAATTTTATTTTTATGTTTCCCAAATTTCTTTTTCCCTCCCATACTTTCTTTTTTCTTCTTCATCTTCAATCTCGCCTGGTTTTAAATGCCAATAATGAAGACCGTCTTTTCCTATAAACAAATCAACCATTTTCGGATTTATGCCTGCTGGCAACTTCTTTTGCCAATCCTTGTCATATTTTCCAATCAAGCCTTCAATTATTTGTTTTTCGGGTTTTTTCTCCAATTTTTCCGATTCTTGTTCTTTATTATTGAATTCTCCCTTATTTTCTTCTATTTTTTCCACATTCTTCATATTATTAATTATAATTTCTATTCTATTAAAAGCAATAGATACATTACGCCAATGCCGAGAATAAAAAACAACAATTGCCACAAAGACTTTTTAGCCCCGGTTTCCCGATGAAGTTCCGGCGCTAAATCCGCCAAGGCGATATAAATAAAACCGCCCGCTGTCAATGGAATAATAAAAAAAGAAACAACATCCGCCTGAACATTAATAATCAGAATCAACAAAGCGCCGATGACGGCCGCCAAGGCCGAAAGAAGATTAAAAAAAATAGCTTTTAATCTGGAAAAGCCCGCTTTAAGCAATACCCCGAAATCGCCGATTTCTTGAGGAATTTCATGAAAAACAACGGCGAAAGTCGTGGCGATGCCAATAGCCGGACCGGCTAAATAACTGCCGGCAATCATTATGCCGTTGATGAAATTATGCAAACCATCACCGATTAAATTAACGTAGCCAAAGGGCTGGATATGTTTATGAGAAGGATTTTCTTCAGGATAACATTCATGGCAATGCCGCCAGCGGATAAACTTTTCTAAAACAAAAAAAATTAAAATCCCCAAAAAAATAAAGAGGGAGAGTTTTTTGTCAAAATCAGAGTCTTTAAAAATTTCCGGCAAAAGATGAATAAAAACGTCTCCGAGCATTCCGCCGGCGGCCAGACTGACCAAACAATATAAAAGTTTAGGCAGAAAATTTTTGTTTAAAGCCAAAACCAAAACGCCGACCAAAGAAATCAGGCTTACTATAAAAACGCTGATTAAAGAATAAAACCAAATTTCAAACATTGGCATTGTATATTATTTTACCGCTTGTTCTTTACATCGCTTTTAAGGCTTCTATCCCCAATAAATTCAAGCTTTTTTTCAAAATAATGGAAGCCGCTCTGACGAGCGCCAGTCTGGCTTCTATTAAATTTTCCGTCTCCCCTGCCAAAACCGGACAAAAAGTATAAAAATGATTAAACGCCTTGGCGGTTTCAAAAAGATATTCGCTTATTGCCGCCGGATTGAATTCCTTAGCCGCCAGCCGAATTTTCTCCGGAAATTGAATTAAATGACGAAACAAAATCAGCTCTTCTTTTTTATTTAAGACGGAAAAATCAATCTCGGCGCCAACTTCTTTATTCGCTTTTTTAAGAATGTTTGCGGCTCGGCCGTAGGCGTATTGGCAATAAGGGCCGGTGAAGCCGTCAAAAGAAATTGATTCTTTCGGATTAAAATTAATTTCCTGAACCGGTTTAACCCTTAAAAGATAAAATTTAATCGCCGCCAAGCCGATTTTTTTTGCCCTTTCAAGCGCTTCCGATTTTTCAAGGTCTGAATGCCGCTTTAAAATTTCTTCAAGCGCCAAGTCTTTTATCGCTGAAATTAAATCGTCGGCGTCAACCACCTTCCCTTCCCGCGATTTCATTTTTCCTTCCGGCAGATTAACCAAGCCATAAGAAAGATGATTCAATTTCTTTGCCCATTGAAAACCAACCATCTCTAAAATTTCAAAAAGCGTTTTAAAATGAAAATCCTGCTCGACCGCCGACACATAAATCAAGCGGTCAGGTCGATGTCTTTCAATCCTCAATTTGGCGGCGCCCAAATCTTGCGTGATATAAACCGAAGTGCCGTCGCTGCGAATCAAGGTAATTTTTTGACCATTGGTTAATTCTGCAATAAAAGCGCCGTCCTCTGTTTTTTTGAAAACGCCTTTTTGTATTCCGATTTCAACGATTTTTTTTCCTAATTTATAAGTCTCGCTTTCGTAATCAAAAACATCAAACTTCAAGCCTAATTCTTTATAAGTTTCTTCAAAGCCTTGCTCAACCCATTGATTCATTGTTTGCCAAAGCTCAATAATTTCTTTGTCGCCGGCTTCCCATTTTTGAAGCATTTGGCGGGTCTCCTTTTCCAATTGTTCTTTAATTTCCGGACTTTTACCGGCTTCTGAATGATACCTGACATAAAAACGTCCGACAAAATGGTCGCCCTTGACGCCGCTGGACCGCGGAGTCTCGCCGCCTCCCCATTTCTGCCAAGCAAGCGTAGACTGGCAAATATGAATCCCCCGGTCATTAACAAGATTGGCTTTAATAATTTTATAACCCTGCGCCTCAAGCAGATTGGAAATTGCCATCGCCAAAACGCCGTTTCGGATATGACCCAGATGAAGCGGCTTATTGGTATTGGGCGAAAGATATTCAAGCAGAAACAAACTGTTTTTGCCGATTTCCGAATTGCCAAAATTTTCTCCCTTCTCAAAAATCTCTCTTAAAACTTCCTTGAATAAAAAATCTTTTGAAATTTTAAAATTCAAATAGGGGCCGTCTGCCTGAATGTTTTTAATTATTTCCGAGGGTTTGATTTTTAAGGCGAGTTCCTCGGCGATTTCAGCCGGCGGTTTTTTAAATTCTTTAGCCAAAGGAAAACACTCCAGCGCAAAATCGCCGAAAGAAACATCGGGCGGAAAGGTTAAGACTAATTTCTCGGCAAGCTCCGAATGGCCGAAATTTTCCCGTATTGTTTCGCGGGTCCGACTTAAAATCAAATTTTTAATATCTTCAATAGACATTGAAATCAATATAAATGATAGCAAATTTTAAATTTTTAATATACGCTTCCAACGGTCGTCAAAGATGTTTATAAAAAACCCGCCTTAATTCCGAAAAATTAAGGCGGTGGCGATTTTTATGGCGGTGGGTACCCAAGCGTCCATCTCCATTCCGTCTCTAATGCTTGCTTTTCAGAAGCGAGATTGCAATTCTCCCGCTCCGGAGTGCTATGGTGAGCAGCCTCATGGATAAGCACCAAGGCAATAATAAATGGGGGTTGTTGCTTATCAATTAATATCTTCCTATAACAACAAGTGGAGCACATTGTGTGCTCGCATTTTACACAAAATTCTACTGTGGCCAATCCATAGTAATCTTTTCCTCCGGCTCCGACTTCTTTAAGGAGATTCTCTTCTGTGGTATATTCAATTTCATCCACCCTGCTAATCACCCACTTGGTCCATTCCGGGCCCAAAAGAGTTTTTATTTCTTCTGGAATATCTTTTGTGCCTGAAGGACAATAAAAACCACAACTAAAAAGACCGCTAAAACAAAAACAAACAAAAACAATGACAATGACAATGACTTTTTCCATCCATTTCATCTCTTTATCCTCCCTTTCTTATTATTAAATTTTTAATTTACTTCTTCTTTTATTATACTCTCTTTACAAAAAAAGTCAAACCAGCCCGCCTAAATTTTGCGAAGCAAAACTTAGGCGGGCTGATTTTTGCTTTCTTATTTATTGAAGGTTTATCTTCAATAATTTCTTGTTGTCTTAAATTTCCTTAATCCTCAAATATGAATCGGCATATCGTCGTTGTGTCCGAAAAGTTACCGCCTTTGACGTTGAGCGCGCCAAAACCAAAATAATCGTCAAACCTGTTATTATCAAAGCTTCCCGCTTCCGCGTCAGTGAAATAACAGTCCCATACTCTCCATTCATTGGTAATGCCGTCGTTGTCTGCTCCCTCTATATCGTTATTGCTAAATCTCCACCAGTGTTTTCTTGTTGACGAGTACACTCCATGGTATAGTATCTGCGTTACCCGCGAGATAAAAAAATTTTCAAATCTAGACGCAACAGCGTATGGTTTATTATCATCATCCCAGTTAACCATCGCAATTGTTACCTTACAACCATCGTCATCTTCACACAACTCCATTATTTTATCTCTTTTAAGACGCACGACGCGACCCACATAGTTTGGGGTTACGTCAACCATATACCGGCGAGTATTAATCTTATAGGTAGTAAGCGCGGAAGCATTAGACTGAAAGTATCCCTCAGACTGAACCGTGCCAGCCACATCGAGCATAGCCGTCGGGTTTGTGATCCCGATGCCGACACTACGATTAAAAACCGCGGCGCCAAAAGCCTGAAACACGCCGCCTACTCCCAAGGCGCCTGCTTTGTATTGAGATGTTTTACTTACGTTAATCGGCGCGTTGCAAGCGGAATTAGAAGAAGGGCAGCCTGGCGGAGAAGCTGGCGGACTAGACCAATTAGCGTAGACAAAAACTACGCCGATAAACAAGCTGATAACCACGATTGAAACTATCTGGGATAAATTTATATTTTTGAACATTAATATAATTATATTCTTGCGCAATAGTTTGTCAAGCCCAGCCTGTGGATAAGTTTTTGGCGAAAAACAAGGTTAAGTTTATTTGATTTAGATATTAAAAACTTCTCGGGCGTTTTTGAAAGTTTGTTCAATTACTTCCTTTAATTCAAGATTTTTGATTTCCGCCAGTTTTTTGGCGACTTCCGCCACATAAAGCGGTTCATTTCTTTTGCCGCGATAAGGAACCGGCGTTAAATAAGGACAGTCAGTTTCAAGAAGAATGTCTTTGAGGGGCGTCTCTAAAATGACCTCGTCGTAATCGCGAGTGAAAGTAATGATGCCGTTAAAACCGATTTTGAAACCGAGTCTCCTATATTCTCTCGCCTCTCGGCAGTTGCCTAAAAAACTGTGAATTACGCCTTTTAAGTTAGTTTTTTGTTTTAAGTTTTCAGTTTTTAGTATTTCAAGTAAATCCTGGTAAGCCTCCCGACAATGAATAATAATTGGTTTATTTACTTCTTGCGCTAATTCTAATTGTTTTATGAACGTTTCTCTCTGTTTTTCTTTTTGCTCATTACTCATTTCTCTTTTCTCATTTCTACGATAATAATCCAAACCAATCTCGCCGATAGCCACGACTTTCGGCTCCTGAGCCAAAGCTTTATATTTTTCATAGTCAAATTCTTCCTCTTTAACATCAAATCCTATTGATTCTCCTAATAGTTTCCCGCTAATTGTTTGGGTTTTCAGATGAATCGGATGCAGTCCGACCGCGGCAAAAACTCCCTGGTTGCGTTTTTTCGCGTATTCCACCGCTCTTTTTGAAGTTTTAAATTCGGCGCCGACATTAATCAGCCAGACATTATTGTCTAAAGCTCTTTTTATCACTTCGTCGCCGTCTTCCCTAAAAGCTTTAAAATTGATATGAGCGTGGGTGTCTATTAGCATGTTAGCGAACTGTTTTAATGTAACCTTGGGAACAGATTTAATTTTTTTGATGTTGAACCAAGGTTTTTAATATATCTCTCCGCTTCCTCCATTTTTGCCGGCATAAAAGGCTTGAGCCAAGTAATAATATTTTTTACTCCGAAAATTAAAGTGGTTAAAATTTTTTCGGCTTCGGGATTTTTGTTTTGAATTAGTCGCCAGGGCTCTTTTTGATTAATATACTGGTCTATTTTTTTTACAAAAGAAAAAACTATTGCTAAGGCTTCATAGAGTTGGTAGTTATCCATCTTAGAAGAATAACTGGTTTGAGTTTTTTTATAAAAATCCAAAATTTCTTTATCCGGCTTATCCGGTCCGCGTAAGTCCGCGTTAAGTCCGCGTAAGTCTGCGTCCTTCGCCATCGTTAAAACCCTTTCAAAAAGATTGCCAATGCCGTTGGCCAAATCGCTATTGTATTTTTTTATAAATTCTTCTTTTTTTATATCGCCGTGTTCTGAGGCGGGGAATTGAGAAAGCAAAAGATAGCGGCTGCCATCCGCCCCAAATTTCGCAACCATTTCCCGAGGGTCAATAACATTTCCAACGGTTTTGGACATTTTCCGGCCGTCTATCGTAAATAAGCCGTGAATGAAAATTTCCTTCGGCAAATGCTGGTTAATCGCCAAAAGCATTGCCGGCCAAAAAATGGTATGAAATTTGTTTATTTCGGCGCCGATAAGATGAAGGTCGGCCGGCCAGAATTTTTTGTATTTTTCCCCATCGGGAAAATCCAAGACCGTTACATAATTCATCAAGGCCTCGGCCCAAACATAAATCGTTTGATTTGGACCGCCGGGATAGCCAATCCCCCATTTTACCTTTTCGCGGCTGATAGAAAAATCAGGAATTTTAGAATCAATCAAGCCGATTGCTTCATTTCGGCGGGATTCCGGGATAATTTTAAATTCGCCGCTTATAATTTTTTGGCGCAACTCGGGAAGATATTTTTGAAGATTAAAAAAGTGGTTTTCTTCGCTTATTTTTTGGGGCGGTTTTAGATGGTCCGGGCATAAACCGTTTATTAATTCTTTCTCTGTCAAAAATTTCTCGCAGCCGACGCAGTATAAACCTTCATATTTATCTTTATAAATACTCTGAGATTCAACAAGTTTTTGGATAAACCTTAAAACTCCTTTTTTGTGCCGCTCGTCTGTTGTTCTTATAAAATCGCTGTAATCAATATCTAAAACTCGCCAAGTCTCCTTGTAGCGAGAAGACATTTCATTAACATAATCCTGCGGCGTTTTATTTTCTCGGCCGGCTTTCTCAGCCACTTTCGCTCCATGTTCGTCGGTGCCAACGCTAAAAAAAACTTCTCCGCCTTTCAATCTGTGATGTCGGGCAATAACATCGGCGTAAATCGTGGCAAAAGCATGACCGGCATGCGGTCGGTCAGTGGCGTAATAAATCGGCGTAGTGATATAAAATTTATTCATTCAATTTTAGCCGCTGGATCTTCAATTTCCGTCTTTCCCAATCCTCAATCATCTCCTGAAGCACCACCGCCACCGGCACTGCCAAAATTATTCCGATAAAACCGGCGATTTGCGAGCCAGCCAAAAGAGAAACAACAACTACCACGGGATTAATGCCAACTGTTTTCTTCATCACCAAAGGAACTAAAAGATGATTTTCTATTTGCTGAATAATTAAAAAGAAAATAAGGACGTAAAAACCTAATATCCATGATTCGGAAACCGCCACCAGGAAAACGATAACGCCGGCAAAAATCGGACCGACTAATGGCACAATTTCCAAAATCCCGGCTAAAACTCCTAAAACTAAACTGTATTTAACTCCTAAAATCCACAATCCCAAAGAAACCGCCGCGCCTATTATTAACATTAAAAGCAATTGGCCTTGAAACCATAAACTTAATTTGTTTCTCGCTCGCCGATAAATTTCTATAACATAATTTTCATGCGTCAACGGCAAAATGGACCTCAAAAACCTTTCTACTCCTACCCGATTAATAGTTAAATAAAAAGAAAGAACTAAGACAGAGGCCGCCAAAGCAATGCCGCCAAAAACAGAAGCGGTGATATTTAACAATAAAGCGCTGCCGCTGAATAAAACATTTGCCAAATCCTCCAGATATTGGTCAATCTTATCAATCCGAGAAATATCCAATGAACCAAAAATGGGAATTTGAAATTCGCTAATATGGGATAGTAAATTTTTAAACTCAAAGATAATAATCGGAACAAGCGTATACAAAAGAAAAGCCATAGCCGCCAAGCTGACGATAAAAATTAAAAGCGTTCCTAAAATTCTCGGAATCTTTTTCCGTTCAAGATAATCAACCGGCGAATCCAAAGCCGAAGAAATAATGATTGCCAAAAAAAGAATAATTAAGGATTCCCGAGCCAAAAAAAGAGCCGTCGCCAAAAGAAGCATCAAAAAAATCCGCCATAAAGTTGTCCAAGAAATTTCGTTAATCATCTAATTTAGATTATCATATTTTCAATATTTTCTCAAGCCCCTCTTTTTCCTTAAACGGCCCGATAATGGCCAAATTTAATTTCTGATTTTGAAAAATTTCCGAAGCCACCCCGCTAATTTCCTCGCTTTTAACCGCTTGAATCTTTTTAATGGCGTCTTTTGGGGCGATTATTTTTCGGGTAATGATTTCCTGACCGCCATAAAACCCGGCCAGCTGGTCAGAAGTTTCCAAGCCAACGACCAAATAGCCGATTAAATGCTCTTTAACCCGCTGAAGTTCCTTATTTTCTATCGGCCGAGCAACTATTTTTTTAAACTCTTCAAGAATTACTTCAATGACTTGATTGATTTTATTATTGCTAACTCCGGCTGAAACCGCGAGATAGCCGTGGTCGGTATAAAGGTCGGCATCGGCGGAAACATAATAAGCCGCGCCCATTTCTTCGCGAATTCTTTGAAATAATCGCGAGCTCAAGCCGCCGCCTAAAATATCGGCTAAAATTTCTAAAGCGTATTTTCGTTCGTCAAAAACATTAAAAGCCCGAACGCCCAGAACCAAATGGGTTTGGTCGGTTTCTTTATGCTTTAATAAAACTTCGGGTTTTTCTTGATACTCAACTGTTTTAACTTTTGGAGTTTTTTTGCTAATTTTGATTTCGCTAAAGGCTTGTTTGGTTTTTTCTATTGCTTCTTCTTCATTAAATTTTCCCGCAACCACCACCAAGGTTGACTGAGAAAGATAATGCTCCTGTCGGTATTTCAAAAAATCTTCTCTATTTAATTTTTTGATGACTTCTTTTCTGCCGGCAATATCCCAACCGGCTGGCTGGTCAGCGTAAAGCAAATTAGTGAATAATTCATGAACCTTTCTCATTGGCAAATCTTCATACATATTGATTTCTTCAATAATTACTCCCCGCTCTTTATCAATTTCTTTTGTTTCAAAAATCTGGTTAAGATAGATGTCGGAAACCACATCTAAAATAATGTCAAAATTATCAGGTCGGGCTTTGGCAAAATAACCGGTGTATTCCATTGAAGTAAAAGCGTTGTAAAGCGCGCCAATGCCGTCCAATTCCGAACTGATATCAATGCTTCTGGGTCTTTTTTTAGTGCCCTTAAAACACATATGCTCCAAAAAATGAGACAGACCGTTTACCTCTTTGGTCTCGTACTTGGAGCCGGCCTCAACCAATACCAAAACCGCGGTTGTCAGACTTTCATTCATTGGAATCGTCAAAATTCTTAAACCATTGCTTAAAGTAATTTTTTTGTACATATGAATTATCTTAATAGCTTAGCCGCTTGGTCCGGGTCAATTATCGTAATCTCCATACCGGTTCCCAATTCAAAGCCCGCGGAAATGCTGATCTTCGGCAAGATTTCAATGTGCCAGTGATAATATCCGTATTTTTTCTTGTTTAAAATCGGAGCCGTATGAATGAAAAAATTGTAATCCGGATCGTAAAGTTTTTTCTCCATTTTTATTAAAGATTTTTGAAGGGCTTCTATTGTCCACTCCAAATCTTTTTTGGAAGTATCTTCAAAGTAAGACAAATGTTTTTTGGGGAAAACTCGCAGCTCAAAAGGCTCGCGGGAGATAAAAGGGGCGAAAGCAATCGCTCCTTCATTCTCATAAATTATTCTCCGACGGATTTTCTTTTCCCAATTAATCATTGCGCAATGAACGCATTTTTTAAATTTTCTGAAATAACGCGATGAGCCGGAAAGAGAACGGCTGATGTCCGGCGGAACAACTGGGACGGAAATTATTTGATAATGGGGATGATAAATTGAGGCGCCTGCTTTTGGTCCCCAATTATGAAAAATGGAAACATAGGCCGAGCAAGAATCGTTTGCCAGCGTCCGGTAACGTTCCTGAAAAGCCTTAAAAACTAAATTGGCTTCCGGCCCGGAAAGGCGGGAGAAATTTTTATTATGGTCCTTGGTGATTATTAAATCGTGATGGCCCACGCCTTCTATCACCGAATAAGGACCCCGATGAAAAATTTCCGGGCGGATGTTTCTATGAATAAGAGCCGGATATTTGTTTTTAACTGCCTGCACGAACCAGCCCTGATTTTTGCCTTTCGTCTTCCGATAAATCAAAATCGGCTTTTTATGCCCGCTTTTTTGCGGATTTTCAAAAGGACAGTTTTTAATCGGCGACCGAATTCGTTTTTCTTTTTTAATAAGCTGTTGCGGTTTTTTTGCTCTTCTTGGAGCAATAACAATCCAGTCGCCGGAAACGAGGTCCTGTCGAAGTTCGGAATGCATAATGGTTAGAATCTAGAATCTAGAAAATAGAATCTAGAATTCTACTTTCTACTTTCTATTTTCTATTTTCTCACTCTATTCTCATAATACCACCTCAAAACATCTTTTGCCACTGGCACGGCGTTAAGACTGCCCTCTCTGGCGTCTTCAACTAAAACCAAAATCGCTATTTGCGGATTTTCAATCGGCGCGTAGCCCACAAAGAAGGCGTTAATTTTAGTATTGCTTTCAATCTGAGACGTGCCTGTTTTCGCGGCCACTGAAATCGGTAAATCAGCCAGAAAATAGGCGGTGCCGTAAGATTTTTTTACAGCATCAACCATCCCCTGCTGAATTTCTTTAATAATGCCGATATTTGAAGAATAGTCTTTGATGAGGCGGCTATCTATTTCCTTAATTATCTTTCCGTCTTCTGTCGCAATTTTTTTAATAATAAAAGGCTGATAAATTTTCCCGCCATTGGCAAAGGCCGCTATATAATTAAGAAGCTGAATCGGCGTGACCAAAAGGTCGCCCTGTCCGATACTGACATTATAAGTGTCGCCTATCCGCCAAAATTCTCCTTTTTTGCTTTTAGTTCGGCTATCCGGAAGAAAACCGTTGCTTTCTGACGTTAAATCAATGCCGGTTTTTTTGCCCAATCCAAACTTCTGCCAATATTCGTTTAATTTATCTATTCCCAATCCCTTGATATCCCCATAGCCGCCGCCGACCGTATAAAAATAAACATTACTGGAACGGGCAATGGCTGAATGCAAATCCACCCAGCCGTACGGTTTCCAATCAAGGAAGCGAGAGGGCCGGTCAGGATGATAAGGGTTGGGAATTTCTAAATAACCCGGAGAAAGAATTTTTTTATCGGGCGTAATAATATTTTCATTTAAGGCGGCGAAGGCCGCCAATGGCTTAATTGTTGAACCGGGCGTATAAGTTCCGGCAACCGCCCGGTTAAAAAATGGCTGCGAGGGGCTGATTAAATCGGAAGATTTTATTTTATTGTTATCAAAACTCGGCAAACTAACTAAAGCTAAAACTTCGCCGCTTTGAGGATTAAGAGCCAAACCGACGCCGGCCCGACTTCCCAAATAACTTAAAGACCGTTGAAGCCGATTGAAAAAATAAGATTGAAGTTCGGCGTCAATAGTGGAATAAAGTTGGTGGCCCGGAGTTGAATTTCTCAATAATTTATTATCAATCATCTCTCCTTTAGCATTCCGATAACTTATTTTTTCTTCATCTTCTCCCCGAAGCTCTTCATTATAATAAGCCTCCAATCCGCTTTTGCCGACAACATCGTTAAAAGAAAGCGAGGGGTAATTTTTCAAATCGCTTTTATCAGCCGACCCGGTATAGCCAATAATATGAGAAAAAATTTCTCTTTCGGGGTACTGCCTTGTAAAATCATCTTCTAATTGGACTGCGGGTAAATTTAAGTTTTTGATTTTAATGAACTGGTCAATGCTTAATTGTCTGGCAATCGTTAAAGAATTTTGTCTTTCCAAATCAACTCCTTTAAGCAATTCTTCTATGCGGCCCGTTGGCAGGCCAAGCGTCTCCTCCAATGTTTTCACGGTTTTTATTCTTTCTTTGCCGTCTTTGAAAAACTCAACAAGTCTTAAATTTAAACGGAAGGCCGGCAGGTTTTTAACTAATGGCTTATTAAAGCGGTCAAAGATAATTCCCCGCTGGGACCGAACAACGTTTATCTCGCCGACATTAATTAGGGCCCGCTGATTATAAAAATTATTTCGCCAACCGCCCAAAAAAAACAGCCTTCCAATAACAATAAAGATGACCGCGGCAGATAAGATAGTAACTAATTTAAAAGCTTTTTGGGAAAGCGGCAATTCCAAAACTTCCAAATCCTGAGCCAAATCGTCCAGGACCGCTTCTTCTAAAAAAAGTTCTTTGGGCATAATCACTAATCGAATAAATTTTTTTATTAGGGATTATTAGAGAAAAAATTCGTGATTGATTAAAGATTTTAAAACTGTTTTATAAAGCGTAAATTATTTGAACGAAACAGTCGAATATCGTCTGTTTTATATTTCAACATACATAATCTATCAAGTCCAACGCCGAAAGCAAAACCTGCGTCAATTTTCCTTTGCGGCTTTTATTTCTTTTAGGGCCAATTTTTTAATTTCTTCAATCGTCATATTCAATTTTTAATTTCCACGGCGTAGCCGTGGGAATCAAGAAATGGAATGGGAGCGTTAGCGACCATGACATTTCTTATATTTCCTGGCGAGCCCGCGCGAAAATTTATTTTCGTGACGTTTCTTATTTTAACGTACCAGGGGTGGGATTCGAACCCACGACCTAGGGGCTATGACTCCCTCGCTCTGCCAACTGAGCTACCCTGGCGTTTTTCCGTGTTGCGGGGGCCGGATTTGCACCGACGACCTTCAGGTTATGAGCCTGACGACCTAACTACTGGTCCACCCCGCGATTTAATTATATTCACATTTTAGTATAAATCAACTATCATTGCCTTATGATGATTAAAAATTATTCGCATGGGAGCGTTCGCATTGCCGCAGCGCGAGTAAAGCGAGCGCGAAGGCGTGCTATTCGCATGCCGAAAATCGCAATTTTGGGTTTTGGCCGAGAAGGAAAATCTGTTTTAAAATTCCTTCAGAGACGCAGATTGACGCAGATAAACACGCGGATTGACGCAGATAAAAAACCGGAAATTTGGATTTTAGACAAAAACAAAAATCTCAATCTTACGACATCGCAAGCCGTAGATATTAAATTTCAAACCGGCAAAAATTATCTGCAAAATCTTGATAAGTTTGATATTGTTTTTCGTTCTCCGGGCGTACCGTATAATTTGCCGGAAGCGCAAAAAGCCGTTGAAAAAGGCGTGGAAATATCCAGCGCCACTGCTCTCTTTTTTGATATAATGCGCAGACCAATACAGATGACACGCAGACTAATACAGAAAAAAAGTCCGCGGCCAATAATCATCGGCGTCACCGGCACCAAAGGCAAAGGCACGACCGCTACTCTGCTCTGCAAAATTTTAAAAAATGCTTGGCCTGAGCGAAGTCAAAGGGTTTATTTGGCCGGCAACATGGGCAAGCCAACTCTTAATATCATTCCGCGTTTGTCTGCGTTAAGTCCGCGTAAGTCCGCGATTATAATTTTAGAACTTTCCAGTTTTCAGCTCCAAGATTTAAATCAATCTCCGAATATCGCCGTTGTTTTGGATATTTTCCCGGACCATCTGGACAGCCATAAAAATTTCAAAGAATATTTAAATGCCAAAGCCAATATCGCTAAATGGCAGAAAAAATCCGATAAAATTTTTTATTTTAGCGATAATAAATATTCCAAATGGCTCGCTTCAAAAAGCCGGGCTAAAAAAATTCCCGTTAAATCGTCAATTCTGGGGAGATCCGACCTCCAAAAATTAAAAGAAATTATACAGATTCCCGGCAAGCATAATCTCAAAAACGCCGTAATGGCCGCGACAGTGGCTTCATCGCTCGGCTGTCAGAAAGATAAAATTCTGAAAGTTGTCAAAAATTTCCGCGGCAACGAACACAGATTGGAATTAGTTCGAAAAATTATGGTTCGACAAGCTCACCATAAAAATAAATCACAGATTTATTTTTATAACGATTCAGCTTCAACTAACCCACAGACCGCGGCCGCCGCAATAAAAGCCTTTAAAGAACCGAAAATTTTAATTGCCGGCGGCAAGGACAAAGGCTTAAATTATTCGTCTCTTGCGCGCGCCTTAAAAAACTCTAACACAAAATTGGCAATCTTGTTCGGTGAAAACAAGAATAAAATCGCGAAAGCGATTTTGAGAATTAAGAATAAAGAATTAAGAATTATGAAAGTTAAAAATTTAAAACAAGCTGTGCAAGTCGCCCATAAAACTGCAAAATTCCTAATTCATAATTCATACTTCATAATTCATATCATTTTCTCCCCTGCTTCCGCCAGTTTTGACATGTTCAAAGATTACGAAGAAAGAGGAAGGGAGTTTAAAAAAATCGTTAAAAGCCTTCCCCTTGCCCGGCAGTTGTTGTCAGAATTGACCAGAGATTCATAAAGGAGCGTTTCAATATTATTTAAATCACCAATCCGCGCCGGCCAAAATTCTGAATCTTTCGGATCCGTTGCCGTTCTGTCAGGCAAACACCGCCGGCACTTTTAAAAAACCTTTTTCTTTTTTAGGAAATGCCTCTACTAATTTTCCGCGCAAATCCGCGTTTTTATCCGCGTTTATCCGCGTTGAGTCGTCTTCCCTAAAAACATTTACCTTTGTCATTCCGCCGGCCACCGGCTTAACCCCGTTAACGTTTTCCGTATTAACTTCTTTCAATTCTTCAAAATAATCCAGAATTTTCTGGAGGTCTTTAAGCAATTTTTTCCCGATGCTTTGGTCAGGACCCCGACCACTTTCGGGCGTCAAGGCTTCCAATTCAATCCGGCTCAATTCAGCCAGATATTCCAAGGTTTTCTTGTTGATTAACATAAAAATTCTTTGTTATTTAATAAAAATAATAACACAGCAAAAATAGATTATCCAATATTGTCAGGCGGAGAGTAAGGTGTAAACAACGCTATGAAATCTTACAATTATGTTATTAACATTCTATTTTTTTTATTTTTTCTTTGCTAATTTATAAAGATTATAGATTTCCTCAATCGCGGTCGCTTCTTCGGCCGACTTGTCTTCCCGCCATCTCAAAAATTTCGGAAATCTCAAGGCCAAGCCGCCGGTCTTTATTTTATTTTTAGCGACCGTATGAACCGGTGAAACCGTAATTTCCGCGCCGGAAACTTCCATCACGATTTTTGGCTCAAACCAGACATCAACTTCCATATTAGTCTCCACTAATTTATGTTTCTCGTCTAATTTATATTTATCAAACATTTTCAGCAATTGAGCCAAATTTTCATCGGTAAAACCGGTGCCGACTTTGGTAAAAGAATAATATTTATTTTCTTTTGGGCTGTAAGCCGCAACCAAAAACGAGCCGTAAGTTTTCGCCCGACGACCGGCGCCGTAAAGAGCGCCGACCACCGCCAAATCAAAATTATCAGCCAATTCTTCCTGATACTCTTTCTTAAATTTAATCCAAAGCCAGCCTCGGGAGCCGGCCTGATAAATGCCGGAACAATCTTTAATCATTACGCCTTCGTTTCCTCTTTTGAGCGAATCGGCAAAATAAGTTTCTATTTCCGATAAACTGTTTGTAATTGCGTATTTGCCAAAATCAATCGGCTTAATTTTTTTGAAAAAACGCTCCAAAATCGCTCTTCTTTCTTCCAGCGGCCGCTTTAAATAATTTTTCCCGTCCAAATACAACAAATCAAACAAAAAATAACGAACCGGAATTCTTCTGACATATTCTTCAATTTTATGCTTCCGCCTTCGCGACATCAAAACCTGAAAGGCTAATAATTTCCCGTTGGCTTCGTCATAAGCCGCGGCTTCACCCTCAACAATCGCTTCTTCAGCCGAGAAAGATTTTTTCAAGCCATCAATAATATCCGGATACTGATGAGTAATGTTTTCCTGACGCCGAGAAAAAAGAAGGATTTCGCCGTTTTTTTTAATGTGCGCCTGAATTCTTTCTCCGTCATATTTATCTTCCACCGAAACGTTGCCGGAAATATGTTCTTTAATTTCTTTAAGTTCTTGAATCCGGTTTGCAAGCATTGTTCGAATCGGCGCCCCGACGATTGGTTCAATTTCGGCAATTTTTTTAATCCCAAATTTAGAAACGATATAAGCCACCTCGCCTAAATCGGATAAAACATTAAAAGCGTATTCCAGAATTTCCTTTTGTTTTTTCCCCGCCCCAAATGTTTTTGACAAGCCATAAAGAAAAATCATCTCGCCCACCCCCAATCGCAAAGTTCCTAAAATTGTCCGAATAATATATTTAGATTCCTGAGCCGAGGCCTTAGACAATAAATCAATTAAAAGATTAATTTTATTCTCTTGCGACCCTTTGCCGGCGGTTTTGGCAATTTCAATTAATTTTTCAAAAACCTCCTCAATGGTTAATCCTTCTCTTTTTTTAGCCTCTTTAAGTTTTTCAACGACCAAGCCCAAGTCGCCCATCTTTTTGAATAAAGATTCTATTTTTGCGGCGTCCGTATTTTCTGAACGAGTAATCGCCCTTATCGCCATTTTTGAAGCCAGTCCGATTTCCAATCCTTCATAAGAGGGTCCAAGCTCGCCCCGCAACAGATACGCCGCGATTTTCGTTTCCTGCGGAGAAACTTTCGGGAAAAAATCTGCCAAGATGTCAATCATCGCCAAGCTGGAAGAAGTTTTTTCCAGCCGCTCAAAAACTCCGGCTAATTGAGAAAATTTTGTTTTGGACATAATTATATTTTATCAAAGGCGCCGTTTCATTCGCCCTGTTCCATCTGAAAAGCCCTATGAGAATTGCCTGCTTCGCCGATAGATATTATTCCGGTATCCTTATTATAAAAGCTCTTAAAATCGGAATTATTAGTCATTTTCGGTTTAGGATACAAAAAACTTCCCAGATTTCCCGACTGCTTATATAATTTATATAATTCCCATTCAATGCCGGTCTCTGCCGCAAAAATCGCTTTAACAGAATTAGTAATGTCTGAAGATGTTCGAACTTTTAAAATCATTAAATAACCGGCGATTGTTGAAGCGCCTAACATAGCGCCTCCCAGCGTCAAAATCGTTAAAAGCATCATCTGGCCAGACAGCTTTGGAAAATTTCGTTTTTTAAAATTCCTCTGGTAAAATTTTGTCATATTTATGTATCCAATTCCCTCGCGCTAACGGTTGTTTGGATGTTGGTTGAGACATTTTGAAGATATTTGCTGGCTGACATAACCGAAAGACTGATGGTAATTCGCGGCGGATAGCCATCGCCGTCTTCATTCCCAAAAAGCGTTATTTTAAAAGCGGTGATTTTAATATTGTCAGCGGTGATTTTTTTATAGGTTTTCTGAAGCAATCCGTCTTCTGTCCCCCGTTCAATCGCTCCTTCATTTAACCGGTATAAAACAACTTCATTGCGGCTGTTGACAAACTGAGTTTCAACGTCGGAAATCTTGCTGAAATTATAACCGGTTCTGAATTCCCGGCTTATCTGCTCCAAAGTCAGACTCATATTGTCATTAACTTCCATCAAATTGACAATCTCTTGTTGGCTTTTTAACGCCTTGATGAATCCGCCGGTCGCGATTCCCGATAAAATCACAAACAATCCCATTGCGATCAAAAGCTCAACAACGGTAAAACCGCTATTAGGTTTTAGGTTTTGGGTTTTGGGTTTTGGGTTTTTTTTCATTTTTTTCATTTATGGTCGCCAGTTGAGAAAATGGTCTTCTAAATTGACTTCAAATTGAGCGCCGCCGCGGGTGGTCCATCTAACAATGGAATTAACTTTCATCTCTTCAGAA
>Ga0210057_1002635_pt1 | contig 25500 bp, 25 predicted proteins | sample CryGeyCG2114_010_2_FD_183968 | JGI IMG/M metagenome (GOLD analysis project Ga0210057, IMG submission 183968) | Groundwater microbial communities from aquifer - Crystal Geyser CG10_big_fil_rev_8/21/14_0.10 (SPAdes) (version 2) | ecosystem: Environmental > Aquatic > Deep subsurface > Groundwater ...
AGATTGAAGATGAGGACGATGATGAAGAGTAATGTTCTACTTTATCTTTAAAAAAGACAATCGTTCCTCGTATTTTTTTCATCGTAAGAATTTTGGCAATCTCTGGTGGAATATGAAAGTCTTTCATTGAAACAAGCGCCAAGATAAAAGAGGCTATTGCGAGAATGACGACTATAATAATAAGCATATTTATTTGAATTAATTTTCTAATTTACCTCCCACTCCTCCTCTTTTTCTCCTAATACAAAGAGTATATCATAAACATCAGTTTTTCCCTTTACAATAGGACAAGAAAAGTATTTTGATAAATCCTGAGCGGTTTGTGATGGCTCATTCTCCCCTATCATCACGCGACAGTCATTTATTGCGGTATTTCTACTTATGTCGCTCACCCGAATTCCATTTCCTTCGAGAAGTGAAGATATGCTGCTTGCGGTATTATAATTCTGACGATAGAGTACTTGCACGCTCTGTTTCTCTTGACGATACTCATTGTTATAAAGAAGTCCAATGCTATCTTGGATAAATGACTTGTCTTGAAATAGGACGTCATTTAGGGCGTCATTTGTCTCTTTTTGATATCTAATTTTAGTATAATTTTCGTTGATATTATTGAAAGAGATTGTTAGGTAGATCCGATCAAGAAATGAGGCATTACTCGAAGAAAGGAGTAAGTTTTTAAGTGTTGGTTTAATTTTTTCTTCGACAATCTCATCATAGTAAATGTCATCCTTATTTTGATAAAAATAATAATGCACAAATGTTGTAGTCGTCTTTGAAAAAGCTTTTTTGAAAATATCAGGATTTTTTTCCAACTTTACCAGTTTGCCCAAAGATCCCACTCGATACTGACCATATCCACCGGGAACATCAACCTTTACTTCAGGATCAAATTGGATACTGTAATTTTGCTTGTCTTGAGAATCAAGCGAGTAATACGTTGTTGAAGGACCGTAGACAACGACATTCATTCGGTCAGGACGAGAGAAAAATAATGAATTTGAAAACGAGGAGAAAACTTTAAAAAAGAAATAAAAAAGAAGAAATCCGATAAGAACACCGTATAACGCCTTATATTTTTGAACTTTCTTCATTCCTCTACTCTATCATATTTTGCAGATAATCAGCAATTCAGATCAGGATGCTTTGATCTTACCGCACCAAATCTTCTTCACATGATACGCAATGAATAGTCTCTGGTATGAGCTCCAAACGCTTTGCAGGAATAGTCTTATTGCAGCGATTACAGGTATCATATGACCCTTTTTCCACTCGTTTTAAAGCAATGTCAATATCTTTAAATTTTTTTCGTAATGCGTCCATCTCCGCTTCAATTCTTTGATGAGCTTCTTGCTCTCGAACATCCGTATCAACCGAAGCATTGTCGGTTACATGAGTAGGATCTTCAAATGGATCTGATTCTTTCAATGTTCGAAGTTGCTGAGTAACTTTTTGTTTTTCTTTTTCAAGTAAATTTCTAATCTCTTCTTTTTTTATCATAAATTTGTTAAATTATTAATCTTTTTTCTTTTTGAAAAGTGCCTGAATCGTGCCACCGATCGATTTCCTAAAATAATAGAGGAAGTATATACTTCCTGTCAAGAGCAATACGCCGCTCACGATCATCTCAGCACTCGTAAAGCGCACCATTGTTCGAAATGTCTTCAATGGATCAAGCGAAAACTGTATCAATGAAAAATACCAAAGGAAAAAGATGATATTAAAGCCTTCATGCAACTTATCTTTTCGAATAAGAAAGATATATTTATACGTAACGAAGCTCCCAAAGAAAAATAGTACGCTTTCGTAAAATGAGGTCAAGTGCCTAGCTCCATCAAGATTAGCATATGCAAGTGATATGAAAAATTGAGTTTGTGATCCAATCTCTGATCCCGAAAAAAAACTGCCAAGTTTGCTAATTGCTAGTGCAAGTAGAAGTGGTGGAATAATATAATCGACGCATTTCAAATAAAAGATCTTCTTCGAAACAGCAAACATATAGCCAAATAATAGAAAGCCCATGACAAATCCAATATAATGTATTCCTGGGTATCCATTTACCAGTATGAATTTTAAAATATCAAAGCCAAATTCAGAAAAATGAAGAACGATATAGACTATGCGACCAATAAATAGTCCACCAAAGAGTGAGAAAAAAAGTCCGTCAAATATCTCATCTTCTTTATAAGAAGTTAAGGAGATATTTCTCCATAAAAAAAAACTGCCCCAAAAAAAAGCCAATACTAAAAATATCCCTAATGTATATATCTTCAGAAAGCCCAAATCAAGCAATACTGGCAACATAATAAATGATCATATTGATAAGTCAAACACATAAGTAGCTATGCAGCTATTCTCCAAGTATAATTGAATTTTACTCATAATCAATGAAGCAAATATCAATGAAAAAAACTCCCCTAAAAGTTGGCTTCGATCTTGATGGAGTGCTTTTGTATAATCCAGCACGAATATTTCGACCAATAACGATTGTGGCTAAAACTATTCTGCGCCATAAATCTCCGACCAAAACAGAATTTTATTACCCAAAGTCAACAATAGAAAAAATGTTGTGGAATATCGTGCATTGGTCGAGTCTCTTTATTGCTCCTGGATTTGAAGATATAAAAGAACTTGCAAAAGAAGGCAAAATTAAAGCATATATTGTCACCAGTAGATATGATTGCTTAAAGGGAGACTTTGCACGATGGCTTCGTAAAATGGATGCTGAAGTTGTCTTTATTGACACATTTCATAATAAAAACAACCTTCAGCCACATATTTTCAAAGAAAAAAAAATCAATGAGCTTGGACTCGATCTCTTTGTTGAAGATAATTGGGACATTGTCCGACATATTAGCACACATACAAAAACAAAGGGTCTATGGATCACAAACGCCATTGATAAATCTATATCGTATGAGCTCAAATTTTTTTCTCTCAAAAGCGCCATGATCTATATTAGATCAATACTGTCAGATTCAATTCACCCTTAAAACATCTATGATCACTCGTATCAGTAAAAATACATTCATTTTTATCTTGATATTGTTTCTTGCTTTCTTGTTTCGCGTGTATGGAATCTCTTGGGATTTTGGTTTTCATTTTCATCCCGATGAACGCATGCTTATCATGGTTGCAGATCGCATCAGATTTTGGTCCCAAATGAATCCAGATTTTTTCAATTATGGAAGTTTGCCAGTATATCTGCTTGTCGCAATAAGCCAACTTATTGATCGGCTTGTCGGAACAACTCTGACCAATTATGACGGATTGCTTCTTGTCGGACGATGGATTTCGTTGTTTGCTGATCTGATTGTTCTTATTCTTGTTTATAAAATATCGGCAAACCTTTTTCAAAAAAAAGCTGCTGCATTGTGGTCAGCATTTTTTTATGCTGTAGCATTTTTTCCGATCCAAAATAGTCACTTTTTTATTGTTGATATTTTCCTCAATCTCTTTTCTACTCTCTTGATATATCAACTTTTGATATTTCAAAACAATCCCTCATATCGAAGAATCGTGCTTATTGGCATTACATTTGCTGCCGCAATTACCTCGAAGATTTCTGCGGTAATATTTCTTCCGGTCATTCTGCTTGTGCTTCTCTATCCTCATCCAAAGCATGAAAATATATTACAAAGAATTCTTCATTTCTTCCAAAAAAAAATTATAACTAGCAGACAACGAATACATACTATTTTTAAAAAAGATGTGTTTCGGATTGTTCTTTTTGGCATGATTTCAGTAGCTTTCTCTGCGATCTTTATGCCATATGCATTTATCGAACATGAACAATTTACGAGTGATATCCAGCAACAATTAAAAATGAATTCAAATGCATATATTTTCCCGTATACTCTTCAATATGTCGGCACGCTCCCCTATTGGTACTACATGAAAAATATTATTTTATGGGGTTTGGGGCCAATCATTAGTATTTTTGCGATTGTTGGCGGAGTATATGGTATGCGGTATGTAGTATATAGCCTTCAAATACGTAAGCAAAAAGTTGCACATACTATATACGACATACTGCATACAAAATACTTTCTCTTCATTCTTTTCTACGTTCTTTATTTCTTAATTATTGGAAAATCAGCGGTCAAATTCATGCGCTACATGCTCCTTATGTATCCCTTCTTTGCAGTTATGGCAGGATATGGCATTTACAAAATTCAAACGATAAAAATCGTATTATATCGCCATAAAATCAATCTTCAACCTTTTACAAAACTTTTTGTTATTTGTTTTTCCGTTCTCACCATTTTATGGACCCTTCCCTTTATCATGATTTATTCTGTTCCTAATACCCGCATTCGTGCTTCGAAATGGATAAACCAATTTATTCCATACGGATCGACTCTTGGCGTAGAACATTGGGACGATCGTGTTCCTATTTTTGATCCGGGAAATTATAAATATGAAGAACTTACTTTGTACGATATTCCCGACGACCAAAACAAAATAGCACTCCATTATCGTAAACTGCAACACGTAGATTATATTGTGATCGCTTCAAATCGACTTTACACCCCCCTTCAAAAACTCACCGACTGCACCAAAAACGAACGATGTTATCCTGCAACTGCAAAATACTATCAAGACCTCTTTGAAGGTCGGCTTGGATTTGTCAAGATTGCAGAGTTTACTTCATATCCGCGCATTCAGATTTTTAATCTTAAGATTCAGCTTATCGATGATACCGCAGACGAATCTTTCACCGTTTATGATCATCCAAAGATAATGATTTTCAAGAAAATATAAATCTGACCTCGAACTTATTCATAGTAAAAGTAAAAATCAACTTTATTATCATGCGGACACATAAATTTGTTACTCTCATTGCATTTCAGTGTAAAAATATTCACCGGATCTAAATGATAATCAAGGCATTCTCCTTGATAAATGATCATGACATTTTCCTCTCCCCGTTTATCTGTTGATAGGAAGATTTCGGTATCAGGCAGGAAATATTCACGTTGCTCTCTATGATGAAGCTCTTGAAAATTATGCGATACCTCTTCACTCGAAACAATACATATTTTTCTCCCTTGGTAATTTCTTTTCTGGAGAAGATAAATCATTTGCATGTGGAGATACTCACTTTTATCAGAGGCAATTTCAGCTTTTTGATTTGAGAAAAAAAACTGAACTTGATACAACAAATACAGCACAAGGATTGCGATCAGAACCCACCGCAGTATTACACTTTTAATATATTGAAGAATTGCGTACCCTCCGATTCCCACTACAAGAGACCCTATTGGATACAATGGACTAATTCTGTGATCACTATTTATAACATCGGTAAATGCGCTATTTGTCAATGGAACGATAAATATGAGGGCAATTACTACATAAGACAACGGGTCTTTTTTTCTCAGTATTAGAGAACCGAGGCCAATGATAAAAAAGCTACTGGTAACATAATCAAAGATAGGCTTTTGATCAGAATACCAAAAATTGGTTGGAGCGCTCACAAAAACAAGAAGAGATTCTTTATATAAATTAACTCCTTTCATCGCACTTTGACTTGTCCAAAATGAACTATTTTGATATTTTTCGGTAATCGGCAGTCTTCGTGTGTGGAAAAAGATTTTAGGAGAGGTAAATAAAAGCCGCGGTCCAAATCCCACGATAATAAAAGCAATAAGCAATGATCCTTTCAAAATTTTATTAATAACTCCCTTTTTTTCAAATAGTAAGAATATGAATACAAAAAGTGTAATAATCACGGTTACGATACGTATTGAGGCGTGAAAATTGAGGCTAAACCCAAGAAACATTCCAATCGATGCATAAGAAATGATTCCCCTATCTTTTTGATGTCGATAAAATGCAAAAAGCAGCAATGTTGTCAAGAATGAAGATAAAATCACGACAAGCTGTGTTCTGCTGAAAAAAAGATGTAATGGCAATGTCGCAAGTGTAATGGAGCCAATGACTGCACTATATCGATTGCTCCATCTTCTCATCAATAAATAAATCAATAAGATTTCTCCCGACCCAATAATCGCAGTGGGAAGCCTATACATCATGACAGACTGTGGAAAATACTGATAAAAAAAGCTGCTAATTGTCGGAATGATCAAACCATGTGCCTCGTATGATCCATAATAAAAAATATTTTCTATTGAGGATGATACTATTTTTACTCCATCTAAACCCGCATCCCTGACTTCATCCATAACTGCGACAAATGGATATGTTGATAAGTACAAAAATCGAGAGACTACCCCAACCAATCCAACAAAGAGTACCAATATCATTTCGGTATATGATTTTATACTCAATCGAATCGTTTTATGAACAAAGGCATAGGCAAGAATCGATCCAACGGAAAAAAAATGGAGCGATAATGAAAGCCATTGAAAATGGAACTCTGTATCGAGGTGCGCAATGATTATCGCGAGGGCGCCAAAAAATAAACTAATAGAAAGAGTGATTGTCGTTACTAAGAGAGATTTCTTCATACAATAATTCAGTATACAAATGAACGAGTTCACATAATTTTTTTAATCACTCCCAGCATTCCTTGCTTCCAAGGAACTCTATGAGTGACCCCACTTTTTCCTTCAAAGTCCGTGACGTGTTCAAGATACCAATGATAATTATTGATGAGCGCCTCTTTGTTTGAAAATTTTGGCGAAAATCCCAGTTTTTTTTCCGCTTTTTCTATTGAGACAAATGAATCTTTTGAAGCAGTTTCATAGACCCAAGCATACAATGGAGAAATGTGAAGGGCCTCAAGAATTTTCAATATAAAGATGACAATGAGTGCTGGCGTACCAATAATACGCTTTCCAAACCCTGCCGTATCAAGTACTGACTGATAGTCCTCTTTCATCGTCGTAAACTCTTTTGCGCCGATATTGAATACGTCATTGACCGTACTCTTTTCAAGAGTCATACACGCATAAATAGCATCATTAAGATCATCAACATCAAGGAGTTGATATCTATTTTTTCCACTGCCTATCATGGGGAAATGGTGTCCGGTCCGGGCCCAATCATACAGCAGCGCAAACACGCCAAGGCGTTCTGGTCCGACAAATGATTTTGGTCGTAATATGCTGACGGTAAGACCTTTTTTACGAGCTTGAGAACACGCTTTTTCCGCAGCAATCTTGGACTCTCCATATGCACCAACACCGATTAAAGCGTCCTGTTCATAAATGGGATGATGATCGGGAACGCCATATACCGCAGTTGAAGATATATGAATAAAACGCTCAACCTTATTTTCTAGCGCCGCATTTATGACGTTTTTGGACCCATCAATATCAGTTGAGTAAATATCTTCTTTTGAATACAACGGTAATGCTGCCGCACAGTGAATGACAATAGACGCCCCTTTCATTGATTTTTGAAGAAGTATAAAATCTCGAATATCTCCCACTACCGAAGTAATCTTTTCTTTACAATCAGGATAATCGAATGGTACCAAATCGTAAGAAACAATTTTGTATTTTTTTTTGAGAAGATAGCGAATGAGATTGATCCCTAAAAATCCAGATCCGCCGGTGATAAATACAGTTTTCATGAGATTATTATGCTCGACTCACAGTGTTATTTCCAGTCGATTGGATCGATGCCGTGAGAATTAAGGTATGAATTGCATTTACTAAAATGCTTGTTTCCAAAAAATGCTTGAGCCGAAAATGGTGAGGGATGTGCTGAAGAGAGAACTAAATTGTTTTTTTTATCAACCACTGCCCCCTTCTGCTTAGCATAATTTCCCCAAAGAATATACACAATGTTTTTTCGGTGTTCGTTTAGTTTTTGAATTACTCCATCGGTAAACGCTTCCCAACCGTGATTCTTATGTGATGCAGGCTTATGTGCAGCGACTGTCAGGACGCTATTGAGCATCAGTACTCCTTGCGATGCCCAGCGCGATAGATCTCCCGAAGCAAGCGGAATAATCCCTATGTCAGATTGAATCTCTTTGAATATATTTTTGAGAGAAGGAGGAATTGTCTGACCCGCACTTACCGCAAACGATAAACCATTTGCTTGATTCTCATTGTGATATGGATCTTGTCCTACGATGACGACTTTTACCTTATTAAAAGGGCATAGATCAAACGCGCGAAATATTTTTTTTGGTGGAGGAAAAACATTCCCATTTATATATTCTGTTCGAACATACTCTGTCAACGGTTTCCAATATGGCTTTTCGAATTCATCTTTTAATTCTGACTTCCATCCTTTTTCAATTTTTACATCGTTCATATACCTCATTATAATTGAGGAAAAAACAGATGGATGATACCTCCAAATATATTTCACATCAATCTCACAGTAATTCTCTATTGTGTTTCGTCAATGACTTATCGATATTTTGTGTCGTGTTGTTTTTCTGGGAAATCTCTTTCCCAATAATGCTCGCATTACAACAATTTCTTTGAGAATCTGTGTCATCAATTTTGGTCTTCGCAAAGACACTTCGACCGTATCTGCAAAGTAATCGACAAATATTGCTGAAATCTTTTTCTTTCCCCTTTTTGCATATGCTGCCACGCGATGATGGCCGTCTAAAATGACCATCACATCACGCGCGACAACGATTGGATTCATTAATTTAGCACCAAGCTCAAACTCATAAACCAACTCATCTACCTTAATCATGTCAACTTCCTCATGAGGTTTTAATGACGAAATGAGAACTGATACTCGTTGGTTTTTCATAGGAGTTTTCCATCCAAAAACTCTCCATACCCCTTCAAATCGAGGAGTCCATTTCCAGAAAGATTAAATACAATTACTTTTTTCTTTCCCTCATTTTTTGCCTTTTTTGCTTCATCAATCGCTGCCTTGATTGCATGAGCACTCTCTGGAGCAGGAATAATTCCTTCTGTCCTGGCAAACAACACTCCTGCTTCAAAAGCTTCAATCTGATTGTAAGAACGAGCCTTTGTAATTCCTTCTTGGTTGAGGAATGACAATATTGGAGCATTCCCATGATAACGCAATCCACCCGCATGAACTGCGGGCGGGATAAAATCCGATCCCAATGTTTCCATTTTCAGAAGAGGAGTCTGCATTGCAGTGTCGCCAAAATCATAGCGATACTCACCCTTTGTCATTTTTGGACACGATGACGATTCGACAGCAATCGCTTCGAGATCTTTTCTTTTCCCTGAGATTTTATCAATGAGAAACGGGATCGCAAACCCAGCAAAATTACTCCCTCCTCCAACACATCCAATTATGCAGTCGGGATACTCTCCGGTAATTTCCATCTGTTTTTTTGCCTCCTGACCGACTATTGTTTGATGAAGTAAAACATGATTGAGCACGCTCCCCAATGCGTATTTCGTGTCATCGCGCAAAGCTGCAAGTTCAAGCGCTTCACTTATGGCAATTCCCAAACTTCCTGGATGATTTTTATCTTCCTCAAGGATCATTTTTCCAAAGGTAGTCTCCAGGGAAGGGCTTGCAAATACTTCAGAACCAAAAATTTGCATAATATTTTTTCGGTATGGTTTTTGGTCAAAAGAAATTCGCACCATAAAAACCTTACATTCTATGTCAAAGAAATTGCATGCCATACTGAGTGCACTCCCCCACTGACCTGCGCCGGTTTCAGTAGTGAGTTTTTTGATTCCTTCTTCTTTGTTGTAATACGCTTGGGCCAATGCCGTATTTATTTTATGACTTCCCGAAAGAGTTGCTCCTTCATTTTTGAAATATATATGCGCAGGGGTATCAAGAGACTTTTCTAATTGTCGTGCTCGAACCATGGGCGTTGGTCGATACATAGTATAATATTTCTTCACTTCATCAGGTATCTCGACGGACTGCTCCATAGTCATTTCTTGCTGGATTAATGCCTTTGGAAAAATCATTTCTAAGTCACTCGACGAGATTGGCTTTTTTGTGCCAGGGGGCAGTGGCGGCTCAGGAACTTTGCCGAGATACTTCTTCAAATAAGGAATAATATTAACAAAATGCTCAGGCATCTCCTTTTTCGGAATGGTTATGTTTGTTGTGTTCATAAAAAAATATATATTAATGAATAAAAAAAACCTCTGCTGTGAAGCAGAGGTTTGTGTATTAAAGCCATATCATCCGCTTCACCAAAAAGAGGTAGAAAACCAAGTCGGATAAAATGTACTTTGTAATTTCATAAATAATTAAATAACTGATCGAAAATTGCCACTTTGTAACTCTTTTGATCCCCGCGTTACTGTTGCTACACCAACGCCAAGCTTCTCTGCAATCTTGTGTTGAGGTATGCCTTGTTTGAGCATCTTTACAATATCAAGACGACGAACAAACTCCACGCGCTCTTTTGGCGTCAAAAGCCCGTTGAGAAAATTGGTCATTTCTTCCTTTGAATCGATATCAGAAAGGATTCGAATCAGATCATTATAATTTAACATACCTACTAGTATACTAGTAGTTTAATACTTGTCAAGCGCAGTTTTTTATCCTCTTCTCACTACTTCTTTCACATCCTGAAGGAGTTTCGAAAAGTCCTTTCCTTCTCGGGAAATGACGATAGGTTTACCTTTAAATGGCGTCAAATGAACCGTTAATTTAAAGAGATGGTCATTTTTTTCTCCCTCATAAATGATACTTGCCGATGCTATTGGTTCAGTTCTCTGAATATACTCGGTGATATATTTTTCAAAGTCATTAAATGTTACCTCATGATGTTTTGAGAGATGTTTCGTAGTAATCGAAACATTTTTTTTCTTCTTGTCAATGCGCAATAGATCAAGAATGTCGCGCGTTGTCACAATGCCGGTAGGACGCGATTCATGATCGACCAAAATGATACTTCCAATGGCCTTTGATAGAACTTGTTCGATCGCCTCAGAAACAGTATTTTGTTCGTTAAGCGTAAGAACGGTCGTTTTCGCATAATTTTTCACCGGAGTGTTCTTGAACTGAGTTTGCTCTCCTCTACCTCCTCGTCGGGATTTATTTCCTGGAGCCATGATAAAAGGAATAAGATCATAATGACTCAATATTCCTTTAAGACGATCGTTTTTATCTATGACAACTATTTTTGATGTTTTATATTCCTTAAATAGTTGTTGTGCCTTAGATATCGGATCATCAAGTTTTACCGTGATAACTTTCCCTTTCTGTGTATGAGACATTTGACCAATCTTAAGCTTTGCGACATCGAGGTTTTGCATAAATGCGAGAATTCGTCGCGCTGAGGTGATTCCAAGAAATTTTTGACCTTCATCAAATACCGGAAGATAATGAATTTTAGATTCATTCATTAACTGAACAATTCGTGCCAATGAATCTTTTGTATCAATGTGAGGAGGATGAAAAAGCGCATGAGCTACTTTGGTACTTGCGTCGAAAGCTGAAGATTTGATCAAGGTGTAATAGGGATTGATCACTCCGATAAATTTATCTGCTGTGTCAAAAACAAATGCAGCATCATGAGAACTTGCAAGCTTCCCTAAAGCACTTGAAAGAGTATCATCTGGAGACACCTTAATTATTCCTGCTTTTTTTAATATCTGGTCAATCTGTTTCATACTATTTCAACTGATGTGAAAATTAATAACAAAGAACATCAAAACAGAGTTGCGCTACTAAATTCCCATTTACTAATATGCAATGTTGGAGCAAGACTAATCATCTCTCCTTCAAAACTGGCCAAGGGCGTTAGCTTGTTTTCGATACCAACCACATTGTTTAGTGCCTCTGGAATACTTTGATTGAATCTAAGGTTTTTTACGGGTCGAATAATTTTTCCCTTTTCAATAAGAAATGTTGCATCACGGGTCATGCCGGTAACATTGAGCATTTTTGGATTTAATACGCGCACATACCACAGACGGGTGACAAGAAGGCCACGCTTCACATTCTTGATCATCTCACCTCGAGTCTTATCCCCTGCTGCAATATACATGTGGAGTGGAATCGGTCCCATGGTATTTGGTGCGGGAAGTGCATGTCCGGTATTTTTTTGATGATACTTCAATGCATGATATGAATCGTAAGCAATATTTTCAAGGACGCCATTTTTTATAAATGTAATCGCTTTTTTTGGTTGCCCTTCAAAATCAAAGGGCATAGGGAAAACATCTTTGTGAAATGGATCATCTATGATTGTTATATTTTTTCCAAAAACTTGAGTGCCCATCTTGCCTGAAAGTGGACTTGCTCCTTCATGATAGATTCGTGCATTTGGGCCGTACCACTGGAAAAATGCCATCATCTCAGATACCGCCTGTGGTTCTAAAATGACTTCGTATTCTCCCGGTTCAATATCTTGTGGATTTTTACTTTCAAGAGTTTTTTGTACTGCCGTTTCAGCGACCAATTCTGCATCGACTTCCGAAGGGGTTCGTGCGACGTCTGCGGCAAATCCGCTCGAATCTTTACCAAGAACGATTGTGGAAAGATTGCAGGATGAACCGGCATGATGCGCCCAGACACCGAGCGAGTTTGCTACTGCAAATTCTGAGACATCATTTGCATAAGCGCCAGAAGCGATCAAATTTTCTTTCTGAGCTTTTTTGATCACGGTATGAGCACCAGCCGCCATCTCTTCTTCTGTCGCATGGTGAATATCATCTGCAACTTTCACAATATTTTGTGGCTTTGGCAGAGAGACAAATCCGGGATCTGGTTCTTGCAGATTGGCAAGCTCGGTAGCACGGGACATTACGTCTTTGAGGGACTCATTATCAAAAGCATTCGTACTTGCGACGCCAATTTTTTTATCAATAATCACACGGGCTGAAATTCCCAGATTTTTCCAAGCGACATTCTGGTGAATTTGATTGTTTGCAAAACGAGTTAATGCATTTCCCGAAACTGAAAGTAATACTTCAGTTTGGTAGGCATTTGAAAATGAGAGTGCTTTTTGAGCTATTTGTTTTAGTTTTTCTTCTCCTAACATAGTTATTTAGATATTTGATGTTAGACGCTAGATGCTGGACAATATAATTGTCTAGCTTCCAGCTTCCAACGTCCATCTGCTAACTTTACCACTTCACGACTCCAACTTTTACCTTCTTAAATCGCGCAGGACTTGCACCGTGCCCCGTGTACATCACTTGACTTGGTTGTCCTTTGCCACAGTTTGGCGTCCCCCAGACCGTCCATTCTGGACGTCCACATATGGCATCACAACTGTTCCAAAATTGAGGAGTAATCCCTTGATATGTCGGATTTTTGAGCATTCGGCCAAGCTTTCCATCTTTTATCTCCCAGGCAATCTCTGTCCCAAACTGGAAATTGTACCTTCGATCATCAATGCTCCACGAGCGATTGGTTGACATGAAAATACCATACTTTGTGTCTGCAATCATCTCATCAAGTGACCATGCTTTCCCCGTTCCCGCTTCTCCACCGGGCTCTAAATTGATATTGGTCATTCGAATCATTGGGAGTCTACTCCAACTTGATGCACGTACCGTGCCATTGCTTTTTTTATTGTATTTTGGATTCAGCTCATGAAGTTTTGAAACCGTATCTCGAGAAGTAATATAATCTTGAAACTTCCCTTCTTTCACTAAATAAGTGCGTTGTGCGGGCACCCCTTCGTCGTCATATCCAAAGGTTCCCAAACCTCCCGGGATAGTAGCATCTGCCGTGAGATTTACAATATCTGATCCATATTGAAAGTTAAACAATTTTTCTGTCGTCAAAAAGCTCGTACCTGCATATGAGGCCTCATAGCCTAGTACGCGATCGAGCTCGACAGCATGGCCACAACTTTCATGTATTTGAAGCGCAAGTTGATTTCCATCAAGGATGATATCAAACTCTCCGGTGGGACAGGTATCTGCCGTGAGAAGTTCAACTGCTTCTTGTGCATATTTTGGGGCATGTTTCTCAAGCTCAAGTTCTCGAACCAGCTCAAATCCGCGTGTCTGATTTTGTCCACGAAATGAATTTGGATATGAGCGATTTTGAAGCTCTGGTCCATCAACTGCGGTCGCATCAGTCCCAGCTCCCGTCCACACGATGTCTTGATCAATCTTTGAACCAATACTTGAGACAAAATATTTTCGTTCACGATTTGCCTGATATGACGCCTGAGTAACTGCTATTTTGTCACTTACTTTTTGCGCCGTGTCTGCCGCAAGAAGGATCTTGATTTTCTCCTCCATCGAAACTTGAAATGGGTCTTCTTTTATGGGTGTTTTATAGCTATCAATAATTGGTTCAAGCTCGTCGAGTTGAACATTGGAGGTTTTATGTGCAGTTGAAGCCTTAACAATGGCGAGCGCTTTTTTGATTGTTTCATCAATCCCCGTTTCACTCAAATCAAACGATGCCGCGAAACCCCAAACACCATCTTTGAGAATACGAACATTGTACCCAAGTGATTGTGAAGATTCTAAAGCTTCGACTACGCCGTCTTTTGTCGCGACATCTTCTGAAGATTGATCCACAATCCGTACATCAGCGTAGTCTGCTGAAGGAATTTTTGAGAGTATATTTTCTGCTTTTTTTAACATAATGTCTGAATTCGCTTTCTTATTATACCCGATTGAAGTACACATTGCAGCAGGTCAAACACGGTCATTGAGTATCAATTGAGGAATTCTCAGGATGATTCATGAACCACGTGTTTTATGGTACATTTAATGTATGGAACTTAACGCCGCGCTCAAACTTCTGATCGCACTTGCAGTTGGCGCTGCAATTGGCTTGGAGCGTGAGATTCATCAGAAAAAAGATCACCATAAAAATAGATCCGGCGCACTCATTGGCGTTCGAACATTTGCACTTACCACCCTCTTAGGATCAATTGCCGGACTCCTGAATGGTGAACAGTTTGTACTTTCGTCAATCATAAGCGGCACCTTTTTACTTCTCACCATCATGAACTACGCTATTTCAAGCTATCTCAGCCGTGATACGGGAATAACGACAGAGCTTGCGGCAATCATCAGTTTTATCATCGGATTTCTTATTGCAATAAACATACTGCCAATTCCCCTTGTGCTCTCCATTGCAGTTGTGCTCATGATTATCCTGGCATATAAAGATCAAGTAAAAAATATGGTTGAGGAGCTTCATGTCCGCGAACTGAAAGCGCTTATTTCATACGCAATTATTGCAGTAGTCATTCTTCCGTTTCTTCCCAATATTTCAATAACTCTCAATAGTATTCCATTTGTAAGCCAGTTTATGAGATCCTATGGCATTGATTTGAGTATTTGGAAAAGCCTCGAACTCATAAATCCTTTCAAAACGTGGCTTATTGTGGCGATTATAACCGGCGTTGATTTGATCGGATATATCCTTGAAAAAATGTTTGGAAAAGGTCGCGGCCTTATTATCTCGAGTCTTATTGGAGGTTTTGTATCCTCGACCGCAACAACGCAATCTCTCGCTGTTCAAAGTAAAAAAGGAACAAATATCAATTCTGTTTTGACCGCTGCATTTCTCGCGACATTTGCGAGTTTCTTTTCATTATTTTTGGTTATAATGCCGCTCAACCCTCTTTTCACGATTACCATTCTCCCAACACTCGTCATTCTCATTATTTCATTTGGCATTGCCGGAATGATATTTCTTCCCAAAAATCATGAAAACACAACCACAAAGATTCTTCATCCACAAGATAAAGAAATATTTTCCATAAAACCAGCATTATTTTTTGCTATTCTTTTTATCACCATAAAAATTGTCTCAAGTGTTGCCCTTATTATTTATGGCAGCCAAGGATTCCTTATCACCGCAGCTATTGCCGGATTTACTGGCGTCGATGCAATTACCATCAATATTGCCGATCTCTCAAAAGGAGCAATTAGCTTGAAGACCGCGATTCTTGCATTTATTATGGTAAATGCAGTAAATCTTCTCGCAAAAACACTTTATATTTCCCTTCAAGGAAAACGTGAATTTGCCATAAAATTTGGCGTAATGACCGGTACTATTATCATTCTTTCTTTCGCAGGGTTATGGTTTGTGTAACACAGGAAGAATATTGATTCTTAATTCTTTTTCGCTTCCATATATTTTCTCCCGTGACCTACATACGTATTCACTGGTCTCCCTTCCTTACAAAATGGGCATTCCGCTTCGTCATATGCTGCAGCAGGAAGAGTGCCGAGTGCATCAAAAGGCACGCCCATCATTGCACTATTTACCTCATTGGGATTTCGGTTAACCATGACACAAACAGCAGTTACGGTTCCTCCGGCATTTTTCACGGTATCAACAACCTTTTTCACTGATCCACCTGTCGTGGTGAGGTCTTCAATGATCAACACATTCTTTCCAGTGATCAATTTATCATATCCGCGGGTAAAAATCTGATTTTTTGCTTCATCTTTTTCGGTATAAACCCCCAGTATTTCTCTGCCCGTAAGTTGTGACAGATGTGACGCAATCCACGTCGAAAGAATGATACCGCCAAGAGCCGGACCAACAACAACATCAACATTTGAATCTTTATACTTTTCTGCAAACATCTTTCCAACTTCTGATGTTTCTTTTGTATGCGGATAAAGGGCGTCTTTGTTTATATATACTTCTCCATGTTTCCCTGATGTATAGACAAAATGATCATCGGTAATGACTGCATTCACTTTTTTAAGAATATCGATTATTTCCATGAATAAAATAAATTATTAATCTTATCTATTTTGAGATCCGATATTTATTAATATGTTCTCTCAATTTTTTAGCCTCTTCTCTCGGATCTTTTGCAAAGATTATCCCTCGTGAAGAACTGATCATCATGCCAGCATTTTTCGAGTTTAGTCCAGCCTTCACTGTTTTTTTGACATCGCCTCCTTGTACGCCAATTCCAGGAATGAGCAATGTCATGTCACCGACTATTTTTCGAATTTCTGCCAGCTCTTTTGGGTAGGTGGCACCAACAACGAGCATACAGTTTTTATTCGTATTCCACGATTGAGAAACTGCTTTTGCAACTTTTTTATACAATCCTGATATATTCTGAAATTCACCACTCCCAGGATTTGAGGTTCGGCACAATACAATACTTCCTTTATCCTTTCGCTTAAGGAATGGTTCCATTGCTTCTTTCCCCAAATAGGGATGGAGTGTGACCGCATCTGTTCTGAGATATTCGAATGCAAACTGTGTGTATCCCTCATTTGTTGATCCAATATCTCCACGCTTGGCATCAAGAATGATTGGGATTTCTGGATAGTATTTTGCCAGATAATGACAAGTCATTTCGAGCTCTTTAATTCCATCCACTCCTCGTTCTTCATAAAATGCGATGTTTGGCTTATAGGCACAAACCAGATCATGAGTTTGCTCAATAATCCATTTATTGAATGCAAACTGAGGATAATCCTTTTTTTGAAAAGCCTTCTGAAGTTTCTCAAAACGTGAGTCCAAACCAACACACAAAAGTGAATTGTTTTTTTTGATGATAGAATCAAGCTTTTTCTGAAAGGTCATTTAAGTCCTATTCTAAATCAGCTATCCTTTTTTTACAATATGAAAAGCCCTTCGACGAAGCCAATTTCGTAGATAATATAACATCCCAATACGGTGCTGATCAATCCCGATATGATCCGGATGTAGTATTCAATTTTATTGTGAGCTTGAGAGGTTATTATGACGGGGATACTGATAATAAAACTCATTAAGGCCATTGCACCAATTGACCCGAGTCCAAAAATCAAAATATATGCAAGACCAGTAGTCAAATTGTTAATATCGCTTAATATAATAAGCATAAAACTACCGCTTCCCGCAAGTCCATGAATGGAGCCAACAATAAAGGATGATAGGTAGCCCCGAGGCTCTTTCGTGTGAAAATGTTTATGAGAGTGCGTGCTCACATCGTGATGGTGGGAATGTGCATGGATAATATCTTTCATGCGAATGTTACAAATCCCCAAATAAATCAACATCAAACCGACGCCAAGTTCAAAAATCATACTCAATTTTTCAGGAATATTTATTTGCAAGACAAGAATAATCAACCCAACAAGAAGCAATATGCTCGTGTGCCCAACCCCCCAGGCTACACCGGTCAAGACGGAACGCTTAAAGCTATGTGTTCTTGCAGAAAAAGTCGACACAGCAGCTACATGATCTGCTTCAACTGCGTGTTTAATACCCAAACCAAAGCCGATAAGAAGAGTGTTGATAATATTCATGGGTATTTTATTTCAATAGAAATATTCATCTTACACTACGAGATGAATGATTATGAATAAAAAACACATATAATTACACATTAAATATGCAAGACGGCATCTTATCAGAAGAGTTTCTACTACCTATTTAATACCCGCAGAACTTCATCAATAGCCTCAATGATGTAATCTGGATTTTCATTTCGTATTTTTTCTCCATGAAAACCATAGGTGACACCAATTGTCTTTGTTCCTGCATTTTTTCCTGCCTGAACATCGTCGGGGCTATCCCCCACCATGATGGCAGCACTTGACTCAACGCCAAAAAAATCGAGTGCTTTTTGAATCGGTTCAGGATTGGGCTTTGGATGGGTCACATCATCAACAGTTACAACGAAATCGAGAAGGGGAAGAATATTTGATACCTCAAGTGTCTCAATCGCGGTATTTTTTCTTCTGGTTGTTACTGCGGCAATATTATATTTCTTTTCTTTTAAAAATTGAAGCGTTTTCAAGGCATTGGGAAACGCAAATGATAGATGGGGATTCTCTTTTTGAAAGTCATTGTGTGATTGTGCGAGATGAGAAACATCATCTTTCGTTGTCAAAATGTGATAGCACTCTTCGAGTGGCTTTCCCATGATAGTCCCAATATGATCTCTCTTGAGTAGTTTATGATGTTTTCGAAGGCTATGCTCAAAGGCCTGATATATATATTCAGTTGTGTCAAGAAGAGTTCCATCAACATCAAACAATATTGTATTGATCATGAATAAAGAATACCACACCAATTAAAAGCATTTTGATTGCATAATCACTCTCTTAATATTATAATACCTTCTCTTGTTAGTTAATTTTGTTAACTTAATATGGCAGTCGAAAATGCTCGACCAATTCCATGGCAAACACATATTTTTAGACCAAATTTTGAAGTACCTGGTTATCCTGACATTTACCGTCACCCTGGATTGGTGCAACATCCCTATACTGATAATCTTCCTTCAGGATTTCCGTTCATTATTGGCGATGACCAAGATAATTATGGCATTCATTGGAAGCCTGATTATTCAGCGACTCGAACAACGTGCATTTTTCATGTAAGTCAATCAGATCGACAACACTATCGAAGTGGAGTGATTCTACCAGGTAATAATGGCTCATTGTTTGATATTCAAATTGAGAACGGAACTTTTTCTCAAAAGCCACTTCAACCAATAACAATGTTTTCCTCTCCGGATCTTCCTGAGAGACAACTCTGTGTATATGCTTCTGGAGAAAAGATGTCTGCATGGTTTTCACCAACTCAAAGAGGTCTACCAACAAACGATGAGCTATTGAGACTCTTTGATACTGTTTCCAGTCGATTTAGATATATTCAGAGCAGACTTCCACAAACGATCTCCACGTCGGTAGACATTTCTCAAACGCAGGTACACAGATTACAAAAGGCATTTTCTGACCGTAATATTGCAGGATCCCGCAATGGTCTTGAATTTTAATCCGAATAGGCTTTGGTAATGTTTAGCGTCTCCTCCGCAATTTTTTTCACCGACGCATCTGAATAAAATGCTAGGTGTGGCGTGATAACAACATTTTCGAATTTCAACAATGGATGTTCTTTTGAAAATTCTTTTTCTCCTTCAAGCACATCAAGGCCGACCCATCTGAATTTTGAAATAGAATCAAGCAGGGCTTCAGTGTCAATCAATTCCCCCCGCGCGGTATTTATGAGGACCACCCCATCTTTCATGGATGAAATAATTGATGCATCAATCATGTGATGAGTACTCTCAAGTAATGGGGCATGAAGACTAATAACATCGGATTTTTTTGCTAATTCTCCAAGCTCGACATATTCGTATCCTAATTCTTTTTGTGCTTTTTCATTTTTATAAACATCAAATGCAACGACGGTCATGCCGAATGCGTTAGCAAGTTTTATAACTTCAAGACCAATTCTTCCCGTTCCAACGACTCCCAATGTTTTCCCCTTCAATGCAACGCCAAGATGCCCTTTGAATGTAAAGGTTCCTGATCGTATCTCAGACTGTGTTGCAAGAATATTTCGCGTTCCCGAAAGTAGCAGTGCAAAGACGTGCTCTGCAATATTAAACGATCCATAATCAAGAATATTTTTGACTGTTATCCCTTTTTCTTTACAGTAGTCCAGATCAATATGATCCGTACCAACAGTTCGAGTAACTAACAGTTTCAAATGTGGAAATGGATTGAGAGACGATTTGTCAGCTCTCGATCCTGTTTTAATCGAAATACAGTCTATGTTTGAAAAATCCTCCGATGAATTAATTTTTTGTAACGATTCTGGTCGCGTATCACCTTTGAGGTGTTTTTTTAATTCTGTGTCAACGTCAAAATGAATAATGTTCATAAGATTAAGAAATGAAATAACTGAAAACTATGTCTGATATTCGTATAATGTTTGTTCATTTGCAAAGCTCTGTTGCTTAATCGTTACTTGGTGCGCATCCATACTTACAATGTTGAAATATCCTCTACCAGTAGACTCGAACATTGGTTCTTTTTGATCAGGGTTGAGATGAAATTGAATCGCCGTACTTCCCACACTTGCATACAATATGCCATCTTTATATGTCTGAGTGGTGCGATGAATATGTCCAAAAAATACACCCCTCACATGCTCTTTGTGTAAGACTAACAACTCGTGAAATTCATTTCCATTGGTAATGAGCATATTTTCATCAAACCACATACTATCAAGTGAAAGCGCTGGGTAATGAATAAATATCGTAAGATTCTTTCCTGTTTCTAGCTCTGTTTTGAGTATATTCATCTGCTCTTCAGATATGACCCCATGTGGATCAATCTCATCAGGTCCTCTGCCATCAATGGTGAGAAAATGATCATCTCCGAAGGTGAATGAATATGTGTTTAGATTTACAGAATGAAAATGTATATCTTTCATCATAAGATGATTTCTTATTTGGATAGATCGATCATGATTTCCAGTCACAAAATAAATTGGAATTCCCATGCTATCCACTTCTGATGCCATGAGTTCATATCCTTTGTCATAACAATCTGCAGTAATATCGCCGGTATGAATAATGAAGTCTGGATTAAACGGAAGATCTTTTACAGATTTTATGAAATGTGAGAACGCAACGTGCGTATTTACATCGTGTTGCATGAAATTTTTATCAGGCCCAAGATGAGTATCTGAAATGTGAAGAAAGTGAATGGGTTGAATCATATAGATTTCATTATAACAATCTTTGAATAATTCATGCATGAACCACTCGTACAAAAAATTTTATCAAATTTTGCTTATTTTACATATACATTATATACTTACTTCTGTTATCAATAGATTCTCAAATCAATCATGAAATTTGCTTTTCGATCACTTTCAACAAAAATAATTATTTCGGTCGCTGCGCTCTTTTTTGCTGTTGGCGTATTTGCTATTCCACGCATCTCTGCCGGAGGCCCCGCTGGAGTCGTAAAATTCTTTTTTATTGATCGACAAGATTATGCAGCAAGTGGCTCAATCATTATTCTTCGAAATGAGGAAGATGGCACACAAACAAACGTATCTTCTGAGTATTTTCTGAATGGCCACGTTCCACAAGGACATTTACTTTTTGATAAGCTAACTCCTGATTGTTCAGGGAACCTCACATTTTATCTCGGAACGCTCGACTATGAAATTCGCTGGGTACATGAAAACAATTTGTATCCGAATGCTCAAATTATTAGCACTGATTTCTTAGAAGATGATTTGTCTACGCGTGTTGATTTACGAGTAAATAATGGCTCAAACCAAAATGAATATAATGCAAGCCTTCTCGTTGAAGGATTTGATCGAGATGGAAATGGCACAGTGACTGACGCAGAACTTGAAGAATCGCGTTATTGGTTTGATCAAAATTGTGGCGAAGGACCGATCGCGTATTACGGACCAACACCTTCTCCAACATCGACTCTCGCTCCAACTGCTACAAACACCCCATCACCAACAAACACACCAACCCCTTCTCCAGCTCCAGTGCCATTTGAGCAGATTGGATTAAAAAATATTGATCCCGTCGAAGTCACCGTAGCCCAAGGAACAACCTCATATACCTATATTCAAAAAATTGAATCGATCACCGCAACACAGTTTTCAAACTATGGATACCCAACTCCATTTGGCCCAGGCATCAGTATGAATCCAAGCACTGCCGGAATCAGCCCGGGTACCTCTACTAATTTGACTTTGTACGTGAATGGAAATGTTCCACTTGGAACCTATTTTGGATATCAAATAGTCAAAACTAATGTATCGGGAGCTTATAGTCAATACTTTGTCAAAGTTCATGTAGTTGAGCTCGTACCAACGGCAACACCTACAATGACGCCAACAAAAACCCCGACATCTACTCCCGTGCCGACACTTGAAATATCAAATGTAGCTCACAGCAATGTGACAATGAGTTCAGCGATCATCACATGGGAAACCAATATTCCTGCAACAACACAAGTGGTATACGGCACCTCTTCAAGAAAAATGAAGCAAACTCCCGAGATGCAACTCATGACATCAAATCATACAATGTCCCTCACCGGACTTTCAGGAGGAAAAACATATTACTATTATGCAGTGTCACGTGATGCAACCGGAAAGACAGTAGTAACAGCTACTCGAAGCTTTAAAACACCACGCAGATAAATAAATAAAGATCTCTTAGATCTTCATCTCTTGTACAATGGGTATGATGGTAGCAAGCTCTCTGTGAAGTACTCTGCGTGCTTCTTGCGCATTCTCTTTCCCCGACTTATACTCCCAGGTTAACGTAAAAACAAAGAGCCAAAGGATGAAATATATGTACACTAATGGAAAAATAAAATCAAATTCAGTACGCTCTTTCTCCGTCATACTCTTACGAAATGAAATCATGAGCTTCTCTTGAAATGCATGATTGTTCCATGAGAATACATATCCAAAGCAAAAATCAAACGCACTATTTGCATATGAAATATGCTCAAAATCAATAAAAAACAACTTATTTTTTGAAAAAATGATATTTGCCGGATGAAGATCTGCATGGGAAAGATACACCATAGTATCATTCAGGAGTGAACTTTTTTTACGAAATAATTCATATGCCTGACCAATAATTGGATCAGCAATACCATCGGGATACTTACAAATTTTTTTGTAAATGCCGCTGATTCTCCGCTTGTATATGGCACCAGTCCACGTTGGAATGGTTTGTTTGTGAAGCGAAAGAGCCCGCAATGCACTCAGATGATGTGCAAATAATCTTGTAATTCCGGGAGATTGATAAAAAGAATCATTAAAAGAAAACGTGTATGAAAATGAGCCAGACATTTTCCCCTTCACAATACGATACAAATACCATGGTGGCGCCTTGTCATAGCCACTTGCAACAATTGTTGGAATAAAATCGATGCCATTTTTTGTGAGGTATTCTGATATTTTGACCTCACTGGCAAACGTTTGTTTATCTTTCAAATACAATACAAACTTCAAAGAATACAGGTTTTTTTCAACGTCTTTCCCGAGAAAATTTAAGAATCGCCCTGACCAAAAATCAGCAGTAAGCGTTTTTTTTACCGGACTGGTAATCTGATATTTTTCGTAAATTTCCTTTCTCTTTTTCAAAATCTGCACCAATGAATAATGGGCCTTGGCAGTCTTTCTCTTGTCAATTTTTCTTCCATAAACATCGATCTTTATCTTGCCAACTTTTTTTTCTTCATACAATGATTTTGAGTAAAATATGCGGTCCAAAAAGGTATGATCACCATTCTCCATCGTGCGCAAGAATGCTTTGGTATTCAAAAGCATACTGCGTTCATGGGCAAAAAACTGCCACATTACCTCAGATTTGAGCTGAGATGGTTCAACGATAAAGTGAAACTCTACCGAATCGCCAAATACCTTGTGAAACACATATCTCACCCGCTGTTCTTCAAAATCCGAACAAATAATGACTGCTTCTTTTATATCTTTCGGGGTGCAGATATTCTTTTTTAAAAAATATGCGCCGCTGAGCATATCTTGCGAAATTTCTTCTTTTTTAATTTTATTTTCAGGAATACCCAATTTGACCAGATATTGTTTCATCAACTCGGCTTCTGTTATTGGAACAGCATGCGCATGCTGAAAGCTCCATTTTCCCGAAACAATTATGTTAGAGACGGTACCCATGTGATACATCTTATATGCATGGTCTAGCCTGCTCTTTACAAAAAATGGAAGAGTGTGTCTATTTGTGAGCCCACCAGAAAGAACAATAATTGTTTTTACGGTTGAAATAATCATGTAGAGTAATTGTAGGTTATTTTTTAATAAATACGAGTCAATTTCGAGAGATTTTGGCCCACGGATATCCTTCAACTTTTCCCGATGCCGTCCGATGATATTTTCCAAACTCGGTGATTTCTTTGAGTTTTTCTCCGTCGATGACTGGGCCCTCCACGCACATGCGCCATCCGACAGGATCAACACAACACGATCCACAAATACCAATTCCACATTTCATATATCGCTCTAGGGAGACTTCAAATGGAATATTATTTTTGTAACAAATATCGGCGACTTTCATCTCCATAATTTCTGGACCAACCGTGTAGGCTTTATCAAATATTTGCTTCCCAACTTCTTCCTCAAACACCTGTACATTAAATCCTTTAAATCCTTCTGATCCATCATCTGTTGATAAATATAACGTAGTGCCCAGCTCTTTCATCCAGTCTAAATATAAAAGCTCCGCTTTGTTACGGGCACCAAGAAATACATGTACATCAATCCCCTTCTCTCGCGCCTCTTTTGCCAGATTAAAGAGTGATGCCATACCGTATCCACCAGCAATCAAAGCAATTGACCCTGCATCTGGCAAAGAAAACGTTGAGCCAAATGGTCCACGAAATCCGATCAAATCACCAACACTCATTGCGTGCAGAGCTTTTGTCGATTCTCCTACTGCGGCAACCGTGATCATGAACTCTCCCGGAACTCGTGACACCAATCCAAATGGCTTTTCGTCATATCCAGGGATCCAGGTCATGACAAACTGCCCAGGCTTGAAATTCATCTCGTGTTCAAAAACAAACGTCTTCACCCGATCGTTTTCAGTGATGATTTGTTCTATTGGAAGTATTAGTGGTTTTTCGTTATTTTTCATGAGCTATTCCTTTCATTTCCTCAACAGTATGAAACTGATGCTTTTGCATAAATAAGGTCATTTCATTGGTCACTTTTTTAAATATGTCTATCCCTCGATAATAAATCCCTGACCCTATGCCAACAGTAGTTGCGCCGGCCATTATGAACTCGATTGCATCTTCCCCTGTGTTAATGCCACCGGTTCCGATGATCGGGATTTTTACCGATTTATAAAGATTGTATACAGCGCGGACTGAAACGGGTTTTATCGCGGGACCTGAC
>Ga0210057_1002636_pt1 | contig 25490 bp, 34 predicted proteins | sample CryGeyCG2114_010_2_FD_183968 | JGI IMG/M metagenome (GOLD analysis project Ga0210057, IMG submission 183968) | Groundwater microbial communities from aquifer - Crystal Geyser CG10_big_fil_rev_8/21/14_0.10 (SPAdes) (version 2) | ecosystem: Environmental > Aquatic > Deep subsurface > Groundwater ...
ACCTTTTGCCAACATCGATGCCGTACCAATTGTTATTAATGTTCATTCGGCCGATGAAATAGTCGCCGCAGTTAAAGCCATCGCGCCCGGTTTTGGTGGAATAAATTTGGAAGACATCGCGGCGCCGATTTGTTTTGAAGTGGAGGAGCGCTTAAAAAAGGCTCTGCCGATACCGGTTATGCACGACGATCAACACGGTACGGCCATCGTGGTGTTGGCTGGTCTGATTAACGCCACTAAGTTAACCGGAAAGAAATTACACGATTGTAAAATTGTGCTGATTGGCGCTGGTTCGGCTGGGGTTGCTATCGCCAAACTGCTTTATAAATATGCCCAACCGCAAATTGTGGTTGTTGATAGCCGGGGAGTTATCAGCAAATCTAGGAATAATCTGAACGGTGTTAAGAAAACTCTTTTGAACATTACTAATCGAAATAATGTAGACGGGTCGCTGGCCGACGTGATTGCTGGAGCCGATGTGTTTATTGGAGTGTCTCAACCAGGGCTGTTAACGGCCGCGATGGTCAAGACTATGGCGAGTAAGGCAATTGTATTCGCTATGGCCAACCCTACCCCAGAGATAATGCCAGACTTGGCTAAATCAGCCGGCGCGGCGATTGCGGCATCCGGACGAAGCGATTTCCCTAACCAGGTTAATAACGCCTTGGCCTTTCCAGGTATCTTCCGGGGAGCCTTGGATAATCGCGTTCACATGATTACCGATGATCACAAAATAGCGGCCGCTGAAGCTATCGCCAAACTGGTAGAGTCTCCCGATGCGGAACACATTATACCAAGCGTTTTGGATGATAGGCTGGTCCCGGCTATATCTAAGGTCATAGTGTAGATCAAAAGATATCAATCCCTATCGCCCCCTTCGTTCGCTTAATAAGCGTGTATATAAGCCATCATGAGATACATCGACAATTTTTTAGATAGAATCACTATGTATCGGTTGATGCTGTATTACTTGTTAGCTTTGTTGGCATCCGCAGTTGGCTTAAGCCTATTCGGAAACTTAAACTATAAAGCTTCATCAATTGTTTTTTCGGCTGCTTACATTACCCTAGTCTGCTGGGTCGTTAACCGTTTATTCGCCTACGTATTTAAAGCGCCCGTCAATGTTGAGTCGGTTTACATTACGGCTTTCATTTTGGCCCTGATAGTAACCCCTATCAAGACTTCTCATGACCTTATTTTCTTAACAGTAGTTGGCGGTCTAGCAATTGCGTCTAAGTTTATATTAGCCATTAAAAACAAGCATATTTTTAATCCGGCGGCTGTAGCCGTAGCCTTGACTGCGGTCGGCGCTGGCCAGTCAGCTAGTTGGTGGGTAGGTAGTTTATCAATGCTGCCATTTGTGGTAATTGGCGGTCTTTTAATAGTGCGAAAAATCAAACGGCCTACAATGGTATTCAGTTTTTTTGCAGCGGTGGTCGTTTCGACACTTTTCGTAAATCTTATAGTACTTAACCACCCTGATGCCTTGTCTGTTTTACAGAAAACCGTGTTTCACTCATCGCTGTTTTTCCTGGCTTTTGTAATGCTAACCGAACCGCTTACCTCTCCGTCAACCAAAGGCAAACAGGTGTGGTACGGTATTTTGGCCGGAGCGCTTTTTCCTCCCCAGATTCATATTTTTAACATTTACTCCACACCGGAGTTAACATTGCTGGTGGTTAACACCTACGCTTACCTGGTTAGCCCAAAATACAAACTTACGCCGAAGTTTATAAAAAAAGTAAACATCGCCAAAAGCTCCTTGGATTTTATTTTTAAACCCGACCGTCCGGTATCATATAAACCCGGTCAATACATGGAGTGGACGCTGCCGCATAGTAGTTCGGATTCAAGGGGAAACCGGCGCTATTTTACGCTGGCCTCATCGCCCACAGAAGAAAATATCAGACTGGGGGTTAAGTTTTATCCGCGCGGCAGCAGTTTTAAAAAAGCCATGTTAGCCATGAATGACTCCACGTCTATTGCCGCGGGACAGCTTGGTGGTGATTTTACGCTGCCTGTTGATCAGACCAAGAAACTAGCATTTATAGCCGGCGGCATCGGTATTACGCCGGTTAGAAGCATGGTGAAGTACATGCTTGACACTAACCAGAATCGCTCGGCCACGCTGCTTTATTCCGCATCTACTAGCAAGGATTTTGCATATCTGGACGTATTTTCTGAAGCTGAGCGCAAAAATATCCTAAAAACAGTCTGCACCATAACCGGGACTGATACCATACCCTCTGGCTGGCGCGGACAGACCGGCTATATCAACAAACAAATGATAGTCAATCAGATACCAGACTATATGGATCGGCTATTTTATATCTCTGGTTCGCATAGCTTGGTGACTGGTGTTACTGATGCTTTGGATAGTATTGGCGTGCCGCGCCACCAAATAAAAACCGATTTCTTCCCAGGTTACGCCTAACAATTGCTCCAATGAAGCTGTTGGATTTGAGGTAGGACCTAATAGCCAAAGGTGCGGGTTGGTGTAAATATTTACCCCGTATCGCCCTTGCCCAGATCCTGCAACAGTATAATCAATCGGTCTTTATCAATACTGACGCAGTCAATATCCTGCTCGTGGGCGATAATATAGCCTTGGAGTAATCTCTGCAGTCGCAAGGCGTCCTTCCGCCGTAAAAAATTTACGGTGTAAGGATTGGTTATGAAATACCTTGAAGACGTATGCACTGATCCAAAGAAAGGGCCGACATTGGCCTCAACGCTTAAGATGTCACGAATCGGTACGCTGGTAATTTTAGCTACTCGGAAGAAGGCGCGTTTAGCAATGGTCAATTTTTCCCTATCCATCGTAACCGTATCCGGAAAGAGAGTAAGCGGAAAAACGGTATTGGCGGTAAATAGCATATCGTGGGCTTTCATGGCTATGCCCAGCAATTGTTTGCGGTCCTTGCGAGTAAGTGGATGCTTTTTCGTTCCTGGTTTCTGGCGGATAAAGCCACGCCTGGTCATGGCCAGCTTAACCGCTTCAAATATATCAACTACGGATTCGAGTGAATCCCCGGACGACTTTTTTCGCTTTACCATATCGCCCCCTAGCCTTTATATTATACGTCAATCGCAGATGGAAAAGTAGCACTTAACAGGGTTAAACTGCTAAACTGTAAGTATATGGGACGAGTCATATCGGATAAAAATCAACCATTAGTTTATGAATTAGACTACCAGACGGCCATTGAACAAGTTTCAAAGAGCGCTATCTACCTACTGGATGCCAAGTGCCATGTCGTTAGCTGGAATAGTGGAGCTCAGGCAATAAAAGGCTACAGTGCCGAAGAAGTAATCGGTCAATTGTTTTTTAAGTTTTATCCTGAGCAAGACCAATCCGCAGGCAAACCGATGGAATTACTTCATCAAGCCGTCAGGAAAGGTTCTATTTCCGAGGAAGGTTGGCGAGTCCGTAAAGACGGAACTCAGTTTTGGGCCCATATTGTCACCACTGCTCTTTATGACGAGCAGAAAAAAGTTACGGGTTTTTTAAAGATAGTCCACAACTACAGTGAAAATAAACGTTTGGATAACCAGCGTATCTCACTAGTGGAGACTATTCAGCAGCAAAAGAAAATTATTAACGAACAAAAAGTCGTAATAAAAAACCTGCAAAAGCGGCTTGTAAAAACAACGAAATTTAGCCATTAAGCGTCAAGCATCGATTATAAATTATTGCCAGAGTTAAGAGAGACTAAAGCTTTTATTTATAAGTGGGAAGTCGGGCACCACTTGCCGGAAACCAGCATAAGCACGCCGGACTGGAGCCTACGGTCAGTTGTTTTTTCGGACTTAAATTTAAACCGAAGGCTTAAATACAAACAGTGGCTACTTTAACATTGCCCGAATCGGGTGTGGGCAGTGTACCGTTAACTTGGCCATTTTTGGTCAGTTTGCTTTTTAGGAATGTCGATTATTCGGCAGTGGTTTGTAAATAGTATGTTCTGCCAGCCGGTGTTTGCAAAGTATATTGTTTGTACTGATCGTTGTAAGCCACCTTGCCGCTAAAGGTTGTTTCGCCATGCGTTGGGGCACAGCTGGCGGCCGCCGTGCTGGCTGGAGTAGTTGACGTGGTCGAGCTTGATCTATTATTAAGCCTAACCACATACCAAGCTCCAAAGCCGACAACGACAATTATGATGGCAATGATTAGATACTCTATCGCCCCGAACTCATACTGATTTTTTTCACTGTGCCAAACCCTCTTTATAATATTGTCTTAATCCTAAAACAAACCAAATTAATCCACAATAGCGTCTATACTTAGGCTGAAAGCCACGAGCTAGTGAGCCGTAGTCGAACGAGTCGAATGGCTGCCCTTAGTGGACGTACTTCGTAATTATTTTAGAGGCCTAGCATTACCATCATGTCATCATAGAACCTAAGGTCAATATTGGGGTCGAGTTGAAGGATTTCAATGTTTGCGGGCAAGTCGTATTACTGCTACTGATAGCAACAGTAAAACAAGCCCGAAGCACAGTTGAAATATAGGGTTTGTGCCCCCTCGTACGAATGCGGATATTTCAATGATGCCTGCTAAAATTAGATTGAATGCGACAAAATACAGAATGACTTTTAATATTGTTTTCATAATTTAACCTTTGTTGCTTAACCACATATTAGTTCCTTTGCCCGCTTTTTGTAGAAGGACTTCTCTTTTTTGCCAGTATCCTGATATTCTTCCTCTAGTGCCTGCAGTACCTCTCCTATTATCGGACCTTGGGTTAGACTTAATTCTTTACCGAATTTTTTTAATAGCCAGTTTCCGTCTATTCCCAAGTCTTTTTTAAGAGAGGGATGCCTTTTCTCTGGCGGGTGCGCTAAATACTGCCGCCAAATAGTTTCTATTTCATTAAACCGAGGCTTAGAACGCGGTTTGCCGTCATGCCAGCTGGCCATCGCATCGGCTTTATGGAGCTTTAGCAAATCGGCAAAGGCGGGATGGCCTAGCATTGCTTTTTGATGGCTAATACGCATTTGAGGTAGATCGTCAATATTAATGTGGTGATAAATCATCCAGGTGATAAGCTCTGTGTCACGGTTGGAGAAACGGAGTCTACAAAGAATCTCGCGGGCCATATCCGCACTGACTTCGTAGTGTCGGTTAAAGCGAATCCTGTCGCTTTTGGCCTTGGGTAATGTCTGGGTTCTTGCCTTGCCAATGTCATGCAACAGAGCCGCCCAGGCTAACTGATGATTGGGATTCGCCGGTAGACTTTCCATAACCAGTAGTTGATGAGTCCAGACGTCGCCTTCGGCGTGAAACTCGGGCGGTTGTTCTACTCTCTTGCCGGCTGTTACCTCGGGCAGAACTCTCTCCAAGATACCAAACTTATCGAGATCTTCCAGACTTGTCCGGCGCGAGCGATGAGTTAGCATGAGTGAAAGCTCATGCCTTAACCTATCAATCGCAATGGTCTCAATAGCGCCAGACTTAACGGCCGTGCTTAGTGCGTCGTAGGTGTCTTGTTCATAGTTAAAACCAAGCAGATTGCGAAAACGGATGGCCCGAAGAACCCTTAGCGGATCTTCGTGGATACGCGCGAGAGGGTCCCCAATAAAACGAAGAGTCCTGTTCTGTAGGTCATCAAGACCGCCTTCATAATCAATCACTTGGCTGGTAAGAGGATCCAGCGCAAGAGTATTGATCGTAAAATCTCGACGGGCTAAGTCATCTTCCAGCTCAGTAAACTCAACTTTGGTATGCTTTCTGCCTTTATGGGCTTCTATATCCTTGCGAAAAGTAGCAATCTCTAGTGTGTGATCATTAATCTTTATCCGCGTGACTCCGTAGGCCTGGGCAGTGTCTTTGTAGGTGGATTTCTTTAGCTTAGGAATGCTCTGTACCTGGTCGGGGGTCGCGTTAGTAGCTATGTCAAAATCTTTCGGGTGGCGATCAAGCAGCAAATCACGCACCGCGCCGCCTATGATATAAGCTTCAAAACCTGCCTCGTGTAAAGCTCTGGCAGCGGATAGCGCAGTTTGGTATTCGTTCACTTTAAATCTCTACTTTCCTTTTGGCCGGCCCAGTATCACCATTGGCCGCTCGCGCCAAACCCCGTCCTCATGGTATTTGAGAGTATAAATATGCAGCAACATCCATCCTTTCTTAAGCATTTTATTAACTTCTTCACGGCCAGCCGACTCAATATTGTGGCCGGCTAGTTCAGCGATACCAAGCTCCCAGAGCGACGGATGGGCAGATTGTGTTGTAAAGTTTTCTGGCATTTTCGATGATCTTTTTACTGCCATGATTTCATCTACCCCTTAACTACTATTAGCGGACGAAGCCGCGCTACTTTATTGGCGATACCGGCCGCTTGGACGATATCTACAACTGTGTCTATGCTTTTGTACGCATACGGCGCTTCCTCTGACAAATCGCGGATGGAAGCAGCTTTTACGAGTATACCAGCTTGGGCTAGTTCTTCTTGGAGCCGCCGGCCGGGCTGTAAGTGTTTGGCCTTATGGCGCGACATTTGCCTGCCGGCACCGTGGCAAGTAGAGCCAAATGATCTTTGCATCGCCGCGTTTGTACCGGCCAATACGTAGGAAGCCGTTCCCATGCTGCCGGGGATTATTACCGGCTGTCCGGTACTTTGAAAGTCTTTAGGGATTTCGGGGTGACCAGGTCCAAAAGCCCGGGTAGCGCCTTTGCGCTGGACTAAAACCTTTTGCTTCCCACCGCTAATTTCGTGTTCCTCTACTTTGGCCATATTATGGGCTACGTCATATAGTAACTTAAGCTCACTTTCCTCGCCAAAGAAACGCTGCCACATCTGCCGGATTAAATGTGTAAGCAACTGGCGATTAACCCAGGCGTAATTGGCCACGGCCGCCATGGCGCTGTAGTACTTTGCGCCTAACTCCGATGAAAACGGCAAACAAGCTAGCTCGTGATCCGGCACTTCAATACCGAACTCCGGCATTTTTTCCAGCATCAATTTTATATAATCAGTGGCTACCTGGTGACCTAATCCGCGCGAGCCCGTATGTATAAGTACTGTAATCTGTCCGGTCTTTAGACCGAAGGCGTCAGCTGTCTTTTTGTCAAAGATTTGCCCGACTACGCCCACTTCGGCAAAATGGTTACCGGCGCCAAGCGTCCCCAGTTGGTTATGTCCCCGCTTTTTAGCGGGCTCAGAGACATTTGTGGGGTCTGCTTCTTTGATTCTGCCTTCGGACTCAATGTGCTCGAGGTCTGCCCTTGAAGCATAGCCCTCTTTAAGTGCCCACCGTACCCCATCCTTAAGAACTTTTTCCAGGTCAGAAAGGCCGAGGTCAAGTTTGCCGCCTCTTCCAGTACCGGCCGGTATAGCGCGGGATAGCTCGTAAGCCAGAGCTTCGCGAGCGGGCCCTAAATCCTTTTTGTTTAAATTGCTCAGCAGCAAACGCACTCCGCAGTTTATGTCGTAGCCGATACCGCCCGGAGAAATAGCTCCATCTGGTAACAAAGTTGCCGCTACTCCGCCAATTGGAAAGCCGTAGCCCTCATGCATGTCCGGCATAGCCAAGGCGTGTTCAACAATGCCCGGTAGAGTCGCGACGTTGACTAGCTGGGCCAGAGAGCGGTCCTTAAAAGCGTCTTGCAGCGTCTCAGCAGAAGCAAAGAATCTTGCTGGCACTCGCATATCGTTTCGATATGACACGGGTATTTCCCACTCATAAGGACCGGCTTGAACCACGTCTTCCTCTTTGACCATCTGTAGCCGGTCGGTATATTTCCGCTTCGTTGTTGGCATAATACCTCCATTCGCGTTAGGGGTCTTATTTATCAGTTTATCAGTGACTGCTATCACCAATATGAAAATGGATTCCAAGCTAAGATCATTTGTCAAAAACCTGGCGCAGTATCGGTTTTACTTCTTCGAGAATTTTCTTCTGATCTACTGGTAACTTGCGCCCCGCTCGGTTAATGTAAAAATTTAACATCGACGTTGCTGATTGATAAGCGGTTCCTTTCCGGCGCGAGCTGCGCTCTGCAGATCTTTTTAGTGATAGGGCAATTTTATGAGGGTCACGCCAAGTAAAAATACCCGGTTCTAAATCAAGTGCCTGGCTATGCTTAGTAACTACCTGTGACCACTTCTTCTGCTGCTGGTTTGTCATAGTTTTATTATGGGGCTCTTTTTGGCCTCGGCCCACAGAACTTCGGTACCTATTTTTTGACAAAGAGCGCTTAAGTTGAGTAAAGACGGTCATTTCTCCAGTTCCCCATTCTTATTTGCTAAGCCAGTAAATCGTTCCGTAAGGCCTTTAACTTCTTCATCCTCGACCTGACCGAAGTTAAGATAGTAGTTTCCGATGGCCCAAAAAGTACCATCCGGTATATGAAGTACTACGGTTCGCTCTGTAAGGTTTTTTAACTTTTCCACGGTGTCCTTAGGGGCAACAGGTACGGCTACAACAACCTCTTTTGGCCGACGTTTCCGAAGATCTGCAATTGCTGCTATCATGGTCAATCCCGTAGCTATCCCGTCGTCAACGACGATAGCAGTTTTATCCTTCGCAGGAATGTTTGGTTGGCTGCCTAGATAACTTAGGCGGCGGCGCTTAGCTTCACCCCGTGCTTGCTGAATTTGACTCTCTCGCCACTGTTTGGTTGTTGAGCTAAGCTCAGCTTCGTTCCAGATTGGTTCACCAGTCTCAGTCACGGCGCCGATAGCATATTCAGGAGAAAGCGGGTGACCGATTTTGCGGGCAATGATCAAGTCGAGCGGAACATTTAGGTGTTTAGCTACCTCAATTCCAACCGCAACTCCGCCTCGCGGTAAGGCGTAAACTACAGCGTCAGTGTCTCTATAGCCTTCCAGGCTGACCGCCAGTTTTTTGCCTGCCTCAGTTCGATCCTGAAATATCATAACTTAGTCCTTGCCTTTGGAGCTTAATAACGTCCAGGCTTGTTCGCGGATAAGGTTTACGTCTTTGCGGTCCGGGTTGCCCTTGATGGCTTTGGGCAAGAGATAGGGGTAGGAATTAGCCCTGCGGTAAATAGGGGTCAGGTACTGCACGCCGGCAAAAATTAAAGGCACCCGCTTGTTTTTTAGAAATTTGTGCAAGCGACTGTCGATGTGTCTAAAAAACTGGAAAAGTTCTTCCTTATCGATCTCCTTTTCGTTGGATTGGCTATGGAATGCTTCAGAGCGGGCGGCCCGGCTGGCTGGCGCGACAGCGTGAGTTTCGGACCAGTGCTCATATTCGTCTAGCCTCAAGTCGTCTTTGAGATTGGAAGGTAAATTTTTTAAGGCAACTTCTTTGAGAGTGTAGTGACCACCTTGATAAAAACGTACTTGGTTATGACTGACGGCTAGAACGTAGTAGGCTTGCTCATTTTCCAGCACAGCTTGCAGCGGCTCAATTTCAAAGCCTTGCTTAATGGTTAAATGGTAGGGCAGGTCGTGGTCTGGCAGTAAGTAGTAGCGAAAAAATTTTGGATGGGCAAATATGGCTAAGCCTGCGCCACGCAAATGCCAGAACTCGTTTTTGCTAAGCAGCGCTCTGGCCCTAACTGTGGTTTTGCGTATCAAGCTAGGTTCGATACCTTCGATAGCTAATCTACGCTCGGATTCCCGCAGCATATTTTTAAGCTGCACCTTATTAGGATTTATGCCAGCGCGTTCTTCTATATAAGGAGCGTAAATCGTTACACAGTAAGGTTCATCGAACGTGGTAAGGTCTTTGATATCCTCTTTGGATGGAAGATAGAACATTTTATCCCCTTTCTTTGGCGCTTGGATGCTCCGCCGGCTGATGTTTGGTAAATTTAAAATAGCCAAGCACAATGGTTACGATCAGCCCGACGGTGGCTACGGCGAATCTGTACTTATTGCTATCGGTGGCCATGCCCCGGCCAATCCCGTAAAGCAGCGTAAAGATGTCGCCCAGCAACAATCCATCGGCAATGACGCCCAACTTCTCGGCCACAAGTAGCGAAATTACCAAAACAACGACCGCACAAGACAGAATAATGACTGAGGCATTGCGATTGTAGTGTTGCATCTCTTTATCGTATGCTTTTTGTTTGACGTCAAATGCTTTTTGTTGCTGCTGCTCTTCTGCTGTGAGCTCCTTACCATAGAACATCGGCGGCTCTGGCGCCTTCGGCGCTGTGTAAAACACCGCTATGCCCATGCCAATAAATATGACTAAAAACAAACCAACAAAAAACGTGTAAATATACCGTATCATCGTGCTCTCCTTAGTCTTGAGGACTTCTTAAGTGTTCAGGGACAGATTGACTCTCCTCCTCGAGCAGCTTCTCGAGCAAACTGCATTGGTTCAAAAAATCGTTACGGCTGTTAAACAGTATTCCTTGTGAAAAAAGTCTAAGAAAATCAATTATTTCCTTGTCGCAGCCAAGATGTTCAGCGTGTTGTACGATACCTAGTCCAGTGATCGGGAAATTCCTGATCTCTCTGGCTAATAACTTTAAGCTGTTTATTCTTGGGAGCTGTTCCGTGTACATCATAACCCTCCTTCTTTATACGCTTTGTTGCTTTCTTATCATTGGCCGTGTCGCCGTGAGGAAGTTCTAGCACAACCACGTCTTTGTTTTTAAAACGGCGCAGCTTTTCAACCGCTGTTCGACCTGCTTACTCACGGCTTTGGTAGACCACTTATTACCTCCTTTACTCGATTTTTATTGGTTTAGTCTTTTTTTGTTCTTCCATTGGCATAGTAATCGTTAACTTGCCGGCCTTTAGCGCGCACTTAACATCGCCCGTATTGGCTTCTGGCGGTAAAGAAAGACAACGCCAGTAGCTTCGGCTGCTCTCACGGAGCAGGTACCGACGATTAGCAGCTTCTTTTCCCTCTTTTTCTTTATGCTCTGCACTAATTTCTAACCCTTCACTCATAGCTGTTACTTCTATCTCATTTTTTTTAAAGTCTGGTAAGGCTACCTTGGTAATCAGCTTACCGTCTTCTGTATACATATCAACGGACGATACATCAGCAAATGTTGGAACTGAGTTCCAGCTCTGATCTAGCATCTTACTAAACTCTCTTTCGACATCTAGCAGCTTCCTAAAAGGGCTCTTTCTAACTAATGGCATCTTAAATCCTCCTTCTTAAGTTACGTGTGTTAAAGTCGCAAAGCCGGGAACCTACCATGTACGGTCGTCTCACGCGAAAAGGCGTGTCGAATTACTGATGCAACCCACAGGATGAGTACATCGGCGGCTAATATGACAAATAGAACTTCGCTAGCAACGATTAGCCCGGCTACGACTAAGCCAACACCAGCCAGGGCCAGAGTCCATTCCACGGCTCCCCAGGTGTTGAAGTGAGTGAAGTCTTCCTCGTCAAAAGTGGCCATCAAGAGCCCCAGAAAACCCGTGCTGGCAACAGCCGTTCGCCAACTGCCAATAAACGCCCAGTCATAGTCTCGAATCTTAGCTACCAACACCACACCAATAACTATCGCTATGGCTGTAGTGAATAAATCCTTCCATGAAAACTTTTTCATTTTAGACCCCCCATCCATGATTATTAATATTTTTTCTCAAAGTTGTTTGTTCTCTTTTTTCTCCATATGCCACACCTCCTCCATTACTACCTAAATGATGTATTTAATCTGCTAAATGTTCAGTGTTTATGGTCACAATTTATCCAGATCAGAGCTTGCTGTGTATTTTTTCGTCCTCTTTTGAGCGTATAATCAAGGTGGGATTAACAGTTTATGATGGATGCTAAAACCAGACCTAATTCGGAGCTAATTGACCGATTTAAGCAAGGACGTAAGCTGGCGTATCGTAAAGGCGAAATTATCCTGCGGGCCGCTGAAGAACCAAGCGGAGTTTACTATATTAGCCAGGGCTTCATCAGGGTTTATTCGATCACCGACCAAGGCGAAGAAAACACCCACATCATTTATAAAACAGGCGAAGTATTCCCTTTAATTTGGGTTTTTAACAGTATCGCCAGAAATGTCATTTACGAATCACTTGGCGAAAGCCGGCTTTGGCGGCTACCAAAGGATGATTTACTTCATCTAGTGAAGACTTCACATAACATTTCCTACTCTCTGTTACGCCAAGCGGTTAACCTGTTTAATATTTTTGCCGATCGGCTAGATAACTTGGAATATACAGACGCTTTTGAAAGAGTAGTTTACAGGCTACTCTTTTTAGCTGGACGCTTCGGTCAAAAAAAAGGCAAGAAAATAATAATCAACGCTCCCATTACCCACCAACACATAGCCAGCTCAATTAACTTAGCGAGGGAAACTGTTAGCCGTGAAATTGAAATACTAGAGCGTAAAGACCTGATATCTCATCAAAAACGCCTGATAGTCCTAAACGATATCACAAGGTTAGAAAACTTAATTGGCGAATCAATCAGTCCGAACCTTTGGGGGCTGAAATAATCTCTTTGGTGGCTATAATCCTAGCTCGCTTCTTTTTATCTGTCGGTAGGCCGGTTGGCAACAAATAACCCTGCCATTTTTTTCTTCCGACGTGCAGCTCTAAATGCTTCTGGTCAACCAGCTTGGGTTCGTCCTTAACCTCATATAGTCGGTACTTACCCGTGGCTAGCAAATAATCAACTTTGTGCGGGTTGTGCGAAGTAACTAGAATTTCACCAGTACCGTTAACAGCTATCCAGGCGAGTTGGGCATCGTCAAGCATCAGTATTTTGACGTGATCTTTGGTCTCGACTAATTTATACTCGCCATCCTTTAGTAGTTTTACCATGATACGAAATTATAACTGCTCAAAAAAATATAGTATGTGACGGTGGTTACAGAAAAAAGGTGACAACGGCTACGGAAACAGTTTGTGTAGTGCTTATAGTTAAGGCTAACAATCACCGATAATAGTGGGATGGTTGAAAGGAGGGAGTTTGAGCTAAAATAACCATGTCGGTTAGGCGTGGTTTATCGGGATAAAATAGTAACTTAAGAAAAGAGGGCGCATATGTTTTTGCAACATAAAAGTGTAAAAAATAAAGAGCCCAAAATAAAATACGAAGACTACTTAAGCCTTGAATCAGAGCCAAAATACTCAAAAACCCATAAGGTTAATCAGTACCTAGATGAAGAATTGCTGGCTAACAGGTTTTTTCTAAAGCGACGAGTCTGGAAAAATATGGATAAAATTAGACGGACTAATGCCCGTCTAAACACGCCTCATCAGTCACATGATAAGAGGGTATTTAAACCACGCCACTTACACATGCCCGTTTAGTTTTACATAATTTAGTGAGGCTAGTCACTGCGCAGCAAAGCTTCGTGGGCTTTACTTAAATTATGAGGTTAAAATGCAGTCAGTCGACATAGAACCAAACGCAGAAGAAAAGCTCGAAAGACTTAAGGGGGATTTCGACAAACCTTTTAGTCCTCCTGTGGACATCAAGGAGAAGATTCCTAAAGACTACCCCTCTCTTGATACGGGGATTGATGAACACGAATGGTATGACGTGGGCGCAACTATAGCTTCAGCAGCCGATATCATTAAAAATAAGGTGGTGCTTAAATACCGCCGGCCGGTAAAACTACCATTAAAAAAATACGCGAGGAAGCTAAAACTAAAGAACAAACGATGAAAAACAGGAGGAACTCTCCGCCCCACTATACCCAGTTTTTATGCATACCCGACCAAGAAACTCCGAAGCAACGCTTGGCTGAGCATATTGGTGTGGAACTTGACGCCGTACTCAACTACTTTTCTGGCTGTTCATAGTACGAGACCAATCTCGCCTCTTCAACGATGTGCCCCTTAATTGTTTCTTGGACTTCACTCTTGGTGGGTTGTTTCGAGAGATTGAGCTTGCAATCAAGAGCAAGAAGACGAAAGACATACTGGTGGCGGAAGGTCGGAGGGCACGGACCAATATAAGCGATGGTACCCCTGCTATTTCTCCCTAGTTCGCCACCGCTCGGGATAGAATCTTCGGCTATTTTCTGATCGGCAGGGAGGATGTTGAATACAGTCCAATGATCAAAAGTCGTGCCATTGCCCGCAGGCTCTTTTGCTGCGTCAGGATCATCAAAAATAAGGACGAGGCTGGCTACACCCTCAGGGACGTTAGATATAGTCAAAGGAGGGCTGACGTTTCGGCCGTTACACGTATAATCAATCGGGAAGTCACCACCATCTTCAAATACCGAACTCGTAAGCTGAATACCCATTTTCGCGCCTCGCTACTACACGTTTATAATGGCACAAATACTTGCCGATATCGAGCAAACCGGTCTTTAACTCTGTTGCACAGTATGGCTGAGTATACCAGTCTGGAACCTTATCACTTTACGTTCGGCTCCTGTCGGTCAGGTTCAGTTAAGCTTCCTTGGCGTAGTCAACCATTCCAGTAATATCCAAGCCTACAGCAGGCTCATCTCCAACGGTCCAGGCATCATGTCCTGGTGGAATTACAGCGATATCTCCTGGGCCATACTCATTCTCTGTTCCGTCATCCATTCTAACGTGCAACCTTCCAGACAAATGATAGATAGTGTGTAAGACCTGACAGCTTTCAGTTTTCACAAGCGGTTTAACGCTTTCTGACCACTTCCAGCCAGGTTCAAATGTCGACAGCCCAAACGTTACTCCTTCAAGTGTTACCAATTCAACCTTCCCTTTTGGAAAATTGCGTATTTCATCAGGTTTGTTTATACTTTTTTTCTGCATTTTTACCATATCATCACCCTTTCCTTACAAATTAATCTAGTCATCTATAATGATAGCCCTATCCTATTAAATCTTCAATTACAACTCCTAACGCCTTGGCGAAATGTAGCTGCCCTTAGTGGACGCAATTCGCAACTATTCCTTGACAACAAATATAATGTCAGACAGGGCGTAGTATTGCTTACCGTCAATCCAATTAAAATCTATTTTTAAACTATCAGCGTTTTTGTTCTTAAACCCATCTAAATAATCATTAATCTTATCTCGGAGGAGCTCGACGTTGCGTTTCATTTTCCAACTTTCTTCAAGATTATTTTTGTTTATTAGAACCAAAAATAATCTATTAGCAGCATCAAACCTTCTCTCACCCTGCTCTTCATATAGCCACTTTATTAAATTTTGATGGTTGGCTAAAACCTTACTTACAATATCCCATCTATTTGTTTTAAACTCTCTCATGAAGTTTTTCGCTATATCTGTGTGGTTTTCAGAAATGCGCGTTAAAAGTTCATTAAAAATTATTTTATCTTTTTGAGTTCTGTCGTAAGCAATATCGTTTAACCTTGCGAAACGTTTTAGTGCTTGGAGCTCAGTAGGCAATCCCATTGCTCTCCTTGTGTCAGTCATGAATCCATCAGGGAAGTAAGTAACTTTGAGATCGAAAGGCACATTACCAATAAAAAAATCAACTTTTTTGATTAGTCCAACCGTTGGGGTGACCGCTTCGTGGTCTTTAAAAATGTCTTCTATGAGAATTGATGTCCAGTGGTTGTACCACGATGATTGAACATATCCACGCATACTATCGTGAATTTCGTTCTCAATTTTTTGATTGAGTAAATCGAAGTTTCTGATCTTCTTAACGTAGTTATCAACTATTGTTCTCTCTAGGTTGTTTTGATATAGACCGCCCCAGTCCAAAACAGGCATTTTATACAATTCAGAAACAAGACGTGCCTCGCTAGCTTTGCGTTCTAGTCTTTCAGATTTATATTTTTGGTTTATAAATTCGTCTATTTTTTCTATGGGCGGTTGAGCGTTGTAGACATACTCAAATAAAGCACTGCCTGACGTAGTCGAACTATCGATGCCAATCAGCCCACAAAATTCTACCAGCAATTCTTTTCTCGAGATAGAACGCAACTTAAGCCAGTAAATGCTTACTGGATCTCTGAGTAGAACGTCAAACTTATTGTCCTGATAAAGCTGCTTAAATTTTTGAAAATCAGTCATAACAGAAAAATAGATACTCTTTAGTGCCTTGTCTTGAACCTTTACCCCCGTAATGGTTTTGATATTCATGATGAACAACCTTGACCTTCTTATGGTTTTTGATTAAATCTATCATGATATCTTCTGTGGGATAGCTCTTGCTGTTATAGGAAATTAGCCAGTATGGAATGTGAGTACTTGCCGCAAATAGTTTTTTGAATGACGATACGACTTCTTTCTGTTTGACAAACCCGCTTTGCTTCTTAGGAAAGTATTGCTTTGTGCCGTTCACGAACTCTTTGTCGTTCCAGTATTCTACAAATGTTTCCAAAAAATGATAAAAAGCCTGATAGTCGGGATGACGGCCATAATATGGTGGATCGAAATAGACCAAATCCACACCCCTAAGTTTACTGATTAATCCAGTTGTGTTTTCGCAGTAAACTTTGTTTTTCTGGGAGTTACTAAATACAGCCTTGTTATAGTCTGGCACTAATTCAAGGAATAGATCTTTAATTGGTCGTGCAATAGTGGGGTTGCGCTTAATTCGAGCAGGGTCGCGGCTATATCGAAGGGCACTGAGGTGCGCAAAGTGACCTAATAATACTTTACGCGTTAGAGAGCGATTCATGATGGTGAGAGCAAGTGATTTTTTATATTGATTATTTAGTAATTCAACGTTGGCACGAAAATTGTCCAAAAATTGTGCTTGGTCACGTTCAAAAAAAACATTAGTAAAAGTTCTTTCTATGAGGTTATCGGCTTTATTATTTTTTGACAAAAGGAGCTTAATATCTCGTTCGGTTAGTGTCACTTTATTATTTTCAATAAGAGCTTTACCGATGTGGTAATTGAATTTTAGGAAGTCGTTAGCAATTACTTTCTTACCTTTGTTCTTAAAATAATGGCCGACAACCGAAGTACCACTAAATGCATCAAAAAATACATTTATGTCTTTTGGAGAATTGTCGTATAACCACCTAACTAAGCGTTCTTTGCTACCCAGGTACTGCGTCTTCGGCATTTTGTGGTAGTGGCGATCCATCAATTCCAGGTTAAAGGTCGACGTCATAGTAAGTGTTTTATGCAATGATGAATTATCTACGATTAGGTCAGTACCATCGATATTGAAAATTTTTGGTGTTACGATACCCTCCGCTTCCATGTAAGTATTGTACACCACCTCTATCGTGGGGGCAGGCAGGATCAAAGCAAGTATCATCCTTCGTGGGTCAAGGATTAGGTTTAGAAGGTAATAATATCGGAGTACATATTTTGAATGCTAGTAACGGGATCGAAATATCGAATTTGTTCCCCAGTTAGTTGTTGTAAGCACGTCACTTCGGTCACCCATTTTTTTAAATCCACGTCTGTAATCTGAAGAATGATATTATTATGCTTAGTTTTTTGGGTTAGCTGATGAGTGGTGATATTTAGCTTTGCTTTTCTGCTTACAATAAATGCGACATGTCCCATATTATCGTCTAGATAATTCGATACCTGGGGAGGAGGCCCGTCTGTTCCGTCTGACAAGAGCATGTCGGTCAAGAACCCCTAACAGGGATAAAACGAGACAAATGAGACACACTTTGCCTTAAAAAGGATTGTCTCATTTTTTATTGGCCTTGACTAGCACTCCGATGGCATACGTATCTTAAAACCGAACAAATCCCGCGCTTACACTGCTTGTGATATGATGGCCAATGAAATAGCCCGGATATCCTTGCGAGAGCGGGCTATTTTAATCCCTTCTTCGCATATTTGATCATGTATAGGGGCTTTTGCCTAAGTTTATGTCCTGCGGATTTTTTTGGATCTCTTCCATTAACGTCACTGAAGCTTCCTCAAGAAACTTAACTAATCGACCTGCCAATATGTGAAATGATACTACTGATCCACCGATTTCTTTCCAAGCATTCCACACTTTTTCTCTATCAGCTTGTGCATCGATAGTGTCGATGTTCTTGAAGATTGCTTCCAGCATAGCTCTTGGCTTCTTTTGCCAATGGTCTTTTGGCAGCCGTTTATAGGCTTCCGGTGCTAAGTGTATTATTGGTTTTATCATCTCAACTTGTTTCTCATCAGGTATCCAGCCCGGCGGGGTTGGAATAAAGAAATTGAAGTCATCGCCGTACACTTTCATTGTTGAACCGCGCTGCCATGGTCTACGAATGTGCTCGATAAAGTTATTTCTATAAAACCTTAGCTGATAATAAAGCCAAATCGCGTCCTTAAAATGTCGATCAATAAATGGTTGCAGTTCTGTATTCGGTGGTAACTGCTCACTACCCCCCGATATCTGTTACTGCGCAGTACAAGAGTTAATCAACGTAAAACGTAACAGATTAGCAACTATTAGTGGTACTCCACCCGACAGATTTTCACCTCTGTTTTTGAGGTAGTGAGCAGTTACATTCGGTGTCCTTGCTTGAAGCTGAGTTATAAGGTATTGAAAGTCGTATTTTTCTGGATTATCCAATCCAAGAGAATATGCAAGCGTATACGCCCACTGATCAAGCGTAAGATTTCCGAAAATATACAGTGATTCATTATCTAGTTTCATCAATGTTGTAAGCTTATGATCTTCGCTTGAAATTTTTTGCAAGTATTTCGGATAGGGCTTGCCGGGTCTAATCCCCGTTTTGGGCTTACGCCTCTCAAAACGTTCGTTCAGCACGGTAATTCTATACCGGGCTCTTCCCATTCTTTCGAGTATGTTAGCCACATTTTGAAGACGCTCAAGGAAATGGCCATGGTGGTGGAAGATTGAATATGGCCCAGCAGGAGGTTTGAGAGTTTCCATAATAAACTTTGAGAATTCCTTCTCCTTGTCTGCAACAGATTTTATCCGACTAAGCACATTTTCAGCGTTGGGGTATATTCCATTCATCTACAAGATTATATCCTTTCCGTCTTTTCCCTTGATCCGCCAGGCATTATTTGGATCATCTTTGACCGCAGACTTGTTTTTAAGCTTCTGTTCCTGCATAACTAGCTTCTTCAGGTCTTCTTCGCGCTCATAGGCATGAAGCCTTCCCGATAGATAACCAAGCCTGTAGGCAATACCGTCACTCGTTAAGCGCCAATTTGTGCCTTTTAGGGCTTCAATGACTAGTTTCTTGAGAACTTTACGGCTGTCGTAGTCATCTCTACCGGACTTGCTGTCTAGACAATTAAACCCGATGAAAACATCACGGCCCATATCCGGCTTATCAAGGCTAAATTCAATGTAACCAGCTTTTTCAAGCTTTGGTTTGTTCCCTTAGCTTCTTGGTTTCTACTGAATGCTGGGTTATCTCTAGATTACAGCTCTTGTGCTCATTACACCAGGCCTTACACTTTTTGGCGGTTTCATCATCCCTATAATGCAACCCGCACTCTGGGCATTGATAGACTTTTTTATCGGTCATAGATTTATCCCATCCTTTCAATTTTACTTTCAATAATATTTAGGCCAATGAAACTAACACCGGCGATCACAAAAAAGGCCGCGTTAGATAGCGCAAAGCCAAGACCCATAAACAATAGGCTGTAGCTGTCGTAGATCGGGTTTTTCAGGAATTTGTAAACTCCAGTACTAATTGGTTTGACTCTGCTTTTTTGAAAAAAGTTGGCATTAACCAGTGCACCAGATCCAATTTGCCTGATAGAAACCACAAACAGGCTTGTAGCTATAACTATTAATAAATATCCTACAGATGGATATTCGGGCATATCTATCCCATAGGCCTGATTGAGCCCGCTGATTAGTAGAACAAACGTTAGCCAAAATGGCGTGATCACTAGACCATGCACAAGTAAGCCATTCTCGAAGCCATCATAAATGCGCCAACGCCTATGTAGATATACGCTAGCGCTATTAACGGTTATTGCCAAAACAAGACTTAGTGCCGTTAAGGTTAAATAAATCAAGTTTAACCCAACCTAAGTTTTATAACTCTTTTGATTAACCAGCCGATGATGCCGTCTGTCATTTTATCCATCGTCACATTGGCCGATAATTGCTTAAGCCCCAGACTAAACGTTGGATATGCCTGCATAACACTTGCGGCGTCTTTTAGGGGCACTCTGAGGTCACGCATCAGTACAATTTGGCGAGGACCTCAGACGCGTTGGCACCAACTACAGTCGCGCTTAAAATACTACCCCTTGTGTTAGTAAGTATTTCAATATAGCCTGATTCCTTCTCGGTCACGGCCTTATCAATATCACTAAAGTTTATCCTAGCCGTTTGATAGTTCTGTTTTAGAGAATCCAGCTTGCCTTTAGTTGCGCCAAAATGAGCGATTTCTGGTGTGGTAAATGTCGCCCAAGGTATGCTGGATTGATCAAATGTTTTTGGAATACCGAGTAAGGAGTTCTGAACTGCTACCACGGCTTGCCCAGCAGCATGGGTAAACTGCACCCCGCCATTACAATCGCCTACCGCATATATCGTCTTGAGTGATGTGCGCATTCGCTTATCTACTTCAATGCCCTGATCATTTGTTGTGACGCCAATTTCTCTGAGACCGGTAGGCATATTTGGTCGACGTCCGGTGGCAATTAGTAACTCCTCAGAAACAATCGTTCTTTGTTTTGTGCTAATCTCTACGCCTTGTTTTGTTGATTTTATCGCCGATATTTCGGCGTTCAAGATGATCTGTATGCCCATCTCTTTAAGCTGGTTGAGCAGGATCTCAGAAACTTCAGGTTCATCTTTTGGCAATAGTCTCGATCCTGACTGTAAAATAGTGACTTTGCTACCGAGCATGGCGAAAGCCTGCCCAAGCTCACAGCCAATTGGACCGCCACCAATAACCGTTAGTGTTTTTGGCAACTTTTTAAGCGAGAAGATAGTTTCGTTCGTTAAGTAACTCACTGTCTCTAGCCCGCGTATACTCGGGATTGCTGGCGAAGATCCGGTCGCAATAATAATCCGCCTACCGTGGAATATATCCTCACCAACCCGCACGGTTGAATCATCAATAAATGCCGCCTTACCGTGGAATACGTCAACACCCCTTTTCTCAAAATATTCGTCGTTATCATGATGGTGTTCAATAAAATGCATGGAATCCTGAATGTGCTCCATGACCGCGTTAAAATCGAGTTTCGGCTCCGTCAGTACGCCAATTTGTTGGCTATGTCCACTTTGCCAAAACGCTCGGGCACTGTGGATCAGGGCTTTGCTTGGTACACAGCCGTTCCAAAGACATTCACCGCCTAGTCTAGGAGTTGCTTCTATAAGCGCGACTTTGGCGCCAAGCTTAGCGCCAAATTCTGCCGCGACTAAGCCTCCAGAGCCAGCGCCAATAACTATAAGCTGGTAGGATTTATCGTGTTTGCTGTTTTTCATATGCAGCATGAGCTCCAATTCTCATTAAACGAATAAATCCAATTAGTCGTAAACTTCGCAGTATTTCGGCTCCGGCAAAAGGCAAAGGTATAGTGGCTAATAGGTACCACCAGCTATTTCGTAAATACACATGCTTGTGATTAGACAAAACCAATCTAAGTATAAACTCGCCGAGCAAAATAAGACCTATCGACAAGTTTATCCTATCAATCCAAACAAGCTGTTCGGCAGATGGAACAATAAAGAAGTCTACAACAAGCATGGTTAAGCTGACAATTACCAGACCAAATATAAAATATTCCACAAAGACATGACCAAGAGGGATATGATAAAGATAGTTTTTTGGGTTTATTCGTCGTTTTTTCAATTTTTGTGCTTTCATTTTTTGCCTAATATTTTTGACACCTTGGCAGTGTATATTTGAATTACCTGACCCTCGTATGCTCTAAGGAATATTTTATTGTCGTCAGGTGCCCTGGCGTCAGCATGCGTGCTACATATGAGCGTGCCGTCCTCGGCCTCGAATGTTTGTGGCTGGTTGGAAAAGTTAAGCGCGATTTGTAATATCTCGTCCGAGCATATGCGTTTGTAGGTGAAAATGGCTTCATTGCCGCAGTTTTGCGATTCATATCGGCCAGTTAATAATCCTGGCGAGCGTTGGCGGTAGTGGATCAGCGTGCGGTACATGTTGAGGAATGAATTCGGGTCGTCTTTTTCTGCCTCAACGTTGCAAGTGGCATGGTTGCTACTAATGGACAGCCATGGCACGCCAGTGGTAAAACCGGCTTTCTTGGAAGCGTCCCACTTCATAGGTGTGCGCTCAGGATCACGTCCAAGACCGAACCCAGGGACACGTCTGCCCCATGGGTCAAGTTGTTGGTTCTCGGGTATAGATTCATCCTGCATGCCAATTTCCTCTCCATAGTAGATGACCGGCATGCCGCGCAAGGTCAGTTGCATCATACCAAGTAGCTTAGCTCGGTTGCTCCCTAGTCGTGAGACAAGCCGTGAACGATCGTGATTACCCAGCACGTAGTTTGGCCAATCATTAGGGTCAAGCGCTCCTTCAAAACGGTCGATGAAGTCACGGTATGATGGCGCACTCCACTCACGCCCGATTAGGTTGAAGTTAAAAGGTGAATGAATCTGGTGATCGGGGCAGGCATGATAGAGCTTTATCATTTCGGGGATGTCGACGTAAGCTTCGCTTACCAGATAAGCATCGCTATTTTCTCCCAGTATTTCACAAAAGTTCGCGAGCGTGCCGGAAAGCTCGTCCTGTCCGCTGCTGTGTGTATGCAAGAGTGCGTCGTAAGGATCATCTTGGCCGGGCCTGTAGGCCGGGTTCGGGGGGTCGTCACGTAATTCGGCATCTTTAATAAGGTTATAAATTGCATCGGTGCGAAAACCGCTGACACCACGTTTGAGCCAAAAGCGCAGTACATTCAGCATGTGTTTCTTTACTTCTAGGTTGCGCCAGTTGAGGTCGGCCTGCTCAGGTAAAAAGCTGTGCAGATAATACTCGCCTGTGGCTTCGTCCAACTGCCAGGCAGAACCGCCAAAGACACTAAGCCAGTTGTTGGGCGGGGAGCCGTCGGGTTTTGGTGGTTTCCATATGTACCAGTCGCGTTTATAATTGTTGTAATCCTGGCGTGATTCCTTAAACCAATCGTGTTGAGTAGAAGTGTGGTTTGGTACAAAATCAAGCAATACTTTAATCCCGCGTTTATGTGCTTCCGTCACTAGGCGATCAAAGGTTGCCATATCGCCGAACACCGGATCGATCAACTCGTAGTCCACAATATCATATCCAAAATCTACCATAGGCGAGCGGAAGATGGGAGAGAGCCATATTGCTTTGACGCCTAGAGATTCATTGCTACTGTCGTTCAGATAATCCAGGCGGTCAATTATGCCCTGCAGATCGCCGATGCCGTCACCGTTAGAATCTTGAAAGCTGCGCGGGTAAATGTGGTAGAGCACTGTTTCCCGAATCCAGAGTTGTTTGGCTGCTGTGTCGTTTATCATACCTCAAGCCTCCAGTACATTCGGCTTATACGCCGGTGTTCTAGCATCACTTATTATCCACAATTGGCGAGATTGTACTGCCAAATATTTTCGATGCCTCGGCGGTGTAGCTTTCAATATTATCTTTGAAGAAGCGTGGATAGCTTTTTTGGATATTCGCTATAACGTAGTAACCAACTGTCATCATTGCGCCATACCCGGCGTTTTCTGGGAGTGGTATATACAGGCGATTTTCTGGTTTGCCCCAATTATTGTTTGACCAACCAAAACTAATAAACAATTCATCCGACGGCGCAACCGTAGTCGCATGGCGTACATACTCGCTAGTCTCGACATCGCGGGCAATGTTACGGCCAAACAGCTCAATGAACTTCACTTGTAGCATCCTTATGATTTCCGAGAACTGCGGGGGGACAATCAAATAGTACTTATCGAATTGGCTAAAATCAGGAAGCGTTAGCGTGTCGATTGTATCATGTAAAAATTGCTTGATTTCAGATGGGTCTTCAGCGGTTTTTCCAAGAATCATACCCATGTATGTTGATGTATTGTAGGTATATGGTTCGCGATTTTTGGGGAAAACAAATTCGTCGTATTCATGCTGATGGTCAAGTTCTTTATTGGCCGGAGAATCGGGCGTATTGGTTATGAGGGTTACGTGCTTGCCCAGCTCCTTGGCTTTAGCGGCAATAATTGGAGCATGTTTACCGCCGGATGCCGACACAAGCACCACGCCATCTATGTTTGGAGTGCTCTTGAGTTTAGCCTCAAAATTACTTTCCGATGCAAACACGGCGTCTATGTCGGCAAAAATAATACGTCCGGTTGCTTCTGCGTTGCCAGATCCGACTACCAGGGGTCGTTTGTAGGTGCTAAGGTCAATTTTGGGCAAACTTGTTGACGCGAATAATTCTAGCGCACCAAGGACTACGACATCTAAATTGGGCAAGGAATGTATGTCGAAAGTATTTAATATATTGATATTGTCATTAGCCATTTTTAACTTCTTTCTTTGGTTGAATGCTACAAATATTTAAAGTATCGGTAAGCCACGGTTGGCCAGCATCATTGGCTAATTTGTCGGCTGCTGCTGGTCCCCAGCTACCACCACGGTATGTGAGTAGTTGGGTGTTGTCGATCTCCCAGGCGTGTAAAATAGGCTCAACAATACGCCAACTACTAAGTACTTCTTTGCTAGTTGCGAATAAAGTTTTGTCATCGCGTATCGCATCAACAAGTACGCGTTCGTAGGCGTCAGGATGGCTTGCGTTTAGTGTATCGCTATAGCAAAAATCCATCTGTACATGCTCAATTTCGTCTTTCATGGTTTGCTCCTTATTTTAGCTTAGCGGCATGCAATTTCAGCTCAAGTAGTGAGATAAGATCATTTAAATTAGCCATTTTGCCAAACTCCGTACTACTAATCAGTATGCTTAACATATCACCGTCCTTTAGCAGTACGGCGGGGAAAGTAAGTCTTTGGTCAGAATAAGCCCTTGCGAACTCATTCTTGTGCATAAAGATCGAAGGTAAACCTAGGCTCGCCACATATCGTTTCCATAACTTATTCATTTTGGCGCCGCTATAGGTAACCATACATAATTTACACGGATATGTCTTAGGACTAGCCGTTTTATGAACTAAATCCATCATTCCATGCATGAACCCAGCTTTGGCGTTATAGACAAAAATTAATTGTTTCACTTATGATGCCTGCTTGGCTCATGTTCACGCCCTTGTTTTAGAACTTTTGTCATCCAGATTAATTCTACCCAAGCACCTTTAACGTATTCACGGATATTTTCATTCTGCAACTCACCGTTTTCGTTAAATAACTCTTGGACTTTTGGAAACTGCATATCAGTAAAAGTAGAAACTAGTCCCATCTCACGAACGGTGCCGACAAGTTGTTCTATGGCTCGGACACCGCCCCATTGACCTGAAGAAGCACCGGCAAAGGCGACAGGCTTATGGATATAGTTTGCTAGCTCACTGTCTAACATCCGTTTTAGGCTACCTGGGAAGCTGTGGTTGTACTCTGGTGTGACTATGAAAAACCCATCCGCTCGCTCGGTAATTTTGGTATATTTCGGATCTTTACCTTCCGGGTCATTGCCGTCGCCAAGGAAACTAAAATCTTTGGGGTCGATAACTTCAGTCTCAACACCCTCAAACGTAGCACCGACTTCGGCGACTAATTTAGCTGCCCAGATGCTTTTGCGCTGCTGCCGAGTAGTTCCCGCTAAGACCGGTATGTATAGTTT
>Ga0210057_1002637_pt1 | contig 25488 bp, 21 predicted proteins | sample CryGeyCG2114_010_2_FD_183968 | JGI IMG/M metagenome (GOLD analysis project Ga0210057, IMG submission 183968) | Groundwater microbial communities from aquifer - Crystal Geyser CG10_big_fil_rev_8/21/14_0.10 (SPAdes) (version 2) | ecosystem: Environmental > Aquatic > Deep subsurface > Groundwater ...
GTCAATTAGAGACTCTCCATTTTTAGAACGTCTAAACAGGTTAATAGAGCATATCAGATGTTATTGTTTATTTAATTATTTTGATTATGCTGTAAGCAATTAATTTTGAAAAATATTTCGAGTTAATATTATTGATCATAAATTGATATAATTTTACATAATCTTTCATTACAAATCGATTCTACTGATATGATAAATAAAAAAATTCGCGTATCTGACTACATAATAAATTTTTTTGAATCAAAAGGTATTAGTGATGTTTTCTTAATATCTGGAGGAGGAAGTATATATTTGGTTGATTCAATATCAAAGAATAAGAATATAAAATTTATATGTAATCATCATGAGCAGGCGTCAGCAATTGCTGCAGAAGCGTATGCGCGCATCAGTGAAGGATTGGGAGCATGTATTGTGACTACAGGCCCTGGTGGAACAAACGCGATTACAGGAGTAATGGGAGCATGGCTTGATTCAATTCCGATGATTGTTATTTCAGGTCAAGTAAAAACTGAAACAATGGGTGCTGGGAAAATATTGAGACAACTCGGAGATCAGGAAATAAACATCGTAGACATTGTGCGACCAATCACAAAATATGCTAGGACAGTTCTTACTCCAGAAGATATTAGATCAACTTTTGAGGAAGCCGCAAACATTGCTATGTCCGATAGACCTGGACCTGTTTGGATCGATGTTCCTCTTGATGTTCAAGGTGCAATGGTCAATCCTGCGCTTCTTAAGCCTTTTGTACAAACACAATCTAGGGAAGAACTAGATGCTGATCAACTTCATAAAGATGTACAAAAAGTACTAACAAATATTTTTCAGGCTAAGAGACCAGTGCTTTTTATAGGGAATGGTGTCCGACTTGCACATGCCAGCGACCAAATATTACAATTAATTAACCTGCTGAAAATACCTGTTCTAACAGGATTTGCGGGGTTCGATATAATTTCTTCGGAAAATCCATACTTTGCTGGAAGACCAGGAACAATTGGGCAAAGAGCTGGAAATTTTACTCTTCAAAATGCAGATAGTTTACTCGTAATTGGATCTAGATTGAATATTCGTATGCTCGGATATAATTATCAAACTATTGCGCGCGAAGCGTTTAAGATGGTCGTAGATATTGATAAATCAGAACTAAATAAGAAGACAATTAGTCCTGACATGAAACTTCAGTATGATGCGAAAGAGTTTATCGAAGAGATGATTAATCAATTGAAATCTCAAAAAAATAAGCAGGAATTTACCGAATGGATACATGCAATTTCGAATTGGAAAATTAAATACCCACCAGTACTAGAAAAATATTGGAAACAAAAAAAATTCGTGAATCCATATTGTTTTATCGATTCTCTTTCAAAAAAAATCAAAAAAACAGATATTATAGCATTATCAAATGCTACTGCTTCAATTTGTACATACCAGGCATTACGCTTTCCACAAGGCACAAGAGTAATAACAAATTCTGGATGTGCGGCAATGGGCTATGGGTTGCCTGCTGCAATCGGAGCTTGTGTTTCGAACAAAAGGAAAAGAACGATTTGTATTGAAGGTGATGGAAGTATCCAAATGAACTTACAAGAGCTTCAAACTATTGTTCATAATAAATTGCCACTTAAAATATTTATATATAATAATAGCGGATACCTCTCAATTCGATTAACTCAGAAAAATTTGTTTGAAAAAAATTACGCTGCATCAAGTGAAAAATCTGGTGTTTCTTGCCCTGATATGCTGAAAATTGGGAGAGCCTATGGTATACAAACAGAGCAAATCGCCAATCATGATGAAATGGAAAAAAAGATCAAATCTGTTTTAGTATATCCTGGACCAGTGATTTGTGAAATATTACTATCGCCAGAACAAGAATTTTCTCCAAAGGCCTCCTCAAAGAGATTGCCTGATGGATCGTTCGTCTCACGTCCACTAGAGGATATGTATCCATTCTTAAGTAAAGAAGAGCTTCAGGAGAACATGTTAATTCCACTTATCGACGATTTATGAAAAAGACAATTCTCATTCTCGGGTCGACAGGATTTATAGGTAAAAATCTAAGCGAGTTTCTTGTTGAAGACTATCAACTACTTACTCCTAAGCATAAGGAATTAGATTTATTAGATTCAAATGCTTTAGATAGATATTTTGAAAAACATAAAATAGATGTAATAATAAACTGCGTTGTAGTTGGTGGGAGTCGTGCTGAAGAATACGAGAATAATTCACTTAAAAAAAATCTTCTTATATTGTCAAATATTCTTCGAAATGAAAAATATTACTCAAAACTGATACATTTGGGATCTGGTGCAGAATATGACAAAAGTAGACCCATTCAAAAGATAATAGAATCTCAGTTTGGTATTTATGTTCCCTCAGATGATTATGGAATCTTTAAATATATAGCGGCACAACTCCTTGAGCGCAGAAAAAAAGCCGTAAACCTAAGAATCTTTGGTTTATTTGGAAAGTATGAAGATTATAGATATCGATTTATCTCAAACGCTATTGTCAATAATCTCAATGGTCGTCCCATTTCAATAAGGCAAAATGTATACTTTGATTATGTTTATATTGATGACTTTGTAAAAATCATAAAATATTTTATTGAAAATGATACGAAAGAAAGTGTTTACAATATTGGTACAGGGAGGAAGATAGACATTTCCCTAATCGCAGATAAAATTAACGAGATTGCAGAAAAAAAATCACAAATAGTTATCGAAAAAGAAGGTCTCCGCAATGAATACACCTGTGATAATTCTAGGCTTATCAGAGATACTTCAATTGATTTTACTGATTTTGATAAATCCTTAAAAGAACTATATTTATGGTATAAACAAAAAGAAAATATTATTAATTTAGATTCAAACCTAATATGACAAAAAGAAATTGCCCAATATGCGGAAACACATCTTCCAAACTTATTTACAAACAACGATATTCAAAAGAATTATTACATAATATTGAATCTTGCAAAGCATGTGGATTTGTTTATGTAAGTAATTCCTACTCACAAGAGTTCTATAATAAATATTATAAAGATATGTCAAAATATGAAGATACCAGAGATTCTGATCTTCACGAAGTATCATTGGGTGTCATACGTCAGTATTTATTGAAAAACGATGAAGTCCTCGATATTGGCTGTTCAACAGGACATTTGCTACATCTATTGAAAAAGAAAGGGTATAACAGTCTCCTTGGCCTTGATCCCGCCCCAAGATGTAAAGAGATTGCAAAAGAAAAATATGATGTCAATGTCGTTACAGATACAATTGAATCATTTAAAAATAAACGAAAATTCGATTTCGTTATTCTTGCAACCGTTTTAGAACACCTTGAGGAACTAAAAGAGTCACTAAAAAAAATATCATCACTTGTATCTGACGAAGGAAAAATATTTATAAGCGTTCCCAACGCTGGTAATTTTTATCAAGACTTTGAGGAACCATTTGGCGAATTTTCAACAGAGCATATTAATTTTTTTTCTTCATTCTACCTTCAACTTTTACTTCCAGAATACTCTTGTATGTTTATTAAATCTGATAATGTCGCTATTTTTTCAGTTTGGCAAAAAATAACTAGCTTGAAAAAAAGTGTGGATGAATATATCAAAAAATCGACAGCGAAATTAGATAGAATTAATAGAATAATCGATAAAGCTCCTAATTCTATGATTATTTGGGGTGCTGGATCTCTCACGATGAGGTTATTACAAACAACGGATCTTAGAAATAAAGTTGATAGATTTGTTGATAGAAATTTAAATATGATTGGAAAAAGCATCGATGGTATTCCAATTATTTCACCAGAAGACCTTGAGAATTATAACGCGCCAATTTTAATTTCTTCTTATAAATTCAAAAATGAAATTGTTAACGAAATTAAGAAAAGAGGCCTAAAAAATAAAATATTAACTTTCTAAGATGAAAAAAAAATTAGATCAATTACTTTCATATTCCAAAAATTACTTCATTGAGAAACTAGAAAATGAATATGGTGTAATTAATTTACAAAAACCCGTTATTCTATTTGGCGCAGGACAAATGGCGGATTCATTTATTGAAATCTGTAATAAAAATAAAATTGAAATAGTTGGGATCATTGATAATGATGAAGGAAAGCATAACCGAAGGAAAAATAACTATATAATCAGAGGTCCAGATGCTCTTTCTGGATATGAAAAAGACATTCAGATTATCATTACCTCAATCAATTGTGAGGAGATATTGTCACAATTGTCAAAAATGGGTTTTAAAAAATCCTGGTCTCATGAATATATGTCAACGGTATTTCCACATATATTTCACAATCCCTATTGGCTTAATTCGATAGAATCAATTTTAAATAGTAAATCAAAAATACTCAACTGCTTTGCATTACTAGGAGATGATGTTTCGAAGAAAATTTATTATTCCCTACTTGTTTACCGCCTAACGCTCCACAAAGAAGCATTAAAACGAATGAAAAGTTCTGTTGAAGAAGAGTATTTTGATCCTTTAATTGTGGGATTAGGGACAAATGACGTGTATGTTGATGGTGGTGCATATACTGGAGATACAATCAAAAAATTTGTAAATAGGACGCATAATAAATTTAAAACTATCTATGCTTTTGAGCCAGATACCAACTTGTTCAATAAAATTGTAAATAATATATCAATATTTAAAGATCGAAGAATAAAGGTTATTAAATGTGGTCTGGGGTCAAAGAATGGTAGCGTATCGTTTACAAACGATGGTACTCTAGGATCTCGTATTAGCCAAGACGGGACCATTAGAGTTAAAATAGTAAGTTTAGATAAATTCCTAGATGAAATACCAACGATTATTAAATTTGATATTGAAGGTGCAGAGCTAGAAGCAATTGAAGGAGCAAAAAATTTGATCACCAATCATAAGCCAATGATTACCTTAAGCGCTTATCATAAAACTGAAGATTTATGGGAAATACCACTGTTATTGAAGAAATTGAGACCTGACTATATGTATATATTGAGACACTACGGAGATTTTCTTTATGACACCATTTACTATGCAGTCTAATTACGTTTTGGAATAGACCTCTTTGGGAAACATTGAAGAAATATATGCTATTTTTTTGAGAGTGTAAATTATTTAATTTTTAACAAATTACAATCAACGGACAAAATATGAAACTATCGGTTACAGTAATACTCATAACTCTCAACGATGAAAAGATTCTTCCTGACTGTCTAGACTCTATAAGAAGGCAGAAATACTCTGGGAAAGTAAAAATCTCTATTGTAGATGGCGGGTCTTTTGATGATACTGTCAAGATCGCAAAAAAATATGGAGCAGATCTGCTGAGTAGGCCTGATTTAATAGATTCTCCACAAGAACGTGCTCAAATTGGAATTCGATCGATACAATCCGATATTGCAGTATTTTTCTCAGCAGATAACAGATTCCTAGAGGATTCGTGTCTTAGTGAGATGGTTAAACCTTTTGAAAATGATAAAATTGCAGTCGTTGAGACATTTAGATATGGCTTTTTTCCTTCAAGCACTCTTCTTACAAAATATTTTGCGTTAATTGGAGGGGCAGATCCAATTGCTGTAGAGTTGGGAAAGGCAGATAGAGCTCCTTTTGATGTAGAGTCATGGCACTCATTTGGAGTGGCAAAAAACCGTAATGGATATTTTGACGTAAAGTTCAAGGCTGATCCAAATAAAATCCCAACTTTAGGGGCAAATGGGGTCGCAATTCGCAACTCACTTTTGAAAAAATATCCAATTCGCGACGCTCTTCATACTGAGATGTGTATAGAGTTTATTATGAAAGGGTACCATGTCGGCTTTGCTAGAAATGCTCACATTGTGCATGAAATTACCTCAGATTTGATCTCATTTTGCAAAAGAAGGTTGCACTGGGCTACGCTTTACTCATCATCAAACATTCGTCGGACATACAATGTTTTTTCCTTTCAAAATGATTTCACTAAACTACTATTCATAGTGATATCTTCAATTACATTTGTATTTCCATTTGCACGTTCATTGCGGGGATATTTTAAATATCCTCATCTTGCGTGGTTTATCCATCCATTCATACTTTTTATTTTTGTCGTTGCCTATGGAATTCAAGTCGTCTCGAATTTCTTCAGGAAGATAAGAGGTATTTAATTACAGGTCTAATAGATTTTTTCCTACACTTTTTCTCAGATGTGGAACGGTGGTTTTAAGTTGATTTGCAGTCTTTAAATAGTTTGATTGTAAATAATTATAAGCAATAAATGAGAATACGTATTCTAAAATCTTGAGAATGTATAATGAAATAAGCTGATGAACGGAGTTTGATATTTTTCTTTTTTCCCAGAAGATAACAAATCTATTAAGTGGATTTTTTTGCCAAGCAAAGCTTTCAGCATGGATTTTTTTATACTTAAATGCCGATTTAGCTGTCAAGTACCTAATTTAGTAGACAGTTAAATGAGAGATATTAGGGACGGCTGGCTGATTGATCATCAACGCATAAACATTTGGCGATAACTGACCATTCCCCTCATGTGGTCTTCTGTTGTTGTAAAAGTTAATCCACCTTCTGGCTACCTCTAAAAATTCTCCCAGCGTTGTATATTTCTTCCGATTGACAACGGCATGTTTGAATGTTCCCACAAACCGTTCGGCAAAGGGATTATCCGTTGGAGTACCAGCTCGACTCATTGAGGCGGTAAATCCTTTTTCCACTAAAGCAGCAATGGTTACTCCTGCTCCAAACTGTTTTCCTTGGTCAGTATGCCAGATACTTTCTGGATCAATGGTGTCAATTCGTCTGATTGTTGTTACGACCAAATCTGCTCTCATGCTGTAATCAAAAACTAATGATAATATCTGCCTCGTACTTTTCTTTAATGCAAAACATCCTCTGATTCTACTCCCGTCAACCAACTTAAACTCAAATATATCTGAAAACACGATATTGATCTCAGATAATTTGACAAGTACATCATTGGCTAAATTGTCAAAGATTATCTCACTTTTTCCAGGATAGTGATACTTCTTACTTCTCTTTCTTGCTCGTAACCCATACTTCTTCATCACTCGCTTGACTCTGTTTTTACCAGTATGTAAAAGTGCTGCTAACTTCCTGTGACCCAGCGTATCATCCTCTTCCTCATGGATCTTTTCAATATCTACTGCAAGTTCTTTGTCTTTCTTTTCCAACAATGACGGTTTGTAAAAAGTTGAACGAGCAATACCCAAACTTCTCACCAGCTGACTTACCGTGTAGGAGCTTTTCAGTACATTGGTTCTCAACTGATGAATCAATGCAACCTTTTCTCTTGGTCTTAGCCTAAAAGCTCCTGAGCTTTTTTTAGAATTTCATTCTGGACTGCTAACTCGCCTATGATTCGCTTCAACTCATCGGGTGATTGTCCCGGCTGAAACCCATACGCCTTCCGTTTCCCGTCAGTGGTTCGCTTATCCGCAAATACCATAGCAGCTCTCTTCTTAAATTCATCTCTCCACCGGACAACCACCGAGGTTACTATCCCATACTTACGACAAACACCCTCCATTGTCGTATCTCTTTGCAAACTCTCCAACACAACTTGTAACTTAAACTCAGGGGCGAATTGACGCCTCTGTATTCTGGTCATTTCCATATGTCCTTTACAGAAATTATTAATGGATCATAGTAGATCATATAAACCTTATTCTATTGTCTACTATACCAGGTACTTGACAATCGAAGATATCTTGTATTTTTGAGCAAGATCACGAAAGGATAAGCCATCAAGATGATCAGAAAGTAGTCGCTTTGTATCAAGATATGTTGTATTTACCGAAAAATACTTTTTACACGCTTTGCAGAAGTATCGAAGAACCTTTTTTCGATACCCCCATTTGATAACGTAGTTTGTGATGTTGCATTGTGGGCAACAGTATTTTTTTTACCCATATGCCCCATATATATCATGTTTTTACTATACTAACAATACAAAAGCACAATTTTACCAACCGTTTTTGATACGGTGCCGTAAATTCCAATATTGTCCATTCCTCCCCTCCACGGACAAACGTTCTTACGTCTCGCGACTTCTTGATTTTGAATTAATTCTTCTGAAAGAATAGTAGCTGATAGTTAAATATAAAAAAGAATAAATCCCTGTTATTTAATCAGATTCATGGAATGTAAAATAATCGAGTATGAGTCTACAAGAGGAGAGAGGCCGGTAGTTGAATTTATTAAAAAACAGCAATCTTAAGCGATTGCTAAAATTGCCCACTTCATCGACCTTCTGGAAGTACACGGCTCACTCTTGGGGATGCCCCATGCAAAAAAACTGGAAACGAATCTTTATGAACTACGAGTCCGGGTAAAAGAAGAAATCAGAATATTCTATGGATTTAAAGGAAATACTATTTATATCCTTCATTGCTTTAAAAAGCAAAAACAGAAAACTCCACAAAAAGAAATTGCAATAGCAAGACAAAGATATATGTCCTTGACGTAATATAACATCTATGTTATATTGATATTGTTGATTTTAGAAGTTAGTAATAAACACTTATGAAAAATTGGAAACAGTTGAAGGCAGAATTATTGCAAGATAAAACTGTCAAAAAAGAATATGATAAGCTCACTCCTCGCTATGAAGCGATATCTGAGTTAATTTCAGCCAGAATCAAAAAAGGAATGACTCAAAAAGAATTGGCCCAAAAGATTGGTACCAAACAGTCGGCCATAGCTCGTTTTGAGGCTGGAAATGTCAATCCCTCTCTTGGTTTTTTGGAAAAGATGGCAGAAGTAATGGGATATAAGATAAATATCAGCCTATCAAAATAGAGATGGGTTTTAATGTAAAAAATGGTGTTCCCTTTGTGGGATGCCGGATTTTTTATGATCACGTCCTCGTTCGTGGGATAACATTACGTCGTATACAAAGGAAACTCAGGAAAAGAAGAAAAGCATACAAAAATGAAGTTTTTCCCAAAGAGTCTTTGCATTTAAGCACGGCTTCTGTTAGTGGACATATACACTTTGTAAGTAGTTTTTATCTGCGAAAAAGCATGAAAGTATGAAAATAGATTTTTAGAAAGAGTCTACTCCACGATCTGCTTTGTAAAGTTCAACGCTTCTTGTTGAAAAAAAGTGATCAATTGATTTCTGTTTATAGTTTCTGTAAGTATAGGATCATCTAAATGATGATCTACTTCATTAAAGCGTGACGCTAGTTGTAGCGGATCCACCTGCCAATCAAATTTCTGTTTTGCCAACATTCTCAATTGTTCCAATGTGTATGAATATTTGTTAATAATGGCAAAAAGATCATAGTAATCCCGACCTCTGGGTTTCTGTGAAATGGTGAATAGTTTATTAGTTGCTATATCAAGCACACTATCAACTAATAATCCACCTTTTATTGTAGGTGATTCAACCTGATGAAATGGGTAATATGTGAATTCAAATTTTAACACGTACTCATTATTAAACCGTAAGAAAAAGAGATTTCGATTAAAGCTATTTTGGAAGTCAAAAGAATTGAAACCCAATTTTGGTTGCAGAGATTTGAGAGTAACAGTAATTGCTTGGGGATCAAATTCCCCCTCATTAAAAAAATCTAAATCTTCAGACAGGCGATGGTGCAGATAATAATGTGAAAGAGCAGTTCCTCCAGAAAAGTAAAATTGCTTAGCCAACTTTGTTTGAGAAATCAGTTCAAGTGCTTGTTTTTGCTGAGGGGTTAAGATTGAGGCCATACTATTTTTTTGAGAAAGCTACGTTTGTCAGGGTCAATATCCAAGACACCCCAATATTTCTTCAAAGCTTTCAAGGATAATTTGTGATTATTTAATCCAAAATTGATTCGTTGCTCTAGCACAAACCGTTCATATTCCTCAGGATTTTGTTGTAGTTTAGTTGTGTTAATAGACCAGTTGTACATATGACCTTAATTATACCAAAAATGCCTCAGGAAATTCGTAGGAGATTTGAAGATCAAAGCGACACCGCTTTCCCTTGTATTTTCTCTCTGGTTCTTTTATCTTAAATAAGTAAGAGATCTTTCTCCTGTGGAAGATCCTATTTAATCTCCTCATAATCTCCTGGCTATTGTAGTGTGAAAGCATGTTAAGACTGCCTTCCCATAGGATAGATCTATCGACAATGGCAATTTTTCTATGATGAGAACCTCTTAACAAGATTATATTGATTCCTAACTCTTTGCAAAAGAGTATTTCGTTTGTTGCTTGGTGTCTAATCATTTCGTCATGATCTACGGGATCTCTCGTAATAATATGAATTTTACTTTTTTCTTATAATTACCTTCGGAGTATCCATTGTGTTTTGAAGAAAAAGAATCATCTTTATTGTCTTTTTGTTCAGGATAGGCAAGCATTATTTTGTAGATCCAAGGCAGAAAGTGTTCGAAACAAAGTGCATCATCCCCGCCACGGACAAACGTTCTTACGTCTCGCGACTTCTTGATTTTGACTTTATTCTTCAGAAAGAATAGTGCTGATAGCTAAATATAAAAAAAGTGTCAAGTACCTAATTTTGTAGAGAGTTAATTGATAGATATTAGGGACTGTAAAAAAGAGAATTACTAAAGAATTTTTATCAGGGATCAATGATTATCTGATAAATTTAGGTGAATTATCTGAGGAAACCAAAATAAAATTATTAACGGTTCTAGAACATAAATAGGAGATGGGTTTGTATTGTTTTTCATTTCAGAATGCGCTTTAGCGTATATAAATCTCAAGAAACGGCATTTCTAGATGGTATCGGCATTATGCCGATAATAGGGCTTTGAGACAGTAAAAATTCCGACTTTCGTCATATTTTCTACTTTTATCTCCACACCCGTTTCCAGAATATACCCAAGACGTCCTCGATTTTTATTGGGTTTTTCGTTCCTCCCGGAACTATAAGTATTTGACCCGGCGTGATGGGAAATTCTTTATCGTCTGTAAATTTATTGAATGGATAGTTCACGATATCATGGGGATCAGCCCCATACATTGCTGCAATACTTTCAATCGTTTCTCTATTTTGAACGGTATGTACAATCCCGGTCACCGGCGGAATGCTGATAATCATATTTGGTATTATTCCGGAATCTGGCATATCTTCATTTGCCCATTCGATAGACTCAATTGAAATATTAAATTTTTCCGCAATCGATTCAAGGGTATCTCCAAATTGCACGCGATAGTAAATTGATGTTTCTCTGATTGCAAGGTCATCACGTTCATAGCGAAGATATTTTCCAATATTTTTCAAATCAGTGCGCGCCTTCCAGAGAGAGAATGAAAATAATCCCGCTGCAACCAAAACCAATATGGGGAATAAGGCAAGAAAAACAAAATGAAACGAATGATGAAGATGTTTTGCATTTCTCTTCTTTTTGTTCATAGTATCATAATAAAACATTTTCATGCTATATTGAAGGATAGGTGTGGTAGGGGAAGTTCAGGGAGAAAGAGCGAAGAAGATGGAAGCGGAAGCAGGATCGTAGTACAATGGTATTCCTATGGTAGCTCTTTCAGATGATCAAACAATTGCAGTCTCTGCACTCCTCCATTGGTTTGAAAAAAATTCGAAAACTAAAAAATACATTTCTTTGGGAGGATATGCGGGAACCGGTAAGACGACCATTATATCGGTGCTTCGAAATGACCTTCTTACTATAAATAAAAAGCTGAGAGTTGCGTTTGTATCTTATACCGGCAAAGCTACTCGTGTTCTTGAGTCGCGGCTTTCTGAAGGAAAAATAATCTTAACAACTGATTCGGTAAGCACGATTCATGCATTGATATATACGCCGATTGTCAATGAAAAGGAAGATATCATTGGGTGGAAAAAGAAAGAAAAGATTGATTATGACCTGATCATTATGGACGAGGCATCAATGGTAGATGGCATCATTTGGAATGATTTAATTTCATTCAGTATTCCCATCATTGCAGTTGGTGACCATGGGCAACTTCCTCCGATTCAGGGCAATTTTAGCCTTATGGCGCACCCTGAGCTGTTCCTCACCCATATTCATAGGCAGGCGGAAAAAAATCCAATCATTGGGCTTTCTATTCATGCGCGCGAGCATGGATATATTCGTCCGGGAAACTATAGCCCACTGGTTAAAAAATATACGCCAGCCGATCCGGATTTTCATATGGAAGTCGTTGAAGCGCTTGAAAATTATGACAATGATACCCTAGTTCTTTGTGGGTACAATAGTACGCGAAAACGACTGAATCGAAGTATTAGGAATTCACTAGGCTTTGATATGCCAGAGCCAACATCGGGAGATCGGGTGATTTGTTTGAGAAATAATCATGAGCATCAGATATATAACGGAATGCTTGGAACGGTACATAAAATAAAACCGGCTGGCGATAATTGGTATGAGGCAGAAATCCAGATGGATGACGCTGATATTTACAACGGGCATATTTCGAGAGAGCAATTTGATAGTGATATCGCTCTCAATTTTACCGATAAACGGTCAAAGATTATGGCGGGAGATCTTTTTGATTTTGGGTACGCATTGACCGTTCACAAAGCGCAAGGTGGTCAGGCAAAGAAAGTAGTACTGTTTGAAGAACGATTTAAAAAGATGAGCGATCTACAGTGGAAACGATGGTTGTACACCGCAGTAACCCGTGCAGAAGAAGAGCTTATAATTTTTGGAACGTAATAGCGTTAAGTTACGGTTAAAATCTTTGTCACTTTAGTATTTTTACAAACATTGATTCGCATTTTGAAATTAATTCTGTTTAGACTATTTCAACAGTCTATATTGTTTATTTTCATCACCGCGGTTGTGGTACTACTTGATATATATCTCTACATTTTTCATGAAAAATCCAAAAAAAATTAAAGAATGTAAACGAGTCATTTGGAACTATTATCAATCTCACAAGCGGATGATGCCGTGGTGCCCTTCTCAGTTGCCCCTCCAGAAAAATAGGACACTTGATACATATGCGATCTTTATCTCCGAGGTGATGCTTCAGCAAACGCAAGTATCTCGGGTCATGACAAAGTACCCACTGTTTATGAAAGCATTTCCTTCATTTGAAACCCTTGCGGCTGCATCACTTTCTGATGTTCTTCTGATCTGGCAAGGTATGGGGTACAATCGACGAGCAAAATTTCTTAAATCTTCTGCAGAAATGGTGATCAACAGATTCGACGGGATATTGCCAGACGAAGCGTCTCTTCTTGAACAATTGCCGGGAATTGGATCGGCAACGGCACGCTCTATCGTGACGTTCGCTTACAACAAGCCTGAATTATTTATCGAAACAAATATCAGGCGCGTGATAATTCATCATTTTTTTTCAGACAGTGAAGCTGTTGATGATCGTGATATCATGCCGTATATCGAACAGATCATTGATAAAAAAAATCCTCGTGAATGGTATTATGCACTGATGGATTATGGGTCGTTGCTTGCGAAGGAAGTCACAAATCCGAATAGAAAAAGCAAACATTATATAATACAATCGAAGTTCGAAGGCTCTCGAAGACAGATTCGGGGGAAGATTCTCAAAACACTACTTTCTCATGGTACAATTCAAAAAGATATGCTTCTTAACATTCTTTCAGTTGAACAAACTATTTTGGATGATATTTTAGATGAGTTGGTGAATGAACAAATGATTGATCAAAAATTGAGTTTTTATTCAATAAAAAAATAAAATTACATATCAATAGTGCTATGACATTGAAAAACATGAGGAAAAAAAGAGCACTAATTATTATTAGGACATTAAAAAAACTTTACCCATCAATTAGACCATCATTAAATTCTTCAAATACCTTTGAATTTTTAGTTGCCGTTATTTTATCTGCGCAATGTACGGATGCACGAGTAAATAGTGTGACCAAAGATTTATTCAGAAAATACCGTACAGTTGAGGACTATGTGAATGCTCCAATCGGGGAGCTTGAACAAGATATTCGTTCGACGGGATTTTATCGAAATAAGGCAAAAAACATTTTGGCAACTGCAAAAATTATTCATGAAAAATATGATGATACTGTCCCAAAGACGATGAATGAAATGCTTGAACTACCTGGTGTTGCACGCAAAACTGCAAATGTGGTATTGGTATATAAATATGGGGTTGTGGAAGGGGTGGCAGTTGACACTCATGTGCGCAGATTAAGCAAACTCTATGGTCTCACAAACGAACAAAATCCGAATAAAATCGAAAAAGACCTGATGAAATCACTTCCCAAGGAGGAGTGGATACAATTTACCATGCGGATGGTTGAGTATGGAAGACAATACTGCCCTGCAAAAAAACATGATCACAAAAACTGTCCGATATATATCGCTCTTAGAAAAGAGAAATTAATCCCAGAAGACCAATTGCAATAAGTCCATATTTTGCGACTTTTCTAATAGATTCTTTTTCAATAACCCCAAGGAATTTGCTCGATTCTTTATTTGCCATATTACATGAGTGTCCTAACGGTCATATCTATCCTTGATTATTTCAATATTTCCATCTTGTATGATAACATATTGAGCTAAACCATGACAGATAATCCCAGAGTTGATAAAATTCATTGACAAATCGACTTCGGGACTATGAGTGTGGCCAAAAATGAAATACGATCCATCTGAGTTTTGGCCAATATGTTTTTTAAGTTTTGCATTATTTTTTTTCAGAAGTTTTTGGTATTTTTCTCCAAAAATTCTGACAATAGTTTTTTCAGTGTATTTTACAAATTTACAAATACTTCGAAAAAATGCAGAATTTATATCTACGTTCTTTAATTCAGTAGGGAAATATCGTTGACCATGTTCAATGGTAAATGTTTTCCCTCTTTCAATAAACGTATGCGACATCGATTGTATATCAGAAAAATGTTTGATTCGATCAAGGTCATTTAGACGTTGTGAATCGTGATTGCCAAAAATATAAATAGTCTTTTTACTCTTGAGAAGTGGAAAAAGCTTACTCCATTTTGAGTTAAAAAATTGGTCAAAAGAAATAATGAATCCATCCCAAAAATCACCATTTATAATCACCTGATCTGAAGAAGATATTATGCGGCGGAGATAGTTGAATTTTTTTTCATCAAACTGGTGCGTGAGATGCGAATCAGAAAAAATGAGCGTTTTCATTATTTGATTGCAACGGCGTTTATTTTGTTTGCATTCCCGCTATGACATTTTTTGGCACCTCTTCGTAGTGAGAAGGTTCCATGTAAAACACTCCACGTCCTTCAGTCAACGATCGAAGAACAGTCGCATATCCTGAAAGCTCGGCAAGTGGAGCATATGCCTTGATGATAGTGACTTTGTTTCGATTTTCAGTTCCCAGAACTTTTCCCCGTCTGCTTGAAATATCTCCAATTGCAGTACCCATAAAATTATCAGGAACCGTCACTTCAAGCTTCATAATTGGTTCAAGAAGTGTCATGCCTGCGCTCTTCACTCCATTTTGAACGGCCATGGTTCCTGCGATTTGGAACGCAATATCTGATGAGTCGATATCGTGATATGTTCCATCATAGAGTTGAATCTTGAGATCAGTTACGGGGAATCCGAGGAGCACGCCTTTTTCAAGCGCCTGAATCACCCCTTTTTCAACCGATGAGATAAACTCTGAAGGAATCGCACCTCCCTTGATTTTGTTCTCAAAAATAAAACCTTCCCCTCGTCCCAATGGCTCAAGTCGAATCATACAGTGTCCATACTGCCCATGACCTCCGGTTTGCTTTATGTATTTACCTTCCGCTTCAACACTTTTTGTTATCGTCTCTTTGTATGCTACCTGTGGCTTGCCTATATTTGCATCAACACCCATTTCTCGTTTCATGCGGTCAACCAAAATTTCAAGATGAAGTTCTCCCATTCCTGCCATGATCGTCTGATTAGTTTCATGATCAACTTTGACGCGAAATGTTGGATCTTCGTCTGAAAGTCGCTGGAGTGCATATGAAAGTTTTTCTTGATCAGATTTGGTTTTCGGTTCGATGGCAAGTGAAATGACTGGATCAGGAAAGGTAATTTGTTCAAGTTGAATGGGATGATCTTCATCGGACAAAGTATCTCCTGTTTTAGACTCTTTTGGTCCAACAAGTGCGACAATTTCTCCCGAGTATGCTTCGTCAATTTCTTCTCGTTGATTTGCATGCATGAGTAGAATGCGACTTACTCGTTCTTTTTTGCCACTATTTACATTGTAGGCATATGATCCTGATTTGAGAGTCCCAGAATAAATTCGTGTATAGGTGAGTTTTCCAACATGTGGGTCAAGTTGAATTTTAAAGGAGAGAGCTGAAAATTTTTCGTTTGGCTCAAGTTGTCGAACGATCTCTTCTCCTGTGTCTGGATTTAATCCTTTTACTTCTTTGAGATCTTTCGGCGACGGGAGATAATCATTGATAGCATCAAGAAGTGGCTGAACCCCTTTATTTCTTAATGATGTACCTGCGTAAACAGGAACGATCTTGTATCCAATAACTGCTTTTCTCAAGGCTGCTTTCATCTCATCAATTTCAAGTTCTTCTCCATTGAGATATTTTTCGAGGAGATGGTCATCGGTCTCTGCGATTTGTTCGATCATTCGTGCGCGAAATTTTTTTGCTTTGCCTTGAACTTCCTGAGGAATCTCATCGAGAACATCAAATTCAATTCCCGACTCATCTTTACCCCATACTAATGCCTTCATGGTAAGAAGATCAACTACTCCTTTGAAGGTGTCTTCTTTTCCTATCGGATATGCCATGACGATTGGAGTTGCGCCTAGTCTGTCTTCAATTTCTTTTACCGTTCCTTCAAAATTTGCACCAAGCTTGTCCATTTTATTTATGAATGTCAGACGCGGCACTTTGTATTTATCAGCTTGTCGCCACACTGTTTCTGATTGAGACTGCACACCTTCTTCAGCATCAAAGACTACGACTCCTCCATCAAGAACGCGAAGAGAGCGCTCGACTTCAGCTGTAAAATCAACGTGACCTGGAGTGTCAATGATATTGATGCGCATCCCCTTCCAAAAGGTTGTGGTTGCCGCAGAAACGATAGTAATTCCTCGTTCTTTTTCTTGCTCCATCCAATCCATCTGTGTGCTTCCTTCATCAATATCGCCAATTTTGTAGCTTCGTCCCGTGTAAAACAGGATGCGCTCAGTTGTGGTTGTCTTGCCAGAATCAATATGTGCGATGATGCCGACATTTCGGATCTTGTCTAGTGTAACGTTGCGATTTTTTGAAGAAATGGTATTTTGAGGAGCCATAGAATAAATGAATTACTAAATCTTAATTGTTGATACTAATCTTGAAAACGAATATGAATAATTAAGAACCACAGATAGCTAAAGTGATTCAAAGATTCTGTATGCTATAGAACAATGCCGGTAAAGTTCATTTTACCACTTCAGATGAGAAAAGGCTTTGTTTTGCGCAGCCAATTTTTCAGTTTGTTGTCGTTTTGCAAATGCATGACCTTGTCGTTTTGCAGCTTCCTTGATTTCTTCAGCAAGTTTTAAATCAAATGAATTGAATTCTTTATTTGATCGAGCTCGTGCTGCTTCGATAATCCAGTTAAGTGCAAGATGCATTTTTCTATCTTCACGTATATCTGTCGGGACAAGATATGATGCTCCCCCAAGTCTTCGCGGCCGTACTTCCTTATCAGGGGTAACATTAGAAATTGCCTTATTTAATGTGATTAATGGATCATTGTCTTCTTTTTTGATATTTTCAAGCATAGAATAGACAAGTAGTTCTGCAACGGTTTTTTTCCCATCCTTCATAATGTAGTTTATGAGCTTTGCAACCTCAAAACTTTTATATACTGAATCAGGAGTTGCTGTTCGTCGTTTATATTGATGTCTTGGCATTATTATTTTTCAATGGTAATTTTATTATTTAGCTTTTTTTGGTCTCTTAGTGCCATATTTTGAGCGAGATGTTTTTCGAGCATCCACGCCACTCGTATCAAACTTGTTTCTCACGATGTGGTACTTTACACCAGGAAGATCTTTGACGCGTCCTCCTCGAACAAGCACAATCGAGTGTTCTGCCAAATTGTGTCCCTCCCCAGGAATGTACGCAGTAATCTCCATACGATTTGAAAGTCGTACTCTTGCTACTTTTCTGAGTGCTGAGTTAGGTTTTTTTGGAGTCATAGTACGCACAATAGTACATACTCCTCTCTTCATTGGGCTTTTGGTTTCGACATATCGACGCTTGACGGCATTAAAGTTGCTCTTTAGTGCTTTCGCTCTCGACTTGTTCGTCTTCTGTGACCGACCCTTCCTCACTAGTTGGTTGATCGTTGGCATATTGCTTTGTAAACTGTAAATAATATTTATCTATAAGATCTTTGGTGACCGGAATTAAACGTCCAATTATAACATTCTCTTTCAAACCCAGCAAGTTGTCTACTTGTCCTTGAATTGCTGCCTTGCTCAGAACGCTGGTTGTCTGCTCAAATGATGCAGCAGAGAGCCATGAGTCTGTATAGATTGACGCACGTGTAATCCCGAATATGGTGACTTTTCCAACAGCTGGTTTTCCACCAATTGCAAGAGTCTTTTTATTTTCTTCATCAAATCGAACACGAGACACAACCTGATTCTTGGTAAATGCGGTGTCACCTTCATCTTCGATTGCAACCTTATCGCTCATTTTGCGAATGATAACTTCAAAATGCTTGTCATGAATGGCAATTCCTTGCGATTCGTACACGTCTTGTACTTCATTCAATAGATATTGCTGTGCGAAATGTAAACCTTTGATGCTCAAAATATCTCGAATATTCAAGTATCCTTCAGAAAGCTGTGTGCCAGATGGAATCATATCGCCATCTGCAACTTTCAATTTCTGCGTTGATGGAATCGAAAATTCTGCAGGGTCTTCTTGTGTGTTTGTTGGGGTTACCATGACATTAAACATATCTCGTTCAGTATCTTCAGTTATAGAAACCTTTCCTGCAATTTCGGTGATTGGTGATACTACTTTTGGATTTCGCGTTTCAAAAAGTTCTTCTACTCGGGGGAGTCCTTGCGTCACATCTGAGATGACGATTCCTCCGAAATGGCGAACGCGCATAGTAAGTTGCGTACCTGGCTCTCCAATAGATTGAGCGGCAATAACACCTGTCGGTACACCAATCTCGACAAGATTCTGTGTTGAAAGATCAATTCCATAGCATTTTTGACAAATGCCAATTTTTGATCGACAAAAGAGGGGAGATCGGACGGTAACATGGTCGATATTGTTTTCAGAAATAATCTTTTGCGCTTCAGCTCGAAGCATAGTTCCTTTTTCAATCAGCGTTTTAGTTCCCTTTTTGATCGGTTCTGCTGAGTATCTTCCTTCAATTCTCAAAAGGAATTTGTCTCCGCGGTCTCCTTGCGTTGTGATTTCAAGACCTTTGTCCGTCTCACAGTCTTCTTCTCTGATGATCATATCGTGCGCCACATCATGAAGTCTTCGCGTCAAATAGCCTGCATCAGCTGTTTTTAAGGCTGAGTCAGTAAGACCTTTTCGAGCACCTCGTGCTGATATAACGTATTCAAAGATGTTGAGTCCTTCTCGATAATTTGATTTTGTTGGAACTTCGATAATTTTACCCATTGGATCAACAACTAAACCCTTCATTGCTGAAAGTTGTTTGAGTTGCTCTCGAGAAGCACGTGCTCCTCCTGAGCGAATGATGATCTTTACGGGGTTTTCATCATCGATTTCATTCCATGTTTTATCCGCAAGATTTTCAGTTACGTCAATCCAAAGTTTATTTGTGATTCTTTTTTTCTCATCTAAGGTGAGCAACCCTTGGTTATAGTTTTCCTGAATATCCGCAACTTCTCCTTCAGCACGATGAATAATTTCATTTTTGTCGGCAATGATTTTGCAGTCAAAAATTGAAACAGAAAGTCCACATGACATGGTAGCCCCCCAAAATCCAAGCGTTTTTATTTTGTCTATTATCTGTCCAACTTCAACTTGCGAAAGGTGCTTCATTGAGGCAACAATGAGATCTTTTATTCCGCCGGCCGTAACATCTTCATTGACATACTCAATCACATCGGGAAGTGTTTCATTAAACATAATACGTCCAACAGAAGAAACAATGGTCGTTCCTCCAATACGGACGTGAACAGGTTGTCGCAGTGTCACCTTATCAAGATAATAGTTTTTGAGTGCTTCGTCAGGGTTTGAAAAAATCTTCATTTTTTGTACGTCTTGCTCAGCATGTTTATCAATAGTTGTCAAATAGTACACACCAAGTGCCATTTCTTTGTTTGGAATCACGATTGGTGAACCATCAGCAGGTTTTAAGAGATTTTGATAGGGCAACATTCGCGTTTTCACTTCTTCTATTGCCTTTTCTGACAAGGGAACAAATACTCCCATTGCATCTCCATCAAAGTCAGCATTGTATCCAGAACATACGGTTGGGTGCAATTTAATAGCATTATCATCGGTCAAAACGGGATAAAATCCGAGAATAGAAAGTTTGTGCAGAGTTGGTGCTCGGTTCAAAAGAACGGGATGATTCTTTGTGATCTGTTCAAGAATATCGTAAATTTCTGGCGTTCTTTCTTCAAGATAATTTTTTGCGCTCTTTATATTTGGCGCGAGTCCACGGATAATAATCTCATGTAAAAGATATGGCTTGAAAAGTTCAAGCGCCATTTCTTTTGGAATTCCACATTGATCAATGCGCAAATCTGGCCCCACAATAATGGTTGATCTTCCCGAATAATCGACTCGTTTTCCAAGAAGGTTCTGCCTGAATCGTCCTTGCTTTCCCTTAAGAACATCAGATAAAGACTTAAGAACTTTTGATGATCTTCGTGTTTGCGCTCTGCCTCGTGATTTTTGAAGATCAAGAAGTGAGTCAACAGACTCCTGAAGCATTCGTTTTTCATTTCTTAAAATGATTTCTGGAGCTCCAAGTTCAATTAACTGATTTAATCTGATATTTCTATTAATGACGCGTCGATACAGATCATTCAAATCTGAGGTTGCAAATTTTCCTCCCGGAAGCTGTACCACTGGCCGAAGATCTGGCGGGATAACCGGCAAAACAGAGATCATCATCCATTCTGGTGAAATTTTGCTTCTGAGAAATGATTCAAGAATTCGTACTTTTTTGAGTAGTTTACTTCGTTTTTCTCCGCGCGTTTTTGAGAGATCGCTCATGGCTTCAGAAATAAGTTCTTTCAAATTTTGCTGCGACAAAAGTTCTTGGAGAACTTCGGCACCCATCCCAACTTCTACAAAATCATGCAGTTCATAATCTTTCAGAAAGAGATAATCTTCTTCTTCAAAGGTATCCATTGGGGACAAGATTTTTACCACTTTTATCAATCGATCATACATTGCAATATATTTTGATTTTCGATCGACAAATCGATCTGAAAGTTTTCGAAATGAACCTCTTTCTTTGAGGTCGAGTTCCTGCATAGTAATTTCTCGTTGTTCTACATTGGGAATTTTCTTTTCGAGAGATTTCTGTTCTTTATCGTATGTCTTTTTCAGTTTTTCCTTCTCATTCTCATACCACTCTTCTTGTTTTGCAACCTCAATATCTCGAAGTTTTTCAAGTTCTTGAACAACAACTTGTTGCCTTTCCGTGTCTACATCTGTTACCAAAAATAGAGCATAGTAGACGATTCTTTCTAATGTTTGTGTTGGAATATTTAAGATAATACTTAAGGGAGAGGAAGCCCCTTTAAAATACCAAATATGTGCAATAGGTGTGGCGAGTTTAATATGACCCATGCGTTCTCGACGGACAACAGAAGAAGTGACTTCTACCCCACAGCGATCGCACACAATGCCTTTATATCGAATTCGTTTATATTTTCCACAGTAACATTCGTAATCTTTTGTTGGTCCAAAAATCCGCTCGTCAAAAAGACCGTCCTTTTCTGGACGAAATGTGCGGTAATTAATCGTTTCTGGTTTTGTTATTTCACCATGAGACCATCCGAGAATATCTGCAGGTGATGCAAGTCTGATTTTCAGTCCCGAAAAGTCGAGCATTTGAGTATCGTTCATATCTATAAAATTTAAGAAATATAATCAATTGATAATCCGAGTGCATTGAGTTCTTTTACGAGTACATTAAATGACTCAGGCACGCTTGATAGCGGAATATCCAATCCTTTAATAATCGCTTCAAAGGATTTTTGTCGACCGCGGACATCATCACTTTTTATCGTAAGCATTTCTTGAAGAGTGTGGGGGACACGATGTGCTTCAAGTGCCCATACTTCCATCTCTCCAAAACGTTGTCCTCCCATTTGTGACTTTCCACCAAGTGGTTGTTGTGTTACGAGTGAGTAAGGTCCAACTGATCGTGCATGAAACTTATCCTCGATCATATGAATTAATTTCAGGATGTATCCAATACCAACAAGTACTGGTCGTTCAAAGGCTTTTCCGGTTTTTCCATCATACAGAGTGCGTTTTCCATCTGTTGGTAGGCCTAGTTTTTCCATTTCACCAAATATATAGTTTTCTTTTATTTTTTCAAAAACAGGTACGGATATATAACTGTTATTTTCTTGAGCAATCCACCCAAGTATGGTCTCAAACAACTGTCCAAGATTCATACGTGCGAGGATTGAAAGTGGTGAAATAATGACGTCAACGGGCGTTCCGTCAGCAAGGTATGGCATGTCATATTCGGGAAGTATGCGAGAAATGACTCCTTTATTTCCATGACGCCCTGCAAGTTTGTCTCCAACAGTCACTTTTCGTAGCTGAGCAGTATGAACTAAAATTCGTTTTAAAATGCTTGGTTCGAGTTCATTTGGATCCTTTTTAGAATCAATAGTATCAATGTTTACGACCGTGCCGCGATCTCCATATGGCATGCGCAGAGAAGTATCTTTGACATCTTTTGCTTTCTCTCCAAAAATTGCACGAAGAAGTCTTTCCTCTGCAGTAAGTTCTCGTTCTCCTTTTGGTGCAACTTTTCCGATCAAAATATCGCCACCCTTAACCTGTGTGCCATTGATTACAAAACCATTTTTGTCAAGATTTTGGAGGATTTCTTCACGAACATTGGGAAGATCTCGCGTTAATTCTTCTTGTCCAAGTTTTGTATCTACGACATCTGCGACAAATTCCTCACTGGTTATTGAGGTAAAAATATCTTCTTTAAGCAGTTTTTCTGAGATCACAAATCCGTCTTCATATCCGAGTCCTTCAAGTGATGTGTAGGCGATTACTAAATTTTGCCCAAGTCCAAGCTGTCCATTTTCTGATGCCGGTCCATCGACAATAAGTTCACCCCTTTTCATTTTTTGCTTTGCGCCAACACGAGGTTTCTGATCAAAAACGACATTTTTGTTTGTTCGTTCGAATCTATTGAGATTATATTCTGATTTTTTACCTGATTTGCCTTTGAAAACAACTCTCTTACCATCAACGTACTCAATCTCTCCATCTTCTGGAGCAACAATTGTTCGTCCGAGTTCAGCAGATACGATTTCTTCCATACCGGTCCCGACGCGGGGAGCTTGTGGTCGAATAAGAGGTACTGACTGACATTGCATGTGACTTCCCATAAGTGCACGACTGGCGTCATCATTCTGCAAGAACGGAATCATAGCGGCAGAAAGTCCGATTGCTGATCGAGGACTTACATCAATATAATCAATTTTTTCTATGGGAACTTCAATAACTTCGCCTTTGTGACGTGCTACAACATATGAATCTGTAATATGCCCCTTATCATTTGTCGTGACCTGGGAAGAAGTAATATAAAACTGTTCTTCATCATCAGCTTGGAGATAATCAACTTTATTTGAAATCTTGACTATCGTTTTGCTGCCTTTTTTTTCTTTAATGATTTGTTTGTATGGAGCTTCAAGAAAGCCAAAATCATTGACCCTCCCGTACATTGCCATATAGGTAACCACACCAATGTTTGGTCCTTCTGGTGAACGAATGGGATCAATTCTTCCATATTGTGATGATGAAATATCGCGGATCGAAAATGATGCGCGTTGCTTTTCAATTCCACCCGGGCCACCGACGGTAATTCTTCGAAGATTGTCGAGTTCTGACAAAGGATTTGTTTGATCAACAATGGTTGAAAGTTGATTTGTCTTATAAAAAATATTGATGGTTGCAATTAATGGCTTGTTATTAAGTACTTGAGAAGGTGTTGGATTGACATCGCTTGTGATCAAACTCATTCGCTCCTTTACTTCTTTTTCTACGCGGATCATACCAGCGCGAATGCCATACATTCCAATAAGCTCTCCAACAGTTCGGAGTCGTCTATTTCCTAAATGGTCAATATCGTCAAAATTTCCCTTGTCCTTCGTAAGGTTTACTAAATATTTCAGTCCTTGAATAATATCTTCTTTCTGAAGCAGATAATTTTCAGGAGTATTGGGAATTTTAACTCCCAGCTTTTTATTAATCTTATATCTTCCGATCCGACTCATTGAATATCGTTTTGGATCAAAGAAAAGTGTGTTAAGTGTTTTATATGCATTTTCAAGAACGAGTGGTTCTCCTGGCTTTACTTTTCGATAGAATTCAAGAACTGCTTCGTCCTTTGTTGAGGTTTTGTCTTTTTTGAATGTTGGAGCGATATATTTTTCTATAAGATCTGGGTCCATATCGCTAAAATGACTCATGAGTTCGGTATTTGTTTCTCCGTCAAAGAGTTTAAGAAAGACCGATGCAATCATTTTTCTTCGTTTATTTATCTTAATTTCGATTATGCCGTATTTATTTATCCCCACATCAATCCATGATCCGATATATGGTCTAATTTCAGAATTGTAAAGAGTGATACCAGTGTTTTTATCGATTTCTGCGGTAAAGTACATTCCGGGAGATCGTGCTATTTGACTTATAATAGCCCGCTCAATGCCATTGACGATAAACGTTCCACGATCAGTCATCACGGGAAGATTGAAAAAGTAAACATCCTGTGTTTTTTTCTGTCCCGTTTTTTTGTTTTCAATAGTAAGCCGTAAGTAGATAGGTCGATCGTAAGTGAGTTTTTTCCGCAGGCAGAGCTTAAGATCGTGTTGTGTTTCTCCAAATATCAAATCTTCAAAATGAAGAGTGAGTTTTTTCCCCGTGTAGTCTTCAATAGGGAAAAATTCTTGAACCGTTTCTTTGAGTTCTCCGTCGAGAAATCGTTTCCAAGAATCCTTTTGTACCGCGATCAGGTCAAAATCTTTCATAAATTTTTCTTCGGTACCAAGAAGAATTTTTTTCGAATCGGTTTGAGAAATTGATTTTGATGCCATTGCGATGATTGTGGTGAAGTTTTTAACAAATAAAAAAAATCCCTAGATATTCAGGGGAATCTGATAAATATACTATATGATTGCTGAAAAGTCAATTATATATGATGTAACTATTCAGTTCTTTCCGAAGACTCCGTGAAGTAGTTGTTCTTTTAATGTCGGAACGAGTGGTTGGTTTTTGAGTCTGATGGTTTGAAAGATACTCATGTTTGTCATATGAGCGTGTGCTCCTGTTGGGCTTCTGGAAC
>Ga0210057_1002640_pt1 | contig 25467 bp, 26 predicted proteins | sample CryGeyCG2114_010_2_FD_183968 | JGI IMG/M metagenome (GOLD analysis project Ga0210057, IMG submission 183968) | Groundwater microbial communities from aquifer - Crystal Geyser CG10_big_fil_rev_8/21/14_0.10 (SPAdes) (version 2) | ecosystem: Environmental > Aquatic > Deep subsurface > Groundwater ...
GAAAAGACTATGTAATCCTGAAAATTTACAGGCTGGAGGCATGTGATTTTAACAGGATGTATGATTATCTAAAATATGACATTAGGTATCCATCAATAAAAAGAGGCAAGAGAAATGTTGTATTTACGTGGACCCAAAGGGAATATAGAAATCTTCATCTGGCAAGGGAAGGAAAGGTCAATGTTCCACTCCCTTTTACAAGACTGAACAATGTTCTTGTCCTTGAGCTCATAGGAGACAAAGAATTTGGAAAACCTGCTTCCCAGGTAAAAAGAGTTCTTCCGGCAGACCCTGAAGACTTTTTGAAGCAGACAATCTCAGCCATGAAAAATATACACAAATCAGGTCTTGTACACGGAGATTTGTCTGAATACAATATTCTCAATCTTGATGAAACACCTGTTATTATAGATATGTCCCAGTCAACATCAATAAAAAGCCCAAATGCCTCCGAGCTTCTGGACAGAGACATAAAAAATATGGTGAGATTTTTCGGCAGGCTTGGGGCAAAAACAACTGAAAAAGCCATAAAAAAGAAAATACTGGGAAATAAAAAAAATAATAAAGAATAAATCACCCCAACAAATATACACTGAACACTTGTTCATAATCAACTAAAAAATCTAACCTGCTTTTCAACAGCTTTAAAAAACATACACATTACCAAAGTACTATGACAGAATATTCATACGAGCTGAAAATACCAAAAGAAAGAGTCGCTGTACTTATAGGCAAGTCAGGAGAGACAAAAAAGCAGCTCGAAACAGAGACAAAGACAAAAATAAAAGTAGATTCTGACGAAGGAGATGTCTTTGTATCAGGGGAGGATGCAATCTCGCTTTTCAGTGTAAGAGAAATAATAAAAGCAATTGGAAGGGGGTTCAACCCTGAACTGGCTTTTCTTCTTCTTCAACAGGATTATGTATTTGAAGTAATTGATTTAAGGGACTATGCACCAACAAAAAAGCATTTTCTCAGGCTTAAAGGCAGAGTAATAGGCTCTGAAGGCAAATCAAGAAGGATAATAGAAGAGCTTACTGAAACTTACTTATCTGTTTACGGAAAAACAATCTCCCTTATTGGTCAGGCAGAAAATATAGGCCTTGCAAGAAAAGCAGTGGAAGGCTTGCTTGAAGGAAGCCCTCATTCAAACATCTATAAATGGCTTGAAGGAAGAAGAAAAGAGATGAAAAGAAGCGGACTTATGTAATTAATTATCAACAAAATTTACCAATTATCATCAACTTATATTACAGTTCTTCATTGTAATTCTTTAGTGTAGTTCTTCATTTTTTTACCGCAAAAATTAAATACTGGCACGGAAGCCACAAATACATGGCTGAAAAACAGCAAAAAATCAATGCAGAGCCGGAATCAAAAAAAGATTCAACAGTATCCTCTTCTCAGGACACTAGTTCAATAGCAATATCCATGGGAGAAAAGCAGAGGGAAATTTCAATTTCTGAATTTTTTGCAAAAAATAAGCATCTTCTCGGATTTGACAACAAAAGAAGGTCGCTTCTTACAACAATAAAAGAAGCAGTTGACAACAGTCTTGATGCATGCGAGGAAGCAGGAATCCTTCCTGAAATTTCAGTTGATATTATTGAAATAAGCACAGATCATTACAGGATAATAATAGAAGACAACGGTCCAGGAATTGTAAAAAAACAGATTCCATTCATCTTTGCAAAACTGCTTTACGGAAGCAAGTTTCACAAGCTTTCCCAGACAAGAGGCCAGCAGGGAATCGGAATTTCAGCAGCAGTAATGTATGCACAGCTTACAACAGGCAGGCCTGCAAAAATAACCTCAAAAACAGGCCAGAATAAAGAAGCGCATTATTACGAACTGCAGATTGACACACAGAAAAATACTCCAAAAATAATAAAGGGGGAAGTTGTAAATTGGGAGCCCAATCACGGGACAAAAATAGAGCTTGATATTGAAGCAACCTACCAAAAAGGAGACCAGTCTGTCGACCAGTATCTTAAGGAAACTGCAATTGTTAATCCTCACGTCACAATAATTTATACAAATCCAAAAGCAGAGCAGATTATTTTTACAAGGGCAACAGATATAATGCCTGAAAAACCAAAGGAAATCAAGCCGCATCCTTATGGAGTTGAGCTTGGTGTTCTTGCAATGATGGCTAAGAATACAGAAGCAAGAACTTTGCAGAGTTTTCTCACAAATGAATTTTCAAGAGTCGGCCCCGGAACTGCAAAAGAAATCTGCGAGAATGCATCACTCATGCCAAACATGAAGCCAAAGGAGATGGCAAGAGAGCATATAGAAATGCTTATCCACGGCATAAGAAAAACAAAAATAATTTCTCCGCCAACAGACTGTATTTCTCCTATAACCCCTGACCTTCTTGAAAAAGGATTGAAAAAAGAAATAAATGCAGAATACTATGCAACTGTAACAAGAACTCCTTCAGTTTACAGCGGAAACCCTTTTGTAATTGAAGCAGGAATTGCATACGGCGGGCAGCAGCAGGCAGATGGTTCAATAAATGTTCTCAGATTTGCAAACAGAGTTCCGCTTTTATATGAGCAGGGAGCATGTGCATTTACAAAATCAATAATCCAGACAAACTGGCGTTCTTATGGTCTTAATCAAAGCAGGGGCAGTGTCCCGCAGGGTCCTGTGGCAGTTGTTCTTCACATTGCATCAGTCTGGGTTCCTTTTACTTCTGAAAGCAAAGAGGCAGTTGCGCATTATCCTGAAATCATAAAAGAAGTAAAGCTTGCACTTCAGGAAGTTGGAAGAAAGCTTGCAAGCTATATCCACAAAAAAAGGAGAGTCGGCGAAGAACTGAAAAAGCGCGGATACATAGAAAAATACATTCCTCATGTTGCAGAAGCGTTGAAAGAATTGATTAACTTAAAAGATTTTGAAGTGAGAAATGTGGAATCTCAACTCAAGGAGCTCCTTGAAAAGCAAAGGGGAAAAATAGAAAAAGTTGAAGCCGAAAATGAGGAGTTTGATGAGGATTTTGCAAATATAGGAAAAGACGATTCAGACGAAGAATCAGATGAGGGTTCAGGAGAAAATTCAGATGAGTAAATCAGAAAAAAAGCAGGAAAATAAAGGAAACAGCGGAGAGCAGGTATTGACAGAGATAAATACAATTGCCAGAAATACTTATGATGATATAATAGGAAAAAAACTTCCCCAGCTTTCAGTCCCATTAAGAAGCCTCCAGAATGTAAGCTATGATCCTAAAGTCGGCTACTTTGAGCTTCTCGGAAAATTCAAGGAAAGAACATTGACAGCTTCAACTGTAAAGACATTTGCACAAACCCTGAAAATGATGGCTCTTTCAAAGGAGCTTGTAAAAACAGATGACATTGCTACAAAGAGGGAAGCTTACTATGTCTCAAAAAACTGGGGAGAAGCCCGCTTTCATGAACAGCCTGAATCAGATACAGTAATGGATGATATTGAAGCAATGTTAATGGTCAACAGGGAGCAGATGGGCTTTATTCCAGAAGAAAAAGGGGGGGATGTCTCCGGAAAATTAATTGTAATTGACAAAGACACTGAAACAGGGAAAGACATCGAAATAGACTGCACAAAATTCGGTTCAGGAGCTTATTCAGTTCCTAGCAATGTTGAAAATCTGAAGTTTGATACAGATGCAGAATTTGTTCTTGCAATAGAAACAGCAGGTATGTATCAAAGGCTTGTGAAGCACGCTTTCTGGAAAAAATCAAATTGTATCATTATTTCAATGGGGGGGGTCCCGACAAGAGCATGCAGAAGATTCCTCAGAAGATTAAGTGATGAGAAGAATATTCCTGTTTATGGCTTCACTGATTGTGATCCTTATGGAATTGCAAATATTTACAGAACTCTGAAAGTAGGAAGCGGAAACTCAGCACACATAAACAAATACTTCTGCGTTCCAAAGGCAAAATTTCTCGGAGTAACTCCTCAGGATATAATTGATTACAAACTCCCCACACATCCTCTCAAAGAGATTGATATAAAGAGAACACAGGACGCATTCAAGAACGATCCGTTTATACAGCACTATCCTCAGTGGCAGAAAGCATTGAAGCTTTTGCTGACACTAAAGAAAAGAGCAGAACAGCAGGCGCTTGCAGCACAGGGACTGAATTATGTAATCACCCATTACCTGCCTGAGAAACTAGCACATCCTGAGAAGTTTCTGCCATAGAAAAATATTTATACATCACTTTCTAAATTTATTTTATGGAAGAGAAGACTAAGTTACAGATTATGTTCTATTTTACAATTTTATACCTTCTATTTTTTACTATGGAAGCTATTCTAAAAAAGAACTTTGAATTTCTTTACTACACATTTATTATATCTATTTTAATCAGTATAATTGTATTTTACCATAAAAAAATGCATATGACTTACAATGTTATGCTTGGCCTTGTTATCCTTGGTATTTTACATATGTCTGGAGGAAACCTGCATTTTGGAGGTACAAGACTTTATGATATCTGGATAATTAATGGAATATATAAATTCGATAATTTTGTTCATATGGTGGGAGCTTTTGTCGCTACGCTTGTAATGTATAGTATGCTCTATCCACATCTCGACAAAGAAATTGAACACAATAAAATTTTACTTTCGTTTTTATTAATACTTTTGGCTTCTGGTCTTGGCGCACTCAATGAAATTTCAGAGTTAATTGCAGTTGTTTTTTTCAATGCAGCTGCACAGGTTGGTGATTATATGAACAATATATTTGATTTAGTGTTCAATTTATTAGGTTCTATCTTGGCATGCATCTACCTTATGTACTATCATCATAAAATCCATAATAAAAAATAAATTTTAATTATAGTCTAAGCTGATTTGCAATAAATCAAAATAAAAAATAATTTCTCCTGCTTTCCCACTAATCATTTCTTCTTGGATACCATGTTTATCACTTTCTTGTTTATTCTGTAGTCATAATCTATCTCTGCCATTGTGTCATACAAAGGATAACTTATCCCATCAATTACCATCTTCTTCTTCAAAGATTCATTTATTATCTCTGTCAGCTTTTTCTCATCCTTGACAAGATTCTTTGCCTGCTCAACCACTTCCTTCGAATCTCTGGAAACAGCCTCCTCAGAATAAACTATCACAGGCCATTTTTGCGTTCCTGATTTGTATGACAAAATAAGGTAAACAGCATTGCTGTTTATGTCATATGCAGGCTTCACAGAAGAATAATCCTGAAGTTTCTCCTTCAAGGATTCAGGAATCTTTTTTCCTGACTTTTTCATTATCTGCAGGCTCTTGGTACTATGTATATATTCTCTGGAAACATCTTTGCATATCACTCTTGCAGGAACCTTTTCCAATACTTTGTAACTTGCATTTTGATTTTTATTACAATTGCTCATTTCAATTCTCCTCCATAGTTCATAGTTTGCTCAGTTTATTCTTCTATCATGAAATAACATTCCACAAGTCTGTGACTGGTGGTTCTTAACAAAACAAAAATACTTCATTGAATCATATTTAGAACTCAGGCTTTTCGCATCAACGAAAAATGGTTTTTCAGACCGGAATTGATAATGAAGCTTATGCCAGAGACTTGTCTAATTAAAGAAGAATACAAACTTATTTCCTAAATTCTCTGCATTTGCCATGTATTATTGATTAAGAAGGAAATATAAAAATCTATGCTTTCAGCCAGTCACTTTCTTCCTTCTCTAATTTCAAATATTCAGAAATCTCATCTGCTTTTTTCTTATTTTTCTTGAAAATAACTTCCATGTAAGGTATTGTGTCATGTATTGCAACCCTTGTTGAAGTGTGGGTTTTTTCTGCAATTCTCTCAGCAATTTTTTTTCTTTTTGCAAACTTCTGATTTGCCATCCAGATTTTAAGAAGCTTCATTGTTGGCTTGTACTGCACAAACTGGTGGTATTTCTCTTTCTTGGAAAGCGCAATCCCTGCTGTGAGCAAATCACTTATGTAAACCATAAATCTCCAGTGCTGCCATCTTCTTATTCTTCCCTTGAAAACATCAGCCCTTGACATTATTTCATATGCATTTGCAAGGTCTTCAGGCTTTGTATATTCTTTTGGCATGTTTTCATCCAGCCAGAGCATGCACTCATCCATGTCTTCATCAACATTGTCAAATGCACCTTTTGCAATATTCACATCAGTTGACTTGAGAACCTTCATCAGGGCATTGATTATTGTCTCCTGCCTGTTTCTTTCGCCAAGCATTTCAGTATCCTTAATCTCCTTTGTAAAATTAGCAAGTGTCTGCAAATCATTTATCGCAGCTCTCGCATCTCCTGCAGACATTCTTGCAATACTCTTTATTGTATCTTTCTCAGCTTTCAGCTTTTCACCTTCAACAATATTCTCGAGGATGTGCTGTATTGAAGCAGACTGAAGTGCATGAAAATCAGCAATAACACATCTCCTTGTCAGCTTGTTAAATTTGTAGTCCTTTGCATCATTGGCAGTCATGATAATTGGGAATTTAGTTATTTCCACAAGTCTAATCAGAGCATTTAATCCTCCTCTGTCCTTTGTTCCTGAAATGCCGTCAATCTCATCTACAAGAATTATTTTGCTTTTAGCAAAAAGAGACTGCTGTCCAATTGCGGCACCGACAGTAGAATTTAATCCTGCTTCATTCCTGAAATCAGATGCATTTACTTCTATAACTTCATATTCAAGTTCATTTGCAATTGCATAAACAGTGGCTGTTTTTCCAGAGCCAGTCGGCCCATTTGCAAGAAGTGCTTTCTTTTTCTGTTTGCTGTGCTCAGAAATAAATTTCTTAATCTGCTCTACAGCCTTATCCTGACCTATAATATCCTTTGAATTCTTTGGAGCATACTTCCTGAACCATGGCAGATAATTTTTAGAGTCAGATTTCATAATACTCAATCAATTCTCTAAATTATTAAAGGTTTGTGTTGTCAAGGCTTTGTGTTATTAAAGCATCAAGCGAGACCTTATTTCCCCATGTAAAATTTTCTTTTTTTCTCGTCAAACCTTTCTATAGAATATCTGAGCATTGTTCTTGGCATTGTTTTGTAATATTTCCTGAGAAATTTTTCTTCAGTTTCCTGATCTTTTTTTCCGATTTCCCTTAGCGCCCAGCCTACTGCTTTGTGTATCAAGTCGTGTTTGTCATGAAGCAGAATTTCAGAAATTGCAAGTGCATCATCAAATTCCTTTTCTCTTATGAATGCAAGCGTTGATATTATTGAAATTCTTTTTTCCCATAAATTTTTCGACTTTGCAAGCCTGTACAAAATCTTTCTTTCCTCTCTTCTTTTCCTTTCTTTTTTCAGAAGATACTCCCCTAGAATTCTGCTTGAACTCAAATCAACCAAGTCCCAGTTGTTTATGGCTTTTGTATTTTTCATGTAAAATTCAAATATCTTCTTCTTTCCAGCATCATCCATCTTCCTGAAATTTTCAACAAGAATTAACAGCCCGACAAGCCTGTGCTCGTGGATTTTGCTCTTCAGCAAATCTGATATTTCGCTAAAACCAATTCCTAAGTTTCTTTTCGCAACTTCTCTCTGTGCAGGAACAGTTATTCCAAGAAAAATATCTCCTTCACCATACTGTCCTTTCCCTGTTTTGAAAAATCCTGACAATAACTTTGCTTTTTCAGGATTAGCAAGCTTTTGCAGTTCTTTTTTTACTTTGTTTTGCATCCTGATAAGAATTTTCTGCATGTTTATATTTTTTACTTTAACGTTTTTTTTAACTCTATTCTCCTTAACCTTTAAATACTAATGGTATCCACTTCTACTCATGGATTTGCCGCAGAGATATGACCCAAAAGTATCAGAAGCCAAATGGCAGAAATACTGGGAGAAAAATGGAATTTTCAAATTTGATGAAAAATCAGATGCAGAAGTTTACTCAGTTGATACTCCCCCTCCGACAGTCTCAGGAAAAATGCACATCGGCCACGCATTCTCGTATTCCCAGCAGGATTTCGTAATCAGGTACAAGAGGATGAAAGGATTTAACGTTTTCTATCCTTTTGGAACAGATGACAACGGCCTTGCAACAGAACGTCTTATTGAAAAAACAAAGAATGTAAGGTCCAAAATCATGGAGAGAAAAGAGTTTGTAAAGCTCTGCCTTGATACTCTTGCAGAAATAAGGCCAAAATATGTTGCAGACTGGAAACGCTTGGGAATTTCCTGCGATTTTGATCTTTTTTACACAACAATAAATGAACATTCACAGAAAATTTCCCAAAAATCATTTCTTGACTTGTACAAAAAAGACAGAATTGTAAAAAAGAAATCACCGATTATGTTCTGCCCGACATGCCAGACAGCAATTGCACAGGTGGAAATGAAAGACACTGAAAGAGAATCTCACTTGGTTCACATAAAAGCAAAAGCAGTTGACTCTGGAGAAGAAATTGTGTTTGCAACAACAAGGCCCGAATTAATCTGGGGGTGTGTCGGCATTTCAGTTCATCCAGATGATAAAAGATATTCTCATTTAATTGGAAAGCAGATAATGCTTCCTGTAATTAACAAGTCGGTTGAAATGATTCCTGATGAATTCACAGATATGGAATACGGGACAGGAGTTGTTTATTACTGCACTTATGGCGGAGTTGAATGCATTGACTGGATGGAAAGGCATCCAAAAGTAAAAGCAATTGATGTCATGGGCCTTGATGGTAAATACAATGAAAATGCGGGATTCTGCAAAGGCCTCAAAAGCACTGAAGCCAGAAAAAAAGTCATTGAAGAGCTTGAAAAAGAAAATGCACTTGTCAAGCTGGAAAAAATAAAGCACATTGTCAACACCCACGAAAGATGCGATACGGACATTGAATACGTTGCAACAGAGCAATGGTACATCAAGTATCTTGATTTAAAAGAAGATTTTCTAAAAGCAGGACAGGAAATGAATTGGTATCCTGAATTTATGAGAACAAGATATGACAATTGGATTAAAGGATTAAGGTGGGATTGGAATATTTCAAGGCAGCGTTATTTCGGAGTTCCATTTCCATTATGGTATACAAAAGATGGCAAGGTAATTCTTGCAGATGAAAGTCAGCTTCCAGTTGATCCATTAACAGACAAGCCTAAGAATCTTCCTGCAGGGGTAAAAGCAGAAGACTTAATTCCTGAAAGCGATGTAATGGATACATGGGCCACATCATCAATGACTCCGCAGCTTGCAGTTCAGCTTGTAAAAGATGAAAAAGTAAGAAAAAAATTATTCCCCATGTCATTAAGGCCTCAGGCACATGATATAATTACTTTCTGGCTTTTCAATACTGTTGTAAAGAGCAGGATGCATTATGGGGTAAATCCGTGGAAGGACATCATAATCAGTGGCTTTGCACTCGATCCTCATGGAAGAAAGATGAGTAAGAGCAAAGGCAATGCAGTTGAGCCGCAGCCAATGATAGAAAAATATTCTGCAGACAGCCTAAGGTTCTGGGCAGCAGGCTCAAAGCTTGGCGACGATCTTCCTTTCATGGAAAAGGAGCTTGTATCAGGCCAGAAATTCACAACAAAACTTTGGAATGCAAGCAAATTTGCAATAATAAGCCTTGAAGATTACGATGGAAAACAGAAGCCAAAACAATTTTATCCTGCTGACAAATATTTCTTATCGCTTCTCAATACCCTCGTAAAGAATGCAACAGAATCGTTTGAAAATTATGAATATGTAAGAACAAAGCTCGAAACTGAGAAATTTTTCTGGCACATGTTCTGCGATAATTATCTTGAAATTGTAAAAGATAGATTCTATAATAAAGATTCATACACCGAAGATGAGGTTCTCTCTGCAAAATACACTCTTTACACAGCTTTACTCACAATCCTGAAACTCATGGCACCGATAACTCCTCACATTACAGAAGAAATTTACCATATTTACTTTGCAGGAAAGGAAGGCAGAGCATCAATCCATGCAAGCACATGGCCAGGATATGATGAATCATTGATTAACGGCGAAGCTGAAGAAGCAGGAGCAAATGTTATTGATATAATCACATCAATAAGAAAATTCAAATCAGAAAACAGCATGCCGCTTAATTCAGATCTTTCCTTAATTGAGATTGAATGTGAAGATGCAATGAAACAAAAGTTTGAGCCAATGCTCAGGGATATAAAAGCAACATGCAAGGTAAAAAAAATTACATTCGGCAAAGGCACAATAGGGGCAAACGATAAAGTCAAAATATCAATTCAGAAATAATTCTTATTTGAATAATATAATGTTCTACTTCTTTGCATTATTTTGAATTCAAGCTTTTTACGAATGAATTCAAATCTTGTCCTGTAACTTTGACTAGATCCTCATAATATTTTTCAGTAATATTTCTAACTTCTTCATATTCTAAATAAACTTCAGAACTTCTAAGTTTCATATAATAACTCAAAAATCCTGCATATGTGGCCTTATCGTAAGTTCCATATTTTTGATTTTCAAACAACAATTCATAATAATAAGCCTCAAGCTCAGAACCAAGGTGAATTCCTGCCTTCTTGTTGGTTGTGGATTGATTTTTAGCATAATAAAATTTCACTTTCCATTTCGGTATACTTCCTGGGATTCCTTCAAAATATCCCCTAAGTTGTACATCTTGCTGTGCATGCACAAGTTCATGAAACAATGAAGATTTTAATGTATCAATTTCACCTGCTGAAATATTTGGATTGTAGTTGGAGAGAGAATAATAAACAGTTCCCCCCTCCCTTAATAAATCTCCCTGAAACATAGCATAAGCTCCATATTCACTGAGGAGTTTGTCATCACTCACAAATTTTAGTGGCAATCCTTTACCTGATAATTCTCTATACAAAGAAATATCTTTGAGAATCGGGGCAAGTTCAGGAGGAATATAACCATACCCTGTTGTATCCTGCAGGACAAATGTACTGTCAGCGTGATTTCTTACACCTTCTCCTAATTTCTGCTTTGCAATTGTAGCATTTGTATTAATTATAAATATGAAAGCAGTAAGCAAAGCAGCTGCATAAACAACAGCACTTCTGCTTTTTCTATGAAACAAAGATTTTATTCTTTTGTCAGAAATAATCTTCCCTCTTTCAATTATTAATTCCTCGGCAGAGCTTGCAATTGTCAATTCATGTTCAAGTTTTTTGTTGTAATCTTTTTCCTTATCAACCAATTTTTTGTATTCTTTCCATTTATATGAACCATGATCTCCTTTTTTTGAGTCGAATAAGCTTCGTGATTCATCTTTCAATAATTCAATTAAACCATTTTTCTTTATGAAGCCAAATTCAAATTCCTTCTTGACTTTGCTTAGTTTATCAAAAAGCATTTTAGCAGCAAAATTAAGCTTATTTTTTTTGGCAAACTTTTCAAGAATTCGTATCATCTTATCCATTTCTTCTATGCAAGGAAGTTCTTCATTTATTATTCTTCTCGAGAGAATTCTCATTTTTATAACATCAAAATCAGAATAAACTTCAGCTTTTAGTTTGTAAATTGACTTGAGCTTGTCATCATCAGAATTATTTTCTGACATTTTCAGAAAACGCTCTAGAACTGGATAATATTTTCCTTTTAAATAATCAGCAATGTTTGTTGCCATCTAATCCTCTTTATTCATTAGTATAAATTAGTTGATTTAATGAAATTATAACACTATTAATTCTTTTTCTTCAGCTTTGGCCCGTCTTTTGTATCGCTAAGTAACCAGCCTTTTGCATTTATTTTATCTCTCAATGCATCAGAAGTCTTAAAATCTTTTTTCTTTCTTGCTTCTTCTCTTTCTTCAACAATTTTCATTATCTCCTCAGGAGCTTTCTCCTCATCAAATTCAAGAACACCAAACACTTTGTCAATACTGCTCATAAAATCCAAAATTTCTTTTCCATTTTGCTTTGAAATTTTATTTTCAGAAAGAAGCTTGTTTATTTCCTTTACAAAATCAAATACTGAAGCAAGCGCTCCGCTGATATTAATGTCATCGTCCATGTTTTTTTCAAAATCTTCTTTTGCTTTCTTTATTGCAGAGGCAACATCACCAATATTTTTACCATAGCTTTCCTTACCATTTGCATCCTTAACCTTCAGTATAAACTCTCTAAGCCTCTCAATTGCTTCATCAGAAGCTTTTATTGCATCCTCAGTAAAATTCAGCTGAACTTTGTAATGTGCACTCATTAAGAGATATCTTATTGCCTTTGCATTGTGGCCTTTCTTCAGTAAATCTCTAAGTGTATAGAAGTTTCCGAGCTTCTTTGACATTTTCTTTCCTTCAACCATCAAATATTCATTATGGAACCAGTAATTGACAAATTCCTCGTCAAATGCACCTTCGCTCTGTGCAATCTCATTTTCATGGTGCGGGAAAACAAGGTCAATCCCTCCTGCATGGATATCAAAATGCTTTCCAAGATACTTTGTGCTCATTGCACTGCATTCAATGTGCCATCCAGGCCTTCCTTTTCCAAAATCTGTCTCCCAGAAAACATCGCCGTCATTTTCATCCCATGCTTTCCATAGCGCAAAGTCACGGGCCTCTTCTTTTTCATATTCGTCCTGTTTTACCCTTGCGCCTTCTTTCAATTCTCCGATATTAACTTTTGATAATTTTCCATAATCTTTGAATTTTGCAACATTGTAATAAACAGAGCCGTCATCAGCTTTGTATGCAATTCCTTTTTCAAGCAATGCTTTAATCATGCTGATCATTTCATTTATGTGCTCAGTTGCCTTAGGATAAACATCTGCTCTCTCAATATTAAGCGCATCAATATCCTCAAAGAAAGCTTTTGAATACTTCTCAGTATACCCCCCAAGAGATACTTTCTCATTCTGTGAGCCCTTTATTGTCTTGTCATCCACATCTGTAAGATTCATAACCTGTCTTACATCATATCCTTTGTATTCAAGGTATCTCCTGAGAATATCACTGCATACATAAGCCCTGAAATTGCCTATATGAGCGTAATCATAGACAGTAGGCCCGCAGGTATACATATTCACAGAACCTTTCTTTATCTCTTTAAAAGACTCTTTTTTCCTTGTCAGTGTGTTAAAGATGTTAAGCATACTCCTTGTTCGTAGTGGAGAATATTTATATCTTTGCACTTATGCCTATAATAAATGGATATCATAAATATTATCAATGCTACCAATACCATCAATGTTATTTTATGGATTATCGGAGTCTACATTTTTGTAGTATTCATACTTTCTCGCTTTATAATCCCTTACCTGAAATTCTGGAAATCAAAGATTCCCGACAAGCTTCCGGAAGATATGGAGAAAGCCATAAAATCAATCAAAGCAAAATCCAAGTCCCAAAAGGAGTTTCTTGAGAATGCTTATTCATTTCTTTCAAAAAGATATCATGGTGCAAGAGGACAAACTTATATAAAGTTCAACCATATGTTTTTCAGTCTTGAAAAAACATGGGATAATCCTGGATTTCAGCAATGCACCCAGCAGAGCAATCTCCTCAGGGTATTTCTTGTCAAGAGTGGGTTTTTCAGCGACGATGAAATAAAGCAAAGATGCACATTATACATAACAAATATTCACCAATACCTTCTTGTAAAACTCGATGGAAAATGGGTTCCTGTCGACCCATGGGCAAATTTCATCGGAAAGAAAATTGGTCAGCATGCAGGAATCTAGAATTCAAAATTCTATAAATCTGAAGAATCAAAATTTTACTTCTGTCTTATTTCTTCTTGCAGATAAAAATACAGTGATCTTTTTGATAAGGGTCTAGTTCCCTGTATTCAACAACTGTAAGTTTTTCCTCAAGAATTTTTCTTGTTTCCTGATAAACTTCCCTGGGCTTTTTTGATATATCAATACTTCTTGCTTTAACACAAAGTAGTCCAAAGCCGCCCTCTTTAAGATACCAATCGCAGTTTTTCAGGAATATATTTGCTTGGTCTCTCTGTGCAATATCCTGGTAAACAATATCAACCTGGCAAACTCTGTCTGCATATTTTTCAGGCCTTGTTGCGCTTTCAAGTATCGGTGCAATATTTTTCCTGTCTTTTGCAAGAAATACAAGGTCTCTTGTGACTCTTGGTGCAAATTCTACTGCAAATACAAATCCTGAATTAGTGACAATATCAGAAACATGGGAAACAGTTGTTCCGGTTGAGGCTCCAAGATAAAGCACAGTATTCCCTTCTCTCAAACCAATCTGGCTTACTCCTTTTTTTATTGCAGAACATAACTTGCTTTTCCAGGCATCCCATTCTCTATATTCATATTTTCCGTCCTTTGCAAGAATTTCTCCATAAACTTTCTTGCCTGGATTAATGCTTCTGGTATAAATGCTGCTTCTCCTTCCTCTTTCATCCCCGTAAATATTGGGAAATCTTGTCTGCTTTATCATACGAGAATCCCCCCCAGTTTCTTTTCAAGTTCATATCTTAAAGTGTCTCCAATTGGCTCTCCTTTGAAATAATCGACTTTAGCAGCAATTGATATTTTATCAGAAAGCATTCTTGCTATTCTTCCGTGATTTTTCATTTTTGATCTTGAGAAGAAAGGATGCTGGAATATCAGGCCATGCTTTGGCGGCTTTGCCCCGCTCCTCTTGTGCCTGAATAATGCCTTTTCAGCTCCGAGAACCTGTATTGTAGAAGCAGGCATTTCACTCAGCCTCTTTAGAGTCCCTGCATGCGCAAGAAGCTTTGCTCCAACCAAATAACCAGTTAATGCAGTAACATTTGGGCAGTGCTTTTTCATCATTTTTTCAAGGTATTTTTCCTCATACTCTCTGAGAATGTAAAGCTCCTGAACTTTCTTTGCAAGCTCCATTATTGCATCCAAATCCTCTTTTCTGAGCTCTCCACCAAGAGTCTCCTTTTCTTCCAGTCCTATCTCTTTCATCAATTCTTTTCTTGATTTTTTGAGTATTAATTCAATAAATTTTTCATGGCCTTCAATGCTTCTTGAAAATTCAGGGCAGTAAAGTTCATACCATTCCCTCACTCTTTTGGCAAGTGTATTTGAAATTCTTCCTGTTTCTTCAATTGAGTCAATTGCATTTACTATGAGAACATCTTCATTTGCAGCTTTCCTTATTTTCTGCTCTGTTTCCTTTATTGCATCCTTCCTAAATTCAGAATAATACTCATTTCTTCTGAAATTATGGAGTATCTTCTTTATATTTTCATTTGACATTTCTTCAGTTTTGTATTTCTGCTTCAATGATTTCTCATTTTTGCTTCCTTTATCCACTAATTTCAGTTTTTCGTCGAACACAAAGCTGCCTGCCGAATTTGTGAAAATATAATGCTTTTCCATAATGCTTTAGAGCCCCTCCCCGATTATAAAGATTTCCTTTATTACAGCATGATAAATAATTTAAATACAAGTTGCATACACTTTTTTATGATAATTGTCTATGTAACATGCCCTTCAAAAAAAGAAGCTGAAAAAATTGCATCAAGCCTCCTCAAAAAAAGGCTTGCAGGATGTTGCAACATATTTCCAGTATCCTCAAGGTATCTCTGGAAGGGAAAAATAGAATCAGCAAAAGAGCATGCATTGATAATCAAGACTTCTGAAAAATATTTCAAGAAAGTAGAATCTGAGATAAAAAAATTGCATTCATATCAAATTCCTACAATAGAAGGCTGGAAAGTTACCCACGCTGAAAAGAATTATGCAAAATGGTTCGACACAGAAATGAAATACTATAAATAAAATTTATAATTAATTAGTATAATTTTAAAAACACTGGAATTATTTTCCAAATCTTCTTTCTCTTCTTCCGTATTCAGCAATTGCTTCTATCAAATCTTCTTTTTCAAATTCAGGCCATGTTTTTTCGAGGAAAAGCCATTCTGAATATGCTCCCTGAAACGGCAGGAAGTTAGATGTCCTCTTTTCCCCTCCTGTTCTTATTATTAAATCAGGCTCGTCAGCAGTATAAAGATAATTTTTGAACGTCTCTTCATTTATCTGGTCAATATTCAGCTTGCCTTCTTTTATCTGCTCTGCAATTTTTCTTGTTGCGTCCACAACTTCTGACCTTCCGCCGTAAGCCATAGCAAAGTTGACAATATATCTGTCATTATCTTTTGTTTTTTCCATAACCTGCCTCATGAGTGTTTCCAGTCCACTATTGAACATGCAGATTCTCCCAATAAAATTTACCCTTATCCCCTCCTTCATCACATCTTCATTTTTCATTAGCCTTTTAAGCTCCATTTTGAATATTTTCATGAGGAAATCAAATTCATCCTTTGGTCTGTTAAAATTTTCAATTGAGAACGTATAAAGCGTAGCTTCTTTTATTCCAAGATCTTTGCACCAGTTGAATAGTTTTTCAACTTTTTTGGCTCCCCATTCATGCCCTTTCCATGGCTTCATCATGAGCCTTTTTGCAAATCTTCTGTTGCCGTCAAGTATTATCCCTATGTGCTCAGGAACCTTGTTTTTTGTGCTTTCCATGGGCAATGTAAACCCTCCTTCTTTTATAAATCTATTTCAAAATCCCTTGTTATATTTTGTAGGCTATCTTTTCTTTTTTCTTCTTTTTGGCTCTGTTGCTTTAATCACTTTCAATGCAGCATTTCTTGCATGTTTTTTTGCCTGCTTTTCAAGGTCTTTTTCCAATTTCAGCACTCTTTTTCTCAGCTTTTCAATTTTCATTCTGGAACTGTTGTCAAGCTTTGAAATCTGTACTTTTGCTTCTTTCTCTGCAAGCTTCTGTATTCTCTCTTTATGCTTTTTGGCTTCTTTAAGAATTTCTTTAGCAAGTTTTTTTACATCCTGACTTTTCAGATAGCCTTTTTTGGCAAGGGAATTAACATTTTTCCTGATTTCCTTTTCAGTTAATGTAGCTACTCCAAGTCCTAGAAGCATCCCTTTCTTTATTGTATCAAGCATTTTACCACCTCATAATTTTGTGCTTAAAATGTTTGTCTTAATTGTTTATTTGAAATTATTGGTTATATTTATATATCTTATTTGCGTATTTAATATCTTAAATTATTTTAAATTTTTTCTCTTCTAATTGAAACAGTCAGCACAAAAAACAGAAAAAATGCAATCATAAATCCTGCAAGCGAAAATACAGGAATGCCTACGAATTTAGGCTGTTCAACATTCATTATAAGAGCACTGCTTATCAGGAAAGCTGTTATAAGAAGCCCCAACGCAATTCTGTTGCTTGATTTATCAATTTCAGAGCCCAGACCCCTTATATCCGTATCAATTTGTTCTGCAATTTTTTCAGTCTTCTTTATCCTTGAAAGTAATTCATTTGTCTGCTTTGGCATGTCTGTTATGAAACTCTTGAATTCCTTTGCAGACTTTGCAACTTTTGAAAAGATATATTTTGGGCTGGTTTTTCTTTTTATGAGTTTTTCCACAAAAGGCGTTGCAATTGTTATAAGATTGAAATTCTGGTCAAGCTCTGCTGCAACTCCTTCAGTTGTAACAACTGTTTTTCCCAGAAGAATGAGATCCCTTGGAAGTTTTATGCTGTGTTTCTTGCTTAAATTAAGTATCTCCTGAAACATCTCTCCTAAATTAATGTCCTTAAGTCCAGCACCATAAAATTTCCCTATTGTTTTTTGTATATCTGCCTTAAAAATTTCAATATCAACTTCTTTGTCAACAACTCCTAAATCCAGAAGATTTTGTGCCAATGATACTATGTCCTTTCTTACTATGGAAATAAACAAGTCAGTAACTTTCTCCCTCATTTCTTCGCTGAAATAACCAACAATCCCGAAATCAAGCCATGCTATCTTATAGTTCGGAAGAACAATTATGTTCCCTGGATGAGGATCTGCGTGAAAAACACCATGCTCAAATACCTGCTTGAGAATTGACTCTACAATATTTTTTGCAATAAGTTTCCTGTTGAAAAGTTTCTTGCTTTTTAGAAGTGTAGAAAGTTTCTTTCCCTTTATGTATTCAATTGTGAGAACTTTTTCAGTGGTATGGTCCCAATAAACCGCAGGTATCTTTGTTGAATCATCTCCATCAAAATTCCTATGAAATGCCTCTATATTTTTGGCTTCGTTAAGGTAATTTATTTCCTTTGAGGTATAATCTTCAAACTCCTCAACAATCTCTTTGGGATCAATGACATCAGGATGGTGATATTTGTCCATTAAATAAACAAAAAGATACATTATTTCTATGTCTGTTTTTAGAATTTCCCCCATTCTCGGTCTCTGTACCTTTATTGCAACCTGTTTTCCGTCTTTCAGCTTTGCAAGATGCACTTGCCCTATTGATGCCGCAGCTATGGGTGATGGCTCAAAGTTCTCAAAAAGATCTTTCAGTTTTTTTCCAAGTTCCTTCTCCACTATTGCTCTTGCTACAGGATATGGGAATGGCGGAACCTGATCTTGAAGCTGTGCAAATGCTTCTGAATACTCTTTTGGCACCAAATCAGGCCTGATACTCAAGAGCTGTCCCAATTTTATGAAAGTGCCGTCAAGTTCTTCGAACACCTTTACCAGCCTCTCCGGCTTTGTATCCCTCTTTATGAATTTAGTAGATTCAATTGTTCTGCTTAAAGGAAGAAATCTCTTCAGTTTCAGTTTATCAACGTAATATCCCAACTCATTCTTTACAAGAACTTCAAGAATCTGTTTTAATCTTCCTACATCTTTCAGTTTTCTGTCAAAATCAGCAAATGGCATGGTAATCTATTTATTGCATGGTTATTTAAAAGTTATTGTTCAATATGATAATTCATTTGCATTTTCAAAAAATCTGTAAATCACGTAAAAACTCTTATCTCTTTTATTTACTTCCTTTAAGAACAGTCTTGAATCATTATATCGATATACCCCTATCTCTTGAGAGAAATCTGTAATATACCGAAAATGTGGATTGTTATCTATCAATATTTTTGCTATTAACCCCCCATTAGAAGGCAGATTTTCTGATTTAAGTATTTTTTTTAATGTACTATTCTCTTCAATCTCTCCACTCTCTTTCTGATGTTGTGTCAGTGCAGGTATGCCCATCTTCTCCACGTGTCCATTATTCTACACTTATATATATTTTTCTATGACAGAGTTTATGCTGCTATACTACTACGTTCAAGGGCTGCAAAAGAATTATATACTTTCTTGCAAAAAAATAATACATGCCTTATGCAGTTACACATGTGATTATTGCAATAGTAATAGCTGATTTGTATAGGGATTATATTGCAAAAAAGAAATTTTCAAAATGGTATGTTCTCATAGCAGGAATTGCGGGCTTGCTCCCTGATGCAGATATTCCCTTCAGCTGGATTTTTAACTTCATACTCGGCACGAACTACAGTTTTCACAGGCTTTTTACTCATTCTCTCTTGTGGTTTATGCTTTTATTTTTCATAGGTGCAGCAGTGTATTATTTTGCAAAAAAATCTTCTTACAAGCTCCTGAAATGGAATGTTCCAAAAGATGCAATTGTTATGTTTTTCATGGCAATGGCATTCGGCTGGCTTGTGCATATTTTTCTTGATTGTGCCCTTTCAGCAGATGGTTATCTTAACATAATTCCAACCATTCCCTTAACAATTTGCCCGCATCCTTTTGGGCAGACTGCTCTTATAGGCATAGATGCAATAATACTCATGCTGTGGCTCATACACGAGCAATGGCATCATGAAATAAAGGATTACATCTAAAAAATAAATTCTTGGAAATTAAAAAGAGAATTAATTATCCGATAATTGTTCCTTTTACCTTTTCTCCCAACAGAACCTTTCTTATATTCTCGACTTTCTTTCCATTTACTATAAACACTTTTATTCCCTTTTCCATTGCCATTTTTGATGCAATAGGGTCAAATGGAGCATTCATTCTTGGCTCCCATTTCCCCCCCACAATTTTAAGATATTCTTTCCAGCTTAACATTTCTAATTTTTTGGCATCTTTGTATTTTTTCGGGTCTTTGTCATAAACATAGTCAATATTTGTGAAATTTATTACTCTTTCAGAACCAGAATTTATTGCAAGCAACACTGCATCGTAATCAGTAGACCATCCAGGCTTCCATCCCGATGCTATTACAATCTTTTTATCTGTGTCAAAAGTTTCATTTGGGCTTTGTAAAACTCTTTCGTATGCAGCATCACCAAAAATAACTCTCAAAAGCTCTGCATTCAGTTTTGTTGCTGCAATTCCAAGCCAGTCAAGGTCTTCATCATTTATTATTCTCCCGCTGGAAATTTCTTTTGCTTTTTTATTGTATCTGCTGTTTGTTCCGCCGCCACCGCATACTATTATCAACTTGTTTCCTTTATTTACAAAGGTATTGACAATCTTTACAAAGTCCTTCAAAAAATCAGTATCTACATCGTCTGGAGCAATCAGTGAGCCGCCAAGTGAAAGTACTGTGGTTTTACCTTTAATTATTTTTTCATTGTTTCTGGAGTTATCTTTGGCTTCCATTTCAAACACTTCCAACTCCTATAAGTGCTACTCCAACTATTATTGTGACAATGCCAATCCACTTGTACGTATTCATTTTTTCACCCAAATATTTCACAGACAATAAGCTTACCCATATGTAACTTGTTGCAACAAGTGGATAAAGAACTGAAAGGTCCCCCTCTTTCAGTGCAGGTATAAATATTAAAGTTGCCAGACCATAAACAAGTATTCCATAAAACAGATTTTTACTTTTGAATACTGTTCTCAAATCCCTATGTATTTCAGAAGACGCTTTTTTCATAAATATGGGGCCTGAAGCTCCTACAACTATGCCAAGCATTGCCAGTCCGACAGACCATAAAGGCGTGCTCACATTGGCACCCCTTTGATATTTTTCTCTCTTCCACCTATTGTGATAAAAGTTATTCCCAGTATTATTACAAATACCCCTGCCCATTTATACACATTAAGAACTTCTCCAAAATACTTGTTGGATAATATAGTAACCCACACATAACTGGTTGCAATTATTGGATAAACAACAGTAACTTCCCCTCCTTTCAATGCAAGTATCAGTATTACTGCACCAAAAGCATAAAGTATTACTCCTATCATCAAATAATAATTTGTAATCAATGCCATAAAATTAAACTCAAGCCTCTCTGCTCCGAACTTGTAAAAAACCTGGGCAACAGAAGTAAATAATGTAGTTATTACAGCAAGAAGTATTGCCCACCAGTGAGTTTTCATTTTGAACTTTACCGCTTTTGATATTTTAAATTCTGAAATTAAATTATCTATTTTTAGAGTTTTTTTATACTCTTTTATTCCTTTACCAAAATCTCAACAACTGCAGCATAAGCTGGTCTTGTTATAAATACGCCAAATGTTACACCCAGTATTGATGTTATTGCGAATCCCTTAAGCAATCCTGCACCTGCGAAAAGCAAAGGCAGCATCGCAACAACAGTTGAAAAATATGCAGCCATAATAATAAAAAATGCATACTTAAGTCTTGTCTTCCAGCTTGAATCCTTGTTGCTCTTTCCACCCATAAGTGTTTCATCTGTTATGACAATCTGGTCATCTACTCCTGTTCCTACTGCAACAATTATTCCTGCAATGGCTGCAATATCAATATTCCATCCAATCAATGCAGCCATTCCAAGCAGAAGGATTACTTCTGATATCATAGTGATAATAATTGGAACTGAAACCTGCCACTTCTTATATCTTAAAGATATTACAACTCCTACTGCAATTATAGCTAGAAGCCCGATAAATAACGAGTTACTTACAAACTGCTCTCCGAGAACAGGCGATATTGTATCTGTTTTTACGACATTTAATTTTACAGGAAGACTTCCTGTTATGAGCACAGTCTGGAGCCTCTTCATATTCTGCAAAGCATTATTTATAGCCTCATCCTGTGTTGCTCCTGCACCGCTTCCAGATATCTGAATATCTGTTGTAGCTTTTCCCTTGAGCTCTGCCCCTATGTTGAGGCTGTCAACTTCCTTGTCATCAAGATAAAGCACTAATGGTTCTGAAAGATAACTATTCCTTATATCTCCGGTTCCTTCAATCTGAAGATTCTTTGTAAGATTTGCCTGTCTTTCAGCTGCAGTTGGTGTAAGGGATATAGAGAATCTGAATCTGCATGCCCAGCTTCCTCCCTGCACAGTTCCGCATCCGCTTTCTGGATCAATACCTGAACAAGTTGCTGTTCTGCAGACATATGTTATATCCTTGCCTCCCTGAAATACTGTCTGGTTGGCGATTGTAGCTTCGAATTTCCCCTGTTTTGATATAAGATCTCTTACTTCTTCTTCATTCACTCCTGCAATTTCAACTGAAATATACTGATTTCCTGAAAGATCGCCTGCCTGCCTTACAATAACATCCGAAAGGCCGTAAACATTGAGCCTTTGTACCATATTGTCCATCAAAGTGGACATATCATCTTTGCTTATTTGTTTTTCAGGCTGAAGAAGTACTCTTGTTCCTCCTTGTAAATCGAGGCCTTTCTTTATGTTTGTTTTTGGAGCATTAGAAACTCTTAATCCTAAATCTGTAACGGTATTATTTTCACCTATCTGTGTTGTCAGTCTGTAAAGTCCCTTATTTGTCTGGACTGTGTAAGTTTTATTGACTTTCAGCTGTGAAGCTTCACTATAATAATCTTGTATATTATGAACCGCAACACCATTAATGCTAAGAACTCTTTCCCTTGACATAAGGCTTGAACCTTGTGCAGGGTTTTCTATCCCTGCAAAAGCAGCTGCGCTTTCAGCACTGACACTCCTTATTGAAACACCATCATTCCACGGAACCGGTTTTATTGCAACTATAGCAAGGACTAGAAAGATAAATAATATTATCATTCTTGGATTTGTTACTATCTGTCTAAGCCTTCCCATGCTTTTTCCCCCTATGTTCTACGTACCATCTGAGTATGGCTGCATTCTGCAACCATGTGTTAAATATATCTACAAAAAGTCCAATAAGTATAATGAGCATAATCTGCTTCAATGTTTCTGATTCAGTAAATATGAATGCAATTATTGCTGCAACAATTGTTGTTCCTGCCATTGTCAAGCCTGTTTTTACAGAGCTGAGTATCCTGTCAAGAACACTGCCCTCTTCTCTTTTCAATACCCTTGTTGAAAGAAGAATATCTGTGTCAATTGAATACCCAATAAGCATGAGGAATGCTGCAATTCCTGCACTTGAAACTTTTATTCCAAGAAGATTTACAACTGCAAGTGTTATTACCATATCAGAAAATACTGAGAATACTGCTGCAAAACTTGGAACAAATGTTCTGAATGTCAGGAAAACTACAATTGCCATGAATGCAAATGCAACAAGCATCGCAATTGCAACTTCCTCGAAGAAGCTTGCTCCTAAGCTTGGCTGTATTGTTTCAATCCCAAATTCCTTTTTATCTATCCCAGTATAAGTTTCAACAATGCTTATCCCTTTGTCAATGTCAGCACTGTTCTGCAGGTCTGCTTCAATCACATAACCAACAGATTGTCCTGCTGATGTAAGCGTTCTAACGCTTGCATCCAGCTTTGGAAATTGCGATAAAAGTTCAGATTTTAATCCTGCTGTATCAATTATTTTATCAGTAGCTATTGTTATTGTGACTCCTCCTTTCAGGCTTATCCCTTTCTGGATGAAATCTCCAGTCTGCGCAGTTTGGATCCCTATTTGTACAAGCGCTGCAGCAAGGAGAAGCACCGGTATAATTAAAAGCCAAAGATAATGTCTGTCATAAAATCTTACTATTTTAGAATATTTTTTTCCTTCGTAATTATGCGTGTGTTCTGGTTCAGATACAGTTTTCTTGGAATCCCCCTCAACATGTGCCAACTGGGTCTGTTCCATTGAAGATATCTTTTCTTTTTTTCTTCTCGAACGCTTTGACATACCCCAGAAGAAAACAAGCTCATTTAAAAATGTTGCTGGAAAGAAGAATACACTAACTTCTATTTATATCATATCAGAACTGCATAAATTTCATTACCTTTGCAACATCATCTTCCTTCACAATAAATATTGTATCGGTCCAGCAGCTGAGGCTTTCTATTATATTGACATCATTGTCATGAAAAAGTCCAGATACATAAGCCAGCACACCACTGACATTCTCTATTGATTCAGGACTCTTTATTATCATCACAGCATTCTTATGCGAATTGCTTAATGTCTTTCCCTTGAAAATCTTTTTCACTTCATCATCAAAGTTCTGCGATATCATTAAAGTAATTGATTTTGTTCCCTCAATTGAAAAGAAAACTTCCTCTTTCTTCCTTGCTTTTTTTTCAATGTCAATAAGGTCATCAAGATTAACACTTTTTTCAAGAATATAAACTGAAACTTTGTTTTTTATTTCAAGGCTGCTGTTTTTCAGCAGGTTTTTTATTGTTTCTTCCTCAGATTTTCCAGATTTTATTTTCTTTGCATATCTTATGGTAGCAATCATTACAGCATCTCTGCTGGATTTTTTTTCTATTCCGAGCTCTTTTGAAATTTTTCTTGCAAGGGCAGAATAATTAATCAATCCTTCCTTAAGGCATTCCTTTACTGCTTTGTGTGTTCTTATATACTCTTCTGCAAGTTCAGCTGTGCTCATATTGTATTTGATATCCTGATAATTTATAAATTTTACTATTCTGTTTCATTTAAAACAAAAAGTTATTTTTATGTAATAAATCGCTCATCACTATTAAAAGTCTACTTCAATAACAACACAGAATCAAAGCTTGCCGGAGGTGGCAAAACATGAAATCAAATACAAATTCAGAAAAAAATAATATGGGTAACATAAGTAATGTGCTTAGTTCAGAATCAAAAAAAGAGCTATTTAGCATAATTGTAGATGAAATGAAACAAAAAAGCAATGGTGTAATTGTAATAGATAATCTTAATGGAAAACTGGATTTTCACAAATTTGGTGTTCCCATACATTACAGCATGAATATTACAGCAAATGAAGGAGATTTGTACAAACTTGAAGTCAAGATCAAGAATAAAGATGACATAAGCGTGGGGCCATTTACAGACATTTTAAGCAAAGATGAAATAACAGATACTTTGTTTGAATATATCAATCTCACAAAGAAAGAAATACAATGGTATGATGAACTTTTTATGGAAGGAGTGAAAAATTCAGGAAAAGCCCGCCCCAATTATCAGTAAGGGGCAAATCAATAATGGGCAAGAAAAAAATAAGGAACTCAGCAAAAAGAAATTAATTTAAATTATTTTTTATATCTTTATTTTTTGGCGTGATTCCACAAAATTGAAAAAAACTCCTTATAAGATTCAGATACCTCATTACTTCTTATCATAAAAACTACTGGAGTACTTGACCATAATATTATAGCCACCCTATCAGAATAAACCCATGTTGTTGCAGGCATCTTGTAAATATTAGAGAGGAATTTCATTTCAGTCATTGGAAGTGCGGATTCTGTCTTGTTTTTTCTGGTTCTCTCGCTGTAAATTATCTTCATTGGAATTTTAGATTCTTCTCTTCTTCTGTGAAAATTCCAGAAATATGGCCCAATTATCTCCTGAAATCCGCCTGAAGCAC